>ERZ773070.312-NODE-312-length-36783-cov-5.359562_pt1 | contig 36783 bp, 30 predicted proteins | sample MGYA00580618_ERZ773070 | MGnify/ENA primary metagenome ERZ773070 (study PRJEB29015, sample SAMEA2738023) | human oral metagenome | biome: human oral; feature: human-associated habitat; material: dental | place: China | collected 2019 ... | reverse complement strand
GTCGCTCTCGCTCCCAACCCTGCCCTACCAAAAGACCAACCGCTACGCGGTAGTTGGCACAATACTAGCCACCAATAGGCACATTTAAATAAAGTGGCGGCATGTAATTCACATCTAAAACACCAACCGCTACGCGGTAGTTGGCACGATGTCTCTCACCTGTATAAAGGTTACTATGGATCGTTTGTTATCTCCAACTGACGTATAACATAAAAACTAGCGATACAAATAAGGGGCTGCCAAGTGGCAACCCCTTATTTATTTCACTACATTTCATTTCTCAAACAAGCATCGTTTCTCAACTTTTTAGGCCCTGCTTCTACGCCATTTCAAACCAAAACGTATGTTACTGCATCCTAATGAATTATCAATCACAACAAGCTTTACGATAAATCACCGCGTTAAAGCTTACATGGAAGCTCGTTCCAGATGAGATGGAATGCTGTTCCAACTAAGATGGAACCTCGTTCCGGCTGATATGTAACAGGGTTCCATGTTAGCTGGAAAAATTCATTATTTAAAAAGATGACCTTCAATTAATTACCAATTGGACATCAAAATAACGATGCAAGGCCCTTAACACCTTATTTTCATCCTTACCCTGACTAGGCTCCACGCGCTACTTTATCACCTTATAAAGCCGCTTTGCTTCGGCTCGCGACTTAAAGTTAAAGTGCCACCACTCGGTGCGCAGCGGCTTAAAGCCTGCGTAGCGCATAACCTGCCGTAGCAGTTGGCGATTTTGCTGTGCCCGTTTGCTGATGGTGCCCTTGGCAACAAGCTGGCTTTCTTGGTCGATATGCGCAGCAACACCGAGGTGATCTATCTTTGTGCCCATTGGCAGACTGTCGCCCTTGGCGTCGCAAAGGGTAATATCTACCGCCAAACCATAATTATGCAATCCGCCGCCATGGGCTGGATTGCTCACATAAATCTTCATCGACGTGTTCTTCACCTTGTTCCACATCTTCTGTTGGATATGCATGGGGCGTGCCGCATCGTATATTTTCAGGCTCAGTTCGGGATGTAACTGCTTCAATCGCTTCTGTGCCTTCACGAGCGCAGCTGCTGCTTCGGGGTGCAAATAGGCTTGGCGTAGGTCGTCGTAAAGCACCGAACCCACGAAGTTATCGGGTCGCGCATACATCAACGACACTTGTAACGTGGGGTCTAACTCGCGCACATTGACATAGCCTGCTTGGCTTAAAGCCACCTCGGTTTTGCCTATTTGCGACTTGGCTGGCTGTGCAAAGAGCGTAAAAAGAAAGAGAAGCTTGAACATTGTTGATTATTGGAATAAAAAATAAAAGGAGATAACGCCCGTGGGGCAGATTTATCTCCATCGAAAACCTAGAAAAGCCTAGGACAAAAGAAAAGGGCAGAAAGCCCAACGCCTATCCCCCAAGCCCCAGCCTGAACATCTTACGGGGCAGTTCTTTAAGGATAGTGGCTCGTATTTCGCGGGGCGATAGTCGCCAAAACAAACGATAATGACGCAGCTTACGCATGGTGGCCTCAACATTATAGCGCATACCCGAACGCACGGCAGTGGTAGAATGATGCTTGCCAAAGTTGCCACCGATAAACACGATGTCGAGGATGGCCGACTGATAACGTGCATCGCGCGGGCTAATAGAGAAAGGAAACTCATGAGCGGGCAGTCCTAACTTATCTATTAACACACTGCCTATGGCGCAAAAGGCGCGATAGAAGCCCATGGTGCGTAGATGACGTTCGAGCGAACTGCGGTCTATCGCTTCACAATGGCGATGCAGCAGCATAAGCAGGTCGCAGAATTGGCGCAGTCCCACACCTAGTTCCACCAAATGATGGTAGAGGTGAAGGAAAGTGTATAACACATTGAGCGTGGGCGGAAGCGTAACGATGGGCGTGCCATCGATGGATATTTGCTCGTTGGGAGCTTCGGCCAAAAGGCGTTCCCAATAAGATTGAATACCCTTGCTGTTGAACTTAATCATACAGAAGTGCATCTCCAAGGGCACTTCGCGATAGGTAAACTCACGATGTTGTTCGCTCTCTTCGCCCCCCAAGGCGATGCCCCATGCCTGTTGCAAAAGGCCTTCGGCACGTGCGAAGTCGCTAGGTACACAATAGAAGTCGATATCGCCGGGAGTTCGCGCCAAGGGATGAGGATAGAGTTGCGCAAGAGTTTGTCCCTTAAAGATGCGATAATCAACCTTATCGTTGGCAAGAATGCCTGCCAATTCTTTGGCCACACCGCTCACCCTATGGTTCAGTTGCTCTATCATCATGGTGCGCGAATAGGCCATCAGCGCATCGGCACGCTCTAACTTCACGTTATTTCGTATCAATGTGCCCATCACCAAGCCCTCTATCGTTTGCTTGGCAGCCATGCGTTGAAGTTCAACAAACTGCTGATGGTTGAGAGAAGTAAATGGCAATGGCGTTTGCCAAAACTCGTTGTGGAGAAGAGAGAAGAGCATGAAATTTAGGGGATAATGGATAAGAGGGATTCATCCCTCCCGTTATCTTCGGTTGATTAGCTTGTTTAATCCAACTCCGAATACACAGAGTTCTTACTTTTAAACTCGGGTACGATCTGCTTCATCTTACGCACGATGTTCATTTCGTCGTAAGTATGCGAGATTGAGACAAGCTCCATCACGTCGGTGTTCACCTGTTCGTAATCGTATTCGCGCACCTTGGCTATGCGTATTTTAGGATTAAACGAAGGTAATGTTCCCTCTTCATCGTTGAGCACCTCCTCGTAAAGTTTCTCACCCGCACGCAATCCTGTGTATTGTATCTCGATATTCTTTGCACCCGACAGGCGTATCATACGCTTAGCCAAGTCGGCTATTCGTACGGGCTTGCCCATATCAAAGACGAATATCTCGCCACCGTTGCCTTTGGTACCAGCTTCTAGCACCAACTTGCAGGCCTCGGGTATGAGCATGAAGAAACGAATGATATTCGGGTCGGTGACGGTTACAGGACCACCAGCCTTTATCTGCCGCTCGAAAAGCGGGATAACCGAACCGTTAGAGCCCAGCACATTGCCAAAACGAGTGGTGACGAACTGTGTATTGCCCTTGATTTTACCCTCTTTCTCGGCCTTGTCTAGGCTCTGCACATATATCTCGCAGATGCGTTTAGAGCAGCCCATCACGTTGGTGGGGTTCACGGCCTTATCGGTAGACACCATCACAAACTTCTTTACGCCATACTTAAGGCTAAGGTCGGCCACAACCTTTGTTCCCCAAATATTGTTTTGTATGCTCTCGCTGGGGTTGTTTTCCATCATGGGTACATGCTTATAAGCAGCGGCATGGAACACGTAATCGGGACGGAAGGCGGAGAAAATGCCTTCCATGCGATCGCGGTTGGCGATAGAAGCGATGACGGTTGAGGTCTTTACCTCAGGATAATCATTAGCCATCATCAGACGGATGTCGTGTTGTGGCGTTTCGGCTTGGTCTACCAACATCAGCTGTGCTGGATGGAAAAGGCATATCTGCCGAACCATCTCGCTGCCGATGCTACCTGCCGAGCCTGTAATAAGTATCTTCTTGCCCTGCAAAAGGTTGCCCACGCTCTGCATGTCGATCTGTATCTGGTCGCGGGGCAGTAGGTCTTCGATGCTAATTTCTTTGAGGGCGTTCACCATTTGGTGCGATTCGTTGCTGTCCCATTCCTGCACATCCTCGGTCATATAAATGTTCACGCCTGCCTCGATGAGCAAATCTTGCAATTGGGTGTTATCACGAAACTCCTCATTACGCAAGGGCGACACCAGCACCGCATTGATACGGTTTTCTTTTATCACACTAATCAAGTCGTCGTTTACGGCGTACACTTTCTTACCCATAAGGTAGCGGTTGGCAAAACCTTCTTCGTGGGCTATGAAACCATAGAGCCGATACTGCTGTGGCTTCTGTGCCGTGATGTTCTTAGCCAATCCCACGCCACCTTCACGCACACCATAAATAAGCGCTCGCTTAGCCTGCTCGGTGTCGAACACCGTATCGTAAATACCCTTTATCATGATGCGGAAGGTCCACAGCAGAATGGTGGTCACAAGGTAGATTGAAACGATGTGGCGCAAATGTAATGGAACGATGTGCTGATGTATTGCGGGCCAAAAGATAATGGGGTAATGTAGCACGGTAACGATGACGAAACCCAGCCCCATGGCGTATGCCACGCGCTTAAGATCGACAAACGATGAATAGCGTATCACCCCTGCGTAGGTGTGGAACACCCGGAAACCTATCACGTTGAATACCTGATAAAGCAGTAGCGTGTTAAAGATGGGTACGATGTTGATGACCGTGCGCGAGATGCGAAAAAACAAGGCACACACGAAAATACCACCAAGCAAACAAATGATGCAGTCGATAAGAAAGATGCACCAATAGGGCAACGACTCTTTTCGGAAGTACCAGTTTATAAATTTATAGAATGGATTCATAGCAATATAAGTTAACAGATTGAGTTTCTGAGTTTGTAAGTTTCTGAGTTTATATGGTTTTGAATTGGGGAGAACTTAACTCTTAATCTCTATTACTTACGCGTTCTTATATCTCTGGGTTTCTTCGTTCTTTCATGATGTGCTTCTTAATCACTGAAGCTTTCGAACATATCACCTGCTAACGGAGTGAAAGCTGAAGACTCTAAACTTCCCAACTCAAAAACTTAGAAACTTAAAACTCATGAACTCAATAAACTCTATTTCATCTCTCTAACAATTCTTTCTATGTCTTGATCGCTTACGTAAGGTCCTGACGGCAAACAGAGGCCCTGATCGAAGAGTCTTTCTGACACGCCATTGACGTATGCGGGCGCATCCTTGAATACAGGTTGCGTATGCATGGGCTTCCATAACGGACGGCTCTCAATGCCCACTCTCTCCAAATGTTGACGCATCTGTTCGTAATCTCGCCCTGTTTTCTTGGGATCGACAAGTACGGTGTTGAGCCAATAGTTGGATTCCATGTAGCTTTCGGGTGCTACGTGTAGGTCTATTCCATCTACATCGGCAAGCAACTGAGCGTAAAGTTCGGTGGTGTGACGATGGTGGGCGATGTGTTCACGAGCAATAGTCATCTGCCCGCGACCAATGCCTGCGCATATATTACTCATGCGATAGTTATAGCCGATCTCCTTGTGCAGGTAGTAGGGCTTAGGTTCGCGAGCTTGTGTGGCGAAGAACATGATGCGTTTCTTCGTCTCCTCATCAGGACAAATCAAAGCTCCACCACCACTGGTGGTTATCATCTTATTGCCGTTGAAGCTCATGATGCCAAACTGACCGAAAGTACCCGTCATACGTCCCTTATACTCTGAACCGAATGCTTCAGCCGAATCCTCCACCACGGGTATACCGTAGCGGTTGGCTATCTCCATTATCTCGTCGATGTAGGCAGGCATACCATATAGATATACCAGCACGATGGCCTTGGGTTTCTTGCCTGTCTTGGCTATGCGGTCTTTGATGGCTTCCTCCAACAAGTTGGGGTCCATGTTCCATGTGCGGTCTTCGCTATCTACGAATACGGGCGTTGCGCCTTGATAGGTTATGGGATTTGCCGAAGCCGAGAAGGTGAACGACTGGCAAATTACCTCGTCGCCTGCCTTTACACCCAGAGCCACTAGCGACAGGTGTATGGCTGCCGTGCCTGCCGACAATGCCACAACATGCTTATCTTGACCCACAAACGCTTCCAAGTCTTTTTCAAAGGCATTGACATTCGGGCCCAAGGGTACCACCCAATTGGTGTCGAACGCCTCTTGAATATACTTCATTTCGTTGCCACTCATGTGAGCGAGGCATAAGTAAATTTGATTATCCATAATTATCTAGTTTTGTCGAAGAATTTCGTTATTATAATTGTTGTGATGATTAGTTGACGAGTTAACAAGTTGACCAATTAACGAGAGGATTGAGTTTACAAGTTTACAGGTTGACGAGTTAACAAGTTTATAGGCGCAGCCATTTTTTCGCCTTTTTACCTTTTCAATCTTTCACCCTTAAATCTGTTTTCATTTTTGCAGGCACTCCCACATAAAACGAATGGTCAGCAGTATCGTTCATTACAACAGCACCTGCCCCAATTCGGGTATCATTGCCAACTTGCTTGTATTGAACAACGGCCGAGTTTAGTCCGAAGAAATTACCATTGCCAACCTTCACGCCACCCGACAAACGGACACCAGGCATGAAGGCGTTAAACGAACCCACCTGCACGTCATGACGAATGCTTACATCACCGTTAAAGACATTAAAGCTATTGACACACACGTTACAAGACACCACGCAGTGGGGCATGAATAGGTTTCCCTCGCCCAACGTCAAAGACGATTCGTGCCAGAGTTCAACAGTAGGGTCGATGATGTTGGGAAAATAGACATTGGGATTTGTGATGGCCTGCCTTACTCGCTGCATCACTTGGGGTGAGCCAAAGGCTAAGACCATGGCTAATGGCTCGGTTACGGCATTCACCTCGTCCATTCCACCAAGCACCTTGCCTAATTCGTTTTCACTGCCTACAGGCAAGCCGTCATCGTAAAAGCCCACAAACTGCCATACATCCTCGTTAGCAGCTTGGTTTATCCGCTGTAGGATGCAAGCCGCCTCACGCCCCATACCACCAGAACCAAAAATTGCAATGCGTTTCATTCGTCTAATTGCTTCCATTAAAAGGTTCTATCGTGGCTTGCCCTTCGGCAGATATGCCATCTCGTTTGAGCACCGCCTTAATGGTATAGTATATAACTTTTATATCGGTGAGTAACGACACATGGTCTACATACCACACGTCGTACTCGAATTTCTGTGTCCACGAGATGGCATTGCGTCCATGGCATTGTGCCCATCCCGATATTCCCGGTCGCACTTCATGTCTTCGTGCCTGTTTTTGCGAATATAAAGGTAGATATTGGGGAAGTAATGGGCGTGGCCCAATGAGCGACATATCACCCTTCAACACATTAAAGAGCTGGGGGAGTTCGTCTATAGACGTGGACCGGACAAAGCGCCCAACAGTGGTTAGTCGCTGTTCGTCGGGTAGCAGTTGTCCTTGTTCGTCGCGTTCATCGCTCATCGTTTTATACTTGACAACCTTAAATATCTTCCCATTCTTCCCAGGGCGTTCTTGTAAAAAGAAAGCGCCAGCTCCTTTATTAGCGAAATGCAGCCAAAGGGTTACTACCAATAGCAGAGGACTGATGCAGAGCAAAACAACAAAGGCAATGCAGAAGTCTATCAGGCGTTTAAAAAAATGCTTGTACATAAATTATAGTCGAAACAGCGTAGGAATAAAGATATGCGCATTATTAAATGCAACATATCCAAGACCAAGTATCGGAATAAAGTCTTAGTCTATACAATTTAATCTTGTGCCTTATTGTTCTTGGTCTCCAACGCTTGGTATTCCATGCGCAAAGCTTCCCACACTTTCTCTTGTTCGTATCGTTGTTGTATCATTTGTCGTGTTATGGCTGCCATTCCGCTAACCACCTCACGTTCTCTTAGGAAAAATTGCATGGCAGAAAATAATGCCGCTTCATCCTTAGGTGGAATTATCTTGCCATTAGTACCATCAACAATAATCTCATTACAGCCATTAATGTCTGTGACGATAGAAGGCAACCCCATAGCACCAGCTTGCATCACGACATTGGGGAAGCCCTCTCGATAACTAGGAAAGACAAGCGCATCGGCGGCCAGCAAGTAAGGGCGCACGTCGGTCTGATAACCTACAAACCTAACGTTTGATGCTGTTTTGAAAAACTGTTCGTTATCTTCGTTCAGGGGGTCGAGTTCCGTTTCGAAAGTTCCAACCAAGATGAGTTTACATTTGGGATGGTTAGTTTGAAGTCTACGCATACAAGCAGCCAACTCGTTCATTCCCTTATCTCCAACAATACGCCCAATAAAGACAAAAGCAAAATCATCGGCAGACAAGCCCAATGAGGCGCGGATAGATGCACGTTTGTTGGCAACATCTATCTCGGTGGCCTGCCCACTATCTGTCCGCGTAACACTTTCGGCAGAGAAATAGCCCGTATCGATGCCGTTGATATTACCATTAAGCACCACCTTCAATGGTTTCTTCGTGATACGATCTTGTTCCAATGCTTTTTTTACACCATTGCCCTCGGGAATAACCTTCGTTGCGCACAAGCAAGTGAGACGCTCCATCGTCATCAATATCCTACGGAGAGTACCTTGTGCACCTTGATAGCGCAGCCCCGTAACAGTATAAATGCGATGGGGCACACGCGTAAGCTTACCTGCCATCATTGCTAACAAACTACCTTTAGGCGTGTTGGCATGTATGATGAAGGGGCGTTCGCGCCTAAATATCTTACACAAGCTACACAAACATTTCAAATCTGCCCATAGTGAAATCTCCCTATGCATGGGCACTTCAATCACTCGCACCCCTTCTCTCTCGGCCACATTCATCAGCCGACCAGTGTGATTAGACAGTCCTACCACCTCATAATATTGGTTCATGAAGCGCAGCTGCCCTTTGATAAGGGTGTCTAGGCTGATATCTGAGGTAGTTACCCTGATTAATTTCTTTTTCATTTTCAGCTATCTTTGCCACCAATGCATCAGTACAAAACCATTAGTACTGCGACTACAAGTTGCAGGTAGTGTGGCTACAAACCATCTGTAGCGCGACTACCGCTCTTTAGTAGTGGGACTACTAACCACTCGTAGTCGAACAGACAGATTGTCAATGCTTAGTCGCTTAATGAGAATCAAATTCTAAAGCCGCATTTTACTGCCACAATTTTGTATATAACGTGTGGGAGATTTTTAAGAGATGCGTCTCTACTTGTGTATCATCTCCTTGTACACAGCCTCGTATCCATCCACCATCTTATCAATGTCGAACATCATGGCACGTTGGTGACACTTGTCGGCCACCTCATCATAATATGCCTTGTCATCGTGTAGCTTTCGGATAATGTCCGCCAAAGCCTCTGCATCACCATGCGGGAATAAAACGCCATAACCTTTCGTCACCTCACGCAATCCGTCTACATCGCTAGCAACAAACGGTCGTCCAGACGACATTCCCTCAATATTTGAGAGGGAAAGGCCTTCATAGTGGGACGACATACAAACCACATCAGCCGTATGGAGAACATTTGCCACATCGGTTCTGTTACCCCAAAACTTCACACGATCTTGCAATCCTCTTGTTTCGGTATAGTTACGAACATCGTCTAGGCAATCCCCCTGCCCCACGAGCCATAATTCGTACGCATCACAAGATAACAAGCCCATCGCATCAATAAGCGTCTTTTGGTCTTTTTGTTTTCTGAATGCGGCAACCATCACCACGACGAACTTCTTTTCTTTAAAGACATCAAGTGGTTTTGCGTTATAAAAAGCGACTACATCCACACCATTATATATAGTGGTAACAGACGCCTTGCCTTCCCCCAAGTACTTCTTCAAGTTTTCTTCTGCTTGGTCGGATATGCATATAATCTTACGATATTTATTATACATCCACTTGTCAACAGGTTTCCATAGCAGATTGTTTCTCCTTCTGTTGGTCGTGTTGTGTTCTGTCGTTACAATAATTCCATTACAGCACAAATTAGCCAAGGCTACGAAAAACTGAGGCGAGGTGTTATGCGAGTGCACCACATCATAATCCTTTATTATTTTCCTTAGCTTAAATATATAGCTAAGACAATAAACTGAACCACCATTAGATAAGCAGTACACCTTACACCCCGTTTCTCTTAGCTGTTTCATAAAAGGGGTATCCTTACCATCGAACACCACAACGTCCACAACGTGTCCACGTATCCTCAATATTCGAGTGATGTCTACAACCAATTTTTCGGCCCCACCCGTTTCCAGGGAAGTGATAACTTGAAGAATGCGCATATTTAAATCTCTCTACTTATCTTTTACTGAGCGAATGTCCTTCATGTGCATCAGCCAACCTAAGGGATACACACACTTCCATAGCCTTACTATTTTAGCGACGTTTTTCTTCCCTTTACAGCAGAACCTAAATCGCCAATAGTTTATTGCCGCCTTTACTTTGTCTTTAAAAGGAATGTCTAGCGAAAGCATTTCCGCATAACAAGTTGTTGTAGCAATGGGACTTTTCATGCGTATCTCCACAATTCGTGCTGTAAGACCTTCTGGTTGATATTCCGCAATATAAATTGCTTCATTAAAATACCGCAACTTATACTTGCGAGCAATTCTGTTCCACACCAAGACTTCTGGACAAAACTTTTCGCACTCTATCTCTGGGAAGGGAAACTCACGCATCACATCTGTACGGAAAACCTCAGACAAATCGCCAGCCACATGATACTTACTTCTTATGTCTATCGAGTTACAGTCTATAATAGGGGCAGGCAATCCAGAGCCTACAATACGGCCATCAGGATAAGCATCCACACCAGCCACTCCACCAAAGGTCCTGTCCTCTTTAATCTGTCCATATACCTCGGCAACTCGCTTTAAGGCATCTGCTGGCAACATGTCGTCACTGTCAACAATAAAAAATAGTTCTCCTTTCGCATGTTGCACGCCTTCATTGATTGCCCGATGTTTTCCACCATTGCGTTTGAATACATACCTAATTGGAATAATGTTCTCCTCTATAAATGCCATTACCACATCATAGGTATTGTCTGTCGAGCCATCGTCCACAATCAACCATTCAATGTCCTTGAAAGACTGACTTCTTAATGAGGAAAATAGCCGTGGTAGGAGATGTCCCCTATTATAGGTGGGGGTGAAAACAGTTATAAGCATTCTCTATGAAAAAATTATTTCCCTACAATCTTAGTCCAAGTATATATCCTAATTTTATCAAGCAATATCGAAAGGAAGAAGATTACTAATATTGTAGATACAACAGCGAAAATGAACATTATGGTGTTTTGTCCATCGAACAGAAACTTTATCCAGCGCCCATAATACGGCCTTAAAATAAATTCGTTCGCATGCGTTAAATACACAGCGAAACAAGAGATGGCCAACCAATTAATAAACTTACTCTTAACCTTGAACTTCGAAAAGGCAAATACTAATAAAAGGGACTGGCATATTACCAATGGGTTTGTATAAGTGAAAATTCTACCAAACACAGTTAGATTGATTCGCACAAGAAAGAAAGCTAGCAGGGCATTTAAAAGAGCTATGCCACAAAAAAGGATAATATATAGTTTTCCACTATACTTTGATGTATTGTAACTATAGTTCCTTAGGTAACGTATCAACAAATACAAGCCCATAAACGAAAGTGCAGAATACCCACCTTCAAGTTCTGTTACTCCCTTAATGCTAAGCCAACCATAAATGGTTTGAAACAAGAAAAAAACAATTAAGACATATTTAATAACTTGTTTACCTTCTTGGCGTTCAACTAATGTATTCAGAAATGGTGCAAAGAGAAATAGAAGTAAGTATGATTTTACGAACCAGTAATCTTCACTATTCATGATAAAGAGCCGAGAGAAAGAGAGGAAATTCAGATAGTCAGTAGGTTGAATAACGACAAGACACGTATAAATTAAGAAAGAAAAGAAAAACACTTGAAAAAGAAAACTTCCAAGACGCTTTATACTAAACCTTATGCCATACCATCCCGATAAAAGCACAAAAACGTTCACACAGACTACAGAAACCGATTGCGTTAAGAGTCTCATAAATACGGAGACTGGTGTTTGCAAGGATTCTGCCTGTGTGGGTAAACCTAATGAAAGAAATCCTGTATGCACAAGCACAACTAACAACATAGCCATACAGCGCAGCAATTCCATATTAGACTCTCGCTCTTTCAGCTGTGTTTTTATATCAATTATCTGCTCTTTATCTATAGAACTTGTTGGTGTCATATCCATTATCATATTCCCATTTATCATGAACCCAATCTCCCTTTCTGACGCCATTAGTAAAGAACGACTTATATGGGTAAAGCGTTCCTAACGGCCCCCAAGCAAAAAGAAGAATTCTCAAATAAAGAAAACAAGAGAATATTGCAAGTACAAGATACTGGCCCCCCATACGTTTTGCGTTAGGTACAATTAACGAAAGTGTTGCAATAAGACCTATTAGGTAATACCAGCCTAATCGGCCTCCATTGAGCGACCTAGAAAAGATGAGCAAGACCGCACAAAACAACAAAGCCATATTCAGTAAAACAATCCTTGCTGGGGTTTTAGGCACTTGCTCATAATTGCGCAATATAAAATAAAGGAAGAAAAACGCCTCTAGAATATACTCAATCTTAAACCCAACTTCATTTTCCGCATAATTTTGCCCTCGGCCTTCCATCTCCGAAACAGAGCCATAAATATCAAACACCGTTGATGGTATTGCTGTTATTCCAACAATAAAGCAGAATACCATAAGTACTATTACCATTTTCTTCGAATACTGTTTTATTGGTAAGAAATAAATTGGCAAAAGTATGATGGCCGAATTATGTATCAGCGTTGCTAAAAGAACGACGACTAAAAACTTCCAGAACTTCTTCTTATAAACATACTCAATGGAAAGCCATCCTACTCCAACACCTACTAATTGCCGTAGATATGTAAATGTGAAAAAGAAGATTAACCCCATAAACAATACTACTGCAAAAGGGTAGTTGTCTACATAACGTTTAAAAGAAATAAACAATAAGGCATAGATGACAATCGTTAAGATCAAGATAAAAATGTATCTATTTGCGGTAACATAAGAAATTGCTACATTAAGCCAACTAAAACCAAACTCCGAAGGATACAACTCGAAGATATATGCAGTTTGGACATCTCCACCTGCTCGCTTTACATCAGCCACCTCATCAAAGAGCTCACTATATATATACCGGTCGTAACCACCTAACATATCAGAAAAACCGACAAATAAAGCAAGCGTTGCCAACCAACAAACAAGGTATGCAGTAGACTTCGTACTTCCTTGTTTTAGTAAGAACGCACCAGCTAAAGCTAAAACCAAAATAAGAATATATATGTACATATTGTTACTATTTAAACAAATCCATCAATTGTTGAGATATGCGTCTTCTGCCATGTTCCACAAAAATCGCTTCGCGACCTTTTTCTGCCATCTGCTCATACTTCTCCACATTATGGGGAATTTCCACTAAAGTAGACAATAGCTCTTTTGTAGAATGGTACTCCACACACGACACTCCGTTCTCTACTGCAATATTCTCCAACGCGAATGGCGTACCCACAACCAGCAACCCATTAGCTAGGGCATCAAGTACTTTTCCCTTTGTGCCTGTACCTATTGCTATCGGTGTAAGCTGAACGTCGTGCCTACGTATCTCTTCTATATAATCGGAAGCAAACGTTATTTGAGCCACATTATAACCCACATTTCTCAGCCGTGTAGCCATGCTTTCCCATCCTCTCCCTAAAATCGTTATCTCATAATACCCTTTCAACTTATCTACCTCGTGTAGCATCATATCAAAAGCTTCTTCGGCAGACTCTTTCATGTATAGGTTGTTCTGCCCAGCAACAAGAAGTCGTATCTTAGGCTTTGAAAAAGCAATTCGCTTTTGAGGCTCGGCCACATGATAATGGGGATGTCGTAAGAAGTTGGCTTGGATGCCAGGATTCACATTACGCAAAGATTCCGCATCAGCCTCGCCCACCAAGTGATATTTTACCATTGACGAATTCTCGTACGCACCCTCCATACGCAAATATTTGGGGTACATCATCACGTTGCGCCAAAACATTATCCTGTTCTTAAATACAAACCGCCTACCCAACATGCGGTAATAATATAAAGATTCGCAGTCCGGGAGAGTATGCACACGCTTAAATTCTGCAAATTGTTTTGTTACTCGCGAAATATCTTGTCCATAAACCCAGATACCATCAGGTTGCAAGCACCTTATCTCTTCAACAACTTTTCGCGAAAGTCGCATATAATTAAACAAAGGGTACTTAAGCAATACACGTATAAATAGCAGATGCAGACGAAGAACCCACGACTGCCATCTTGGGGGGGACAACAGCTTAATCGTTACATTCAACTCCTCTTCCACCTCTTTTATCTTTGCGCCAGATAATTGATTGCCGTTAAAGCTATATATGACAATATCAACGTCTGCTGGCCTATGCACCATCAGATGGTAGGGCAAGGCGGAAGTACCCCGCACATTCTCGGATGCAGGAGTTATTTGAGTAATAAGTATTAATTTCATACACTCTTTCGTGTTTTTAGGGCTATCGAGAGTCCCAATGCAAAGAGGATTTCCTTGAATCGAAGTCCGAAATATTTTCTCTTCCTTATCCAAAAGAAAAAATTCTTGCAGAGATTGTCCTTCAAGTCATCGCCAACCATGTAAATTTTATCATGAACAATTTTAGCACGTACTCCACTTTTCATAAAGGTTCTGTACTTTTCATCCATTTCATTTGTAGTAGGCTCTTCTAAAAAAGAATCTAACCACCTTTCATAGAGAAGTGTCGCATCCATCTTAGTTTTGACATTAGTGCTTCTTGTAATCGATAAACTATTCTGCCTGTAAAGGAATATAGGCTTAGAAACGTGTGCAATTCCTTTCTCTTTCGCTGCTATATATGTACTTAGTCTATCAGAGCCCCAAGCTAAAGGTAATTTATAAAAGCCTCCATTCTTAATCAATGCTTCTCGGCGAAAAAGAAAATCACCGATGAAACCTACTCTGCGCATAAACAAATCATGCCACATCATCGAATATATGGTTTCGTATTCTGGACGGTCATCCTGAATATTAAAGACCTCAGACTTTTCATCAATTATAAATGATCGGGCATGATAAATGTCTAAGTTAGGATACTTGCAAATTATATCAGAATATTCCTCAAGGCAGTTGGGGGCCAACATGTCATCATCCCCCATACATAAAATAAATTCACCATGAGACAATTCAAGTAAGCGATTCCAATTATCAACAACATTATATGCCCCTATATTCTTTTCATTCCGATAATAGAGGATGCGCTTATCTGAGAATGTATTAATAATTTCATCAATCGGTTCTGGAGAATTGTCATTCAACACAATCAATTCGAAATCATTCATGCTTTGTACCAAAACACTTTCTATGCATTCTCTTAGGAATGTGGATTTAAATGCAGGAATAAGTACAGAATATTTCATAAATAAAGAACATGAGGTCAATACTACAATCCAATCAACTCACGAACATTAAGTTTATGAGCAATTTGCTTAGCTCCTGCCTTCGTCAAATGTATACAATCGTGGCTGAAAAACTTATGGTCTTGAGTGAAGACAGGATAAGTACCATCATGATTACGTATAGCTTGCATAATATCTACAAAATTCGCCCCAAACACCTTCTTTTCTTCTTCATTCAAAGCTGTATCATACTTGAAGGTCTGTTTATAATAGAATGAATCTCTTCTATGGGTATAGTAAATACCTATACATTTCCCGAATCTTTTATGACCAACCCTGTAAAATCTCTTATGAGATAAATAGGGAAGAAGCTTATAATATTTGTCAAATGGCGCATTATTGGCTATAAACACACAGTTCGCTTCTCTCACCCTACGTACAGCAATAGAGTCTGGCTCGCGATAGAAAGAAATATTTATCATCTGTCCAACTTCACTTTCGCGCAAAACATTAATCCAATCCCGCCCAAAACTATCACCTATCACCAAAACATTCGGCTTCCCATTTTGAACAAAATCTTTGTTATAAGCATCATTTCGAGCATTGTATTCAATGGGGTCTACATTCATACCACTTACAGAAACATCAAGTTCTGGTACATCTCTAACTACTCCATGTAATTTATAACCCCAGCACGAAAAACCCATTAGACAAATAGTGACACACACACACGACAACAATACTGCTTTATTCGTAGATGCATACCTTTTTAAATTAGAGTCAATCCCTTGTTCAATAAATTTATAGGACAACAATCCAATTAACAAGGAAATCGTCAAGGATATAACATAATCTGCAATAGTAAAGTCTGGTGTTATAACATACCTATAAAAGGCCAACACAACTTGATGCCAAAGAAACAGGCTATAGCTAGCTTTACCTAGAATCACCACAAAAGAATGCTTTACATGGAAGGAATAACCTGTATTCAAGAATAACAAGAGCGTTGAAAAGAATACCACAAGAAGTAAACGCGTCTGCTTGTCACCTATACTAAAATCTGTTACTAATAGCAAGAATAAAAAGGCAAACGAGACAATAGCAATTGTCTTAACTAAACTCCGTTGCCTATCATCGTTCCCGTTCCACCCCCAAAGGAAGACCAAACCACCAGATATAAATTCGAATAAACGTGCTGGAAGAAAATAAAACTTAGCAGCAACAGAAAGCCCTGGTAGGATATAACAAGCCAATGATATAAAAAACAACAAAAGGAGGAAATACGTATATCCATCTTTAACACGATGAGAGTAACGCCGAGAGAGAATAAACACAAGCGGAAAAACCATGTAGAATTGTACAATCAAACCTACATACCACGTATGCATCAGAGGTTTATAGTCGTTACTTTGGTCCCAATAATTTCCACTGGTTATATACTGAACAAAATTATTAAATAACCCAGAAGTTCCAACAACAGTCTCACACGTATTCTCAAAATTCTCTGGGAGCATTAGAAAATAGCCTGCAAGCAAGGATACGGCACAAACCAATAACAGTAAAGGCCATAAACGTAGTAAGCGATTCTCAAGAAACTTCTTATAAGTAAAATCATTCCTCTCAAAAGAGCCTAAGATGCTTTTTGTTGTTAGATATCCAGCTACGACAAGAAAGATGTCTACCCCCAAATAGCCGTTTGGCAACAAACCGCAATGATATAATATTATAGCAACAATAGAAAATCCTTTTACAAAATCTATAAAATATGAACGTTGCATTTCAAATCAAGTTATGAATAATTCTATGAATGTGTTTTTGTAATCCGTAAAGTTAAATTTTAAATCGCACCTAGCCATAAACCCAAGGATGAAGCAAGCTAAATGCTTTATAAGCTGCTAAGACCTGTTTGTTTTTAATTTTAACGCACGATTAAACCTGTCTTCAAGAACAGAACATAGTCCTAACTTACTTAATGGCCTTCTCAACAGATTTGAAGATAACAATCTCGTCTTGAAAGGTTTTCGGTCTTTCCACAAAGGTTCATTCTTCCATAAGGTTTTAGACCTATAATAGAAGAACTCATCTTTGTAAGGATGCACACAACCTTCCATCCATGGCCTTGCTCCTGAAAAATGAAGGACGACGGGGTTTTCAACACATTCTAACAAGTCTGTCTTATACTTGCTATAATCAACTAACAGATAATCTGTTTTAAGCAGAAAATCTGATTGCAGATTATACTTAAAGTGAATAAATGTTTTCTCGTTTTGAAAAATCACATTCAATGGGTCTTGGTCTGGAAGGTAGATTTTATCCGCATTCTTTTCAATATAGTTAAACAGTCTTTTAGTTGCATCGGTCTTTCGCCAATACTCTAGATTTGCCAGCATGACGCCAGAATTGAAATATCCCTTATCATAGCTGTATCCAAGCCTGTTAAATTGGCTCATTTTTCCTTCTTGCCCATCATGAACAACAGCAACAGCCTTATCAGACAGTTCTGTGTTCCATAAGTCCAACAAAGAATGCCTAACAACAATATCGCAATCTAGATACAATACTTTATGCACGTTGTCTGGAAGCAATTCGGCCATTAAAAGCCGATAAAACACATGCCTCGTATAAAGAGGTGTCTCAAATTGCAGTACATTATCAATGTCCGCATCATTTATGCAAACAAAATGGATTGTTTTTTGGCGATACCCACCAATGGTCTTCCTTAACTTGTCTTTGCTCTCCTCCCTGAATTTATTATCTGTGAAAACGTAGAAATCAATTTTTTCATCTTGATTGTTCTCACAGACAGAACAGAACAAAATCCCACATTGCATTGTATAATTGTCGCTGGCGCAAGCAAGTATATTCATCATATCTCCTTTAAAAAATTAATGGAAGCGGTACGTAACTTACGAAGATTTTCATTTATCTCAGAATACTCAACCTCTTTATAAGTCTCTTTGTCTTCGGTACTGTCTACCAAACAACTCTCACCGCCTACAAGACGTAACAAGTTGACATATCGCAAATCTTGTTCATCTCCATATATAACGGCGAATAGAAGTCTGTTGAAAACGAGAGAAAAGGCCACGCCATGGAACGAGGATGTAAATACTGCTTTTGCACACCTAAACTTTTGAATGAACATCTCTGGAGAATCGTTATCAAAATCTATTGTGCATATCCTTGCTCCTCCGATAATCTTGGCAAAGCGTTCAGCTTTTTCTCTTAACACATTGGGTCGATGTTTACAGGCTCGTGCGCCAAAATATAGCACATAATCGTCTTCGGCCCAATTCATCGTCGAGCGATCCAACTTATCCCAGATTGCAGCATCGGCAAGAAGTGAAGGGTCAAGCACTTGGAGTGCGGATTTTGAAAGCATTTGCTTCGAGTTAATAAAGTCTGCAATATCCTTTTCACGAACCGAAACGTTATCAAAACTCATCATTCTTTCAGGAATGCCGTTTCCCCAATGTTTTGTTAAATCTGCAAGTGTTGTGCTAGCCGCATAGCTAATTAGCTTTGTCTCAGGCCGCCTTTCAAATGCTCCCCAATACACAGGGTCTATCCCATTGCATATTTTGCTATTCCATACTTGGTCGCTACCCACAACTATCGCATCAAAATCTTTTGGTATACTAGCTAGGCCGCATGGTTCCGTTGTTTTGAAATACGCGTTCAAGAAATGATCGAACCGCAATTGTCTCGCACATCGTTTCTTCTTTTCCTTATTGTAATTCAGAAATGAACGAAGATGAAAGCCTAGAAGAAACCTGATGCGTTCGTTTGTAGTAAACCTATGCCTATCATTCTCTTCAACATAGGGTTGCCTGTAATCAATAACATAAACATCATGTCCCAAACTCGACAATGTTTCTTTCAAGGCATAACACTGCAAAACAGCACCATAATTTATAGCCCGATGGAACGTTAATATACCCACTCTCATTACTCGGTTCCTCCCACTATTTTCCTAATAGAGCGGACAACACTTTCACCCAGCACTTTTTTAACTATCTCTTTCCCTTTGCTTGCCTTTGATTTCACAATGTTGTTTATCATCCACAATGCCTCATTCTCTTTTTCTTCTTCTGTAAACACTTCAACAAGAATGGGACAAGACAAACTTTCGGTTGTAACAAACCGCGGCAACACTTCTTGGAAACTTTGTTTGCTAGACACAGCATGATATTCAAAACCTAAAGCTTCCGCATAATGCCTAACAAGTTCTGGTGATTTGTGCCCATAGTGTCCACCTGCTGCTATATATCGATTTGCCTCACTTCCTAACTTAGAGGCCGGATGTTGATACAATTTAAACTCTGTGCCAACACCATTGTTAACCAACAATATCCTTACATTGTTACCAATGTGTCTATTGCCAAGTGCGTTCATGTCGTAGAAAAAGGCCAAATCGCCTATCACACAAAAATGTAACTTCTGCGGAACACCCAGCGACCCTCCAATAAACGAAGACAAACCGCCGTCTATACCAAAGCCACCGACATTCGAGAAGGACTGGACGGTGTCTGGCACCTCGAAAAAGTTCCAGCTACGCAATGAGTTTAATATTCCCATGTGCAGAACACCATTGGCTGGCAACTTCGTGGATAGCTGTTGGGCCATCCAAAGGTTACTAAACGGTAGTTCTGGAATATTATCATAAACCTTCTTATACTCTTCTCTGCATTCCTGCAAGTAACCTTCTTTCTCCTCGGTTACCTCACCCCCTGCATAATGATTAAAGAAGTCTACTTCGTCCATCTCAAAAACATAGCGTAACTTTTTAAATTGGTCACGCACCTCTCCATCGGCATTCACTCTCCATACCGTTTCGACACCGTTCTTAATTCTGGATTGTTCATAATACTCTCCCGAAATATCACCCAATTGAATTAAAGTATCTATCTGGAATATAGTTGAGTCGTTCCACATCTGCGATGCAATCAATGCAGGCAAAACTCTATACTTACCTTTATAATTGCTTGTATGGTCGCAAAATACAACAGCATTGTACTTTCCACAGAAACGGTCGATTACTTGGGTCTCTAACTCGCTAAAAGGAGTATGCGAGCCTATGAAAATAGCGATCTTTACTTTATCTAATTCAGGAAAGACATCACCAAGACACACTCTTTCTATCTTTCTACTTACAGGAATTTGTTCAACGCTATAGATTTCGCTTGTCGACTTCTCCAAATTGATATGAACTGGGCCTCGCCCATGGTGGTTCAATTCAAGCAAAGCTTTGTTCACCTGAACTAAACAGTCCCACTCATCGTCCTCCACATCAACACATCTAGCAAGTACGCTCATCTTTGCAATATCGTTCAACAGCGTTCCGCGATCGATCACCTGTGCAACATTATGGCCAACAGCCGTTACGCGCTCTGTCGATGTGATGGCTACTATGGGCAAATGCCTATAAAAGGCCTCCGTAAGGCCAGGTATGTAGTTACGAGACGCTGTCGCACCAGTACAACTTAACACAACCGCCTCACCTGTTTCGGCAGCCATACCGCATGCAATGTATGCCGCTGAACGTTCGTCCGCAGCAGAATACACTTTAAAGAAAGGGTCTCTGTCCATGCTTGTCACCAAACTCATGTTTTGAGTTCCTGGTGAAGCCACTACCTTACTAATACCAAATTGCTTTAATAAGGATAATATAATTTGTACGTTTTGTACTCTTGCCATATCAACTTTAATAATCAATACTTAAATTGCCACTTCCGCCTGTAATCATTATCGTATCACCAATAACGCTGTTACCTAAGCCGCTCATCAAGACCACGGCCATGTTAGCTATTTCTTCGGGTGCCTCTGCTCGCCTCATCGGGTTGGGATACGAAAGGTTGTCTCCTTCAATCACATCGGCAACCATTGGTGTCACCGTTACCCCTGGTGCTAATCCGTTGACCGTTATTCCTAGGGGGGCTAGACGTTGAGCAAATCCCAAAGTCAATCCGTTAAGTGCTCGCTTAGACAATTGATAAGGCCCCCAGCTTGGTCTCTCCGACGATGAAGAGCTTATATTTAAGATATGTCCCTTTATACCTTTCTTAATCATATCATTGGCCAACGTTTGACACATAAAATAAACTGCCTTTAAATTCGTATTCATCACCATGTCAAACCCTTCCGGGGTCTTCTCCAGCCACGCTTCCTTGTCTCTCACACCCGCACAATTAACTAAGATGTCTATCCTATGCTGGTTCAAATAGGCGTTAAGTTCTTCTATCAACAGTTTGGTGTCTGTTATATCTAAGATGAGGTAGTCACACCCAAGCCTTTCTGCAGCCTTAACGGTATTTTCTCTGTTTCTACCTATAATGGTTACGGCAGCACCAGCAGAAATCATCTTCTCGGCTATGGCATAGCCTATCCCACTATTTCCTCCTGTTACCAGTCCTCTTTTCCCTTGTAACAAGTCGCTTTGCAGGTTGTTTACAACAACCTTCTCACGTTTGATTAACTTTTTCATCAAGACATTCTTTGAAGCAGAAACAACTGCCGATTTTAAGTCTCTTACTATACTCATGAACGATGTGATATTTGCTTTAACTTTTCTCTAATTTTATTTCTCATCTCTTTATCTATCCCGACAAACCAAACACTCAAACCTGTCGATGCCACCGAAACAGAAGACAATATAACTAACTTAATAAAACTACTTGTGAACTCACAATTATACAATAACAATACGGGGATTACCATTGCAAAGAAGCTAACTAAGAAGCAAACGCCAAACAATCGTAATATCTCAGTATAACTATAGTCCGTAATACGAACTATCAGAATAGGCAACAATAACATACTCAATAACATATAAGATGCCAAAAGCACGAACACAAGTGCGTAAGGGGGGAAACCCAACCGAAATAGGACATATACAATGGGGAGGTTCAAAAACATTACCCCCGAATACATCAAAGAATACCCCTTTATCCGTCCGCGTGCATTTAGTATGGTATAGAAACTATCCACAAATATTTGAAACATACTTGAGATAATAATTACTCTCAGAAAAATCACAGAGTATTCAGGGATAAAGCCTAACCATAAACCCAGCAACTCTGGCGCAACCAATATTATTGGAAAACCAAGCGTATACAACAGGAAGAAACAATACTTCGTAGAATTAAGCAATAAAGACTTGCTCTCATCTTGTCTATCTCCAGCATAGCTTTTAATAATTTGTGGAACCGCTGCCAAGCGAAAGTTCTCAACAAAAGAGTTAGCCGCATTCTTTACCGTCGTCGCAACGGCAATAGACGTTACCACACCCGCATTATAAAACATGTTGACAAGAATGGTCATTCCTTGCGTGTTTGTTGCACCTGCCGTATTTGAAAAAAGATTCCAACTGGTATAACCAACAACTTCTTTAAAAATTCCCTTGTCAAAGAACAATTTATAGTGTGTTTCTGGAAACCTGCGAATGCAGAAAAAGCGATAGAACAAATTCATGCCTATCTGTTCTGCACAAAGTAAGATGGCATAAAACTCCAATTTGTCGATTGGGGAATATGCCAAGAAATATACTATGCCCAACTTTGCTACAACATCAAAAAGGCTTGCATAGGCATAAATGTCAAATCGCTCGTGGCTGATAATCGAAGCGCTGTATGGGGTTTGTGTTAAAGTAAAGAACGCTGTCAATATCGACAAGTGATAGGCAAAAATTGCAGCAGACAAACGCTCTGCCGGTATAACCAACTTGTTATACACAAACCACAAGCCTATGGTTTCTGCCAAAACGACAACAATAATAGCCAATAATATATGAGTACTTAGCAGGGTGCTAAACATATCTTTCAATCGGCCTTTATCCCCCTTTCCCAATTCAAACATCAAGAATCGTGACGTTCCTTGATTAAGAGTTAAATTCAAGAAAGCAAGTAGGGCTACAATTCCACCAACAACCTGATACGTCCCATAATCATTCACGCCAAGCGTATTGAGAACAACACGAGACGTATACAATGATATGGCCATGACGAAAATCATCCTGACATACATGTATATGGTGTTCTTTGCTATCTTTTTATTGTCTACCATCTATACTATATCAAACTCCCAAAACATAACCAACAAATTGCCACCACAATGTTCAAAAATATTCATTTCTATTTTGACCTGCTCCCTGAAAGCAAACCATTAACCTTCGGAGAAATCTTATCTAATATAATATATAGTAGCAAACACAATGAAATCTTTATCAAAGGTGTCAACAAATAGTCTCCCACCAACACAAATGTAGAACTTGGAAGAAATTTAAGCCAAGGCAAAGGAAGAGCCGTAAAGTATGGCATGTGATGAAGTGCGAAAACGAAAAAGACGCTCCGCACCAATATGGGATGCAACCGCATCTTATTTCTATCAAGACACATAGCTATAAATACTAAAAGGGAGAAGAAGAAACAGGCAAAGAACGGATAATTAATCCAAAACAAACTGCCTCTTACAGAGCGCAAATATATAAACAAGAAACCCAATACGATTGTTGAAATCAAGAAGGGAAGTTTGTATCTTTGACCAAAGCTAAGTAAATTGGTTTGATATACCCCAAAATAAGCCCCTATACTAAAGAAAATAAGTGAATTGTAATTTATACCCACCAAATCAAAATTATAACCTGTTACAGCAAGAAGAAGAAGGATCACTACAAATACTCTTGGAACATACTTAATACAACAAAATATCATTGGAGAAACAATGCACAAAATTATCAGATCCCTAATATACCATAGCGGCTTATCTAACGGGAAATAAAAATAATGCATCTTACCCAAAAGGTCTGTCCATGCAGAGGGATTACCATCATTCAGAAAAACACTAACAAAGTTAAGGTTCATGGGGGCATCAGAAATACAAACCAAACAAGCCGCTATAATATTCCAAAGAACGAATGGCACAAACAAAGTCCAAAACCTTTTTTTCAGGGCCTTCAACCAAATCTTTCTTGAAAAAGAAGTCTTTCCGAAGAAAAACAAATAACCGGAAAGTATAAAGAATGCAGGTACTGCTGCCCTTGCTATGACATCAGTGATTACCAACCTTAACAAGTTATATGCGTCTATATCGCTAAAGTTCGCCCAAGAAATAGAAACATCGCTCAATGGAGTTCCCATACCCTGGTTATGGATATAAACGATAAGAACAATTAAAGGGAAACGAATAAAAGAGATTGTCTTTGATTGTAGTTCACTAACTTTTTCCATAAAGATCACCCACTAAATTATCTTGTGGAGCGTCCTCTTTCTATGGGTATATGAGGGTCGTCCTTTGAAAAACAGAAAGATGGAGATAAATACAAACTTGAACTTCGCTATGTCTAATAGTTGGTTATTTAATAATTCTCCATTCTCAAAGCATAACACATCCTCCCTATCCCTATAAGGATAGGTTCTCAGAAGTCCTTTTATCCCATCTGCACTTTGATTACCCGCTTTAAGACAACACGTGTCCGCAAGCTCTCATTGGTGCACACTTTTTCAATATGCAAAACTAAATATTTTTTTTTAATGGCGCAAATAAAAATGGAAACGAGTAATAGAAGAAGGCAAAAAGAACACTTATAGGGATTCTGCAAAATGTTTTCCACCTACAAACTTATTAATCTGCTCTTAAAAATCGTAGATTCAAGTTAAGTTCTTGTGATGTAAGCTTTTAATACCCTCTAATCTAGTTATCTAGGATAAATACCTGTTTGCTACTATACAGGCACCTAAGATTGCATTAAAAGTAATTATAAAATCAATTAATAGCCAAACGGAAATGAACTTGGAATGCCATACCCCATTTCCGCTTGACTATAAAAGTTCGAAAGACTATGCCTGCAAGTTTATTCGAAATAATACAAGAAGGTGGCGATACCTTCGAGGGCGGGCTTGCGTTGTCCTTCTATTTCGATTTTAAACTCGATTTCGGTCTTGCAGATGCCGCGAATATTGCTGATGGCGTGCAATTTGGTTACCAGTCGCACGCGACTTCCCGTCACCACGGCCTGTCCAAAGCGCATCTTGTCCATGCCATAGTTCACCAACATCTTGATGTTGTTCACCTCAATAATCTGCTCCCAAAGGTGAGGTAGCAACGAGAGGGTGAGATATCCGTGCGCGATAGTGTTCTTAAACTGGCTCTCTTGCTTAGCGCGCTCCACGTCTACGTGTATCCATTGGTGGTCTAGGGTGGCATCGGCAAAGAGGTTTATGCGCTCTTGATCTATCTCCAGCCAAGGCGAAACGCCCAGCTCTTCGCCCAAATGGGCGGCAAACTCTTCGTAAGAGTTAACAACTAACTTACTCATCTGTTTATATGTTAATGATAATCTAATGCGAAACATTGACGCCCTTGCGCCGTAAACAACGGCGAAATTACGCAAAAGTATTGAAGAAAACAAATGTGAAGGGGATAAGTTGAACCTCTATAGTAGAGCTTAGGGGCTAGCACCGCCTTCGCTTGGTAGAAGTTTAACCAACGACATTCGCGTTTCTTCATTTGCTATCATGTTAGTTTCTAAGGCTAAGCTACAGGTTATCTTACAAGTTCAAACCAAATATTGCTTGCCGTTATGAACGTTTTTAACGACCTTTGTGCCGTTGTTTAAAGAAACCATTATCACCATCAACTTATGAACAAGACAATTTATTGGAGGGTTTTCGTCAATTCGAAAGACATGGATAAGGCAAAGCGAATATGCAATGCCTTTACTTTGTGCATTGCAGGAAGATGCCAACTTCGTAAGTGCGAAAAGTATTGGAAAGACAAAAACCTAATTGAAGTGGAGATTGCGCAAGAGATGAACGTCCCGAGTACGCAACATCTGCTAATCGACTTATTTAAATTACTCGGGCGGTTATCCGCAGAATGGAATATCAATGTGCCAACAGACATAAGCGAACACAGCTTAGAGCTGTCGGGCACGTCTGACAAGATCAAACTTGTAGGCATAACATGGATTGGCTTTGACGTGGAAAGATAATGTGGCAGATCCACTTAAAAACACCTCAATTTACATAAACGATACACAAGTTCAGAATAAGAAAAATTTGCTATGCCAGCTACCGCTAAGCGGTAGCTGGTGGTATAGCCATTCGCTTTTTATCTAACCGTGCTCAAAAGCCATCGTTTCTTATCACGAGTTCACGTATAAACCTTGACATTAGATGGTATTACGCCACCATCTTCTTGCCCTTTATAAATGCTTCTTTCATTTTGTATATCGGCATTATTTTCATATAAAAGCATGAAAAACGCCCATTTCATCGCCCTACCTCTAGATGCGTTTCTGTATTTCTCCCAAAATCGCTTTGGTTTTATCGGGCTGCCTACTGCTTAGATAATACACTTCGTTGTTCTTCGTAACAATTCGGATGAAGCAGCTATCTGAGTGTGCGAACAGAAGGATGCGCAAATGGTCGCTTGTTACAAAATTCCCGAGTTTCGTGCTACGTGCCTCAAACCCATTCGAACGACGCTTTAACGCAGGCAAACTGTGCTGTATGTTGATTTGCTTGATGTCGCCGTACGCAATGTTTGTGCCGTATAAGCCATGGATTTCAAATTCATTGGGGTTAAAAGTAAGGTCTAGGTCGCCGCTAGTTTGAAAGGATACGGCTAGGATTGCCACCAATTCGCAAAGAAAAACCACTGCAACAACCACTACAACGGTTGTACTTTTCTGCTCGGAACCACTTTTATCGATTTTGCTTCGCTTGCCGTATGCATACAGCAATCCCAGCGGAACGGACAAAGATACGAAAAGGGTGTAGAGCAATAGGTTGTCGAAATAAATCGACACGCCACCACCTGCTAAGGTTATCACGTTGCCAATGGTTATACATCGGCACAGCAACGCACGCCACACCTTTCCTTCCTCAATCTCGTCAACGGTCTGGCCAAGTCCTAATCCTACAATCTTATTAGGCCGTTTCCTTATTCTAATTATAAGAATAAGATTGATTGCCACAACCAGAAGCAATATCGCAACTAAGATGATAATCTTATTCATAGATCGTATTTTTTAAATTCCACTTTTACGTTGCCAGCGTTTAACGCCTTATATTTGTTTTTCAACAAAGGGTGTCTGTGCCATCACCTTGTAAGAAGTGCCCTCCTAACCTGCATCACGATGGTGTTAAGAGGTTGACGGAGCACAGAACAACGTGGCTAAGATACAAATATAACTCCAGAAACTATACAGATCCAAAATAAGACACCATACAATATAAATAAGATTAGATATAAAAAACATCTGTTTTATCAACTACTGTTATATGTTAGTTGGCATCATTGCCATTACTTTTACCGCCCTGCTTTATTCAAGACACATCAGACGTTATCCCGAACTTATGTCGTGGAAGGTCGACAGCTGTGGAAAAGGGGAAATGTTTAGTGATATCACCCTACCGATTGTAAATATTTTGCACCGATCTTTAACATTGTGAGTGCCTGCCTAAGTCACAAACACACCATCGACTTGTATTTAACCGATTCTCGCGAAAGTTCGTAACGGCTTGATATAACGCGGTTTATGTTGATATTTACAACGAGGCAAGAGGCTTTTAAGCATGTTTAGGCATGTTTTATTACTAGATTTGAGCATTCAAGGCGTAAATTTTAAGTTGGCGACTCCTCACCTCGTGGTTCCTGTTTTGCAGGGTTCGACTTGACGATTCTCCACTTCTTTCATTGTGTTTTAAGGTAAAACGGCGTGTTACCGCTAAGATGTAATGTTGTTCCAAATAAGATGGAACGATGTTCCAGATGATATGGAATAACATTCCAGATGACATGGAACAGGTGTCCCACTTATAAAAAATCCAGTAAATAAACTAATAATGCATTGCAAATGAAAATGTTGTACCGTTCGTTAGTTGGCAAATTTGGAGGCGTGTAAATAACGTTGCTTTGTTGTTTGGTGAAATCGGGAGTTGATAAAACATGCGCGATGGTGGGTGGAATGTGATGTGGCGAGAGAGAAAAAGAAAGTCGTGAGGATATGTTTTTAGTGCTTTTCGCAGAAAAACTCTTCTAGAATGGTGCGTAAACAGAGTTCCAATTTGTAAATATTAATTACTAAACTTAACGTTTCCAAGAAGCTAAGGAATGAATGGGACTGTTTAAATGGTTCGGCTCACGCCGTTGAATTTCCGCATGGAGAGCATCGCATGCACCGCGTACTGGTGCACCTCTCATCGCTTTTGCAGCCCTATTAGCTCACCTTCAATATCCATTTTCACCTCTATTGTATGCGAATTGGGTATAAGATACCATACGTGTTAGAGACAGGAAAAGGTGTAAGAGGATAGGATTATGCTAATCTTCACGTGGTTGTTTGCACCACTTCCCCCTTTTTTGTACGCACGCTATGACGAATTAGTTGTTATCCCGAAGATATAAAAAGGTGAAAAGGCGAGAAGTGAATGTGAAGAAAAACAGAGATATAAAAAACAACCAACACCCTTTCATCTCCTTACCCTTTCCCTTTTTCACCTTTTCACCCTTCCACCTTTTCACTCTTTCACCCTTCCATCTTTTCACCCTGCTATCCCCCATAAGCTTTAAAGCTTATCAAACCGAAAAGCCCCTCCACCCCTTTAACTCCTCTTTATCTTGTGCATTTTCAGAAAATTATTTATCTTTGCACATTCAAGAAGTATTGCCTTATGAGAAAATCTACAATTCTATTTTACGCTTTGACCCTTAGTGTTGGTGCTTTTGCCCAACAGGCCAAAGAAGATTTCAAGAAAGACAGACTCATGTCTGCCGGTAATTATTGGGCCTATCCCGGCCCGCAAAAGGCCCAAACGGCCGCACCAAAAGGCTACAAGCCGTTTTATATCAGTCATTATGGTAGGCATGGGTCGCGCTATCTCATCGGCACGAAAGATTACGACACCACTTATTTTTCTCTGGCCAAGGCCGACAGTTTGGGTAAGCTCACCCCACTAGGTAAAGCCACGATGGCCAAACTGAAACTGATACGCGAAGAAGCGATGTTACGCGACGGCGAACTGACACAGCGCGGAGCCGAGCAACACAAGGGCATTGCGCGCCGTATGTTCAAGAATTTCCCCGAGGTTTTTGCGGGCCGAACAACCGTCGACGCCAAAAGCACAACCATCATTCGCTGTATTTTATCCATGGAAAACGCCTTGCAACAACTTTTGTTGCTCAACCCACAGCTCACGATTAAGCACGACGCCAGCATGCACGACATGTATTATATGAACCAAACGGACGACAGTTTGCGTGCACGAAAGATGCGCGGGCAGGTTAAGGACGAGTGGATGGCGTTTGCGAAGAAGCATGACAAGCACGAAAGACTTATGAATTCGCTTTTCAGCGACCCCGAATATTGGAAGCAAAACCTAGACGGCAGCGAGTTTAATCGTATGCTTATCAAGGTGGCCAACAACGTGCAGAGCACCGAACTACGCCATAAATTGCAGCTGCTAGACCTCTTTACCGACGACGAACTGTACGAAAACTGGCTGGTGGGTAACGCTCGTTGGTACATCATGTATGGTCCTTCGCCACTGAACGGCGGAACACAGCCCTACAGCCAACGCAACCTTTTGCGCAACATCATCGCCCAAGCCGACAGCTGCATCGGCCTTTCCAACCCTGGCGCAACGCTGCGCTTTGGCCACGACACGATGGTTATGCCACTGGTTTGCCTGCTAGACCTGAACCAAAACGGCCGACAAATAGTTGATTTGGAGAAACTAGCCCCCGAAAACTGGGTGGATTACAAAATCTTCCCCATGGCAGCCAACCTGCAATTTGTGTTCTATCGCAAGAACGCTACCGATAAAGACGTGCTTTTCAAGGTGATGCTTAACGAGAACGAAGCCACACTTCCGTTAAAGGCCATTAGTGGACCGTATTACCGCTGGAAAGATTTCCGCGACTTCTATATCAAGAAACTTGACGCTTATAAAGAATAAATGCACGACGAAGCCTACTTTGTGGCCAAACTAACGCTGCGCCACATCAAACCAACGGCTACGCGACTGCTTATCGTTCGCGAGATGATGCGGGGCGACGAAACCGTTTCGTTGCCCGAACTGGAACGCCTATTGCCTACCATAGACAAGAGCACCATCTCGCGAACACTATCGCTTTTCTTGCTCCACAGGCTTATTCACGCCATCGACGATGGGTCGGGCGCACTGAAATACGCCGTGTGTGCCGATGATTGCGACTGCACCGTGCAAGACGAGCACACACATTTTTACTGCGAGCAATGCCACCGCACATTCTGCCTTAAACAGCTGTCGGTGCCCGTGGTGCCGTTACCCGACGGTTTTCGGCTAAATAGCGTGAACTATGTACTTAAAGGGCTGTGTCCCGAATGCGAGAGGAAGAAATGAAGAAGTGAAGGAGTTAAGGAGTTAGGAAGTGAAGGAGTTAAGCCAAATGCATTGTTGCAGAGTAGAAAACAAACTCAAAAACTTATCAACTTATAAACTTACAAACTCATAAACTTATCAACTCACAAACTCATAGACTTACCAACTCACGCACTCATAAGCTCAAAAACTCACAAAGCACACCACTCCCCTCTCCCCCTTAGAGAGGTGTTGGGGTGAGGCTTCACAAAACAGAAACAACAAATTCACAAAGCATATCACTCCCCTCTCCCCTTTGGAAAGGGGTTGGGGGGTGAGGCTTCACAAAGCACACCACTCCCCTTTGCCCTTTGGAGAGGGGTTGGAGATGAGACTTTTTATTCAAGATAACAAATGGAACAAAAAACGACCAAAGCCATTATTTACGGCGTTAACGACCGCCCACCCTTGCAAGAAACCCTCTTTGCAGCCGTTCAACACCTGCTCGCCATCTTCGTGGCCATCATAACGCCACCACTAATCATCGCCAAAGCCTTAAACATGGACCTTGCCACAACGGGCTTTCTCGTATCGATGGCCCTCTTCGTGTCGGGCGTATCCACATTCATACAATGCCGTAAGTTTGGCCCTGTGGGTTGCGGACTGCTCTGTGTGCAGGGCACTAGCTTTTCGTTTATTGGTCCAATTATCGCCATTGGTCAGGCAGGCGGACTGCCATTGATATTCGGTGCGTGTATCGCAGCCGCCCCCGTAGAGATGGCCGTTAGCTATTCGTTCAAGTATCTACGCCGAATTATCACTCCCTTGGTAAGTGGCATCGTGGTGATGCTCATCGGATTGAGTCTCGTTAAGGCAGGCGTGATGGCCTGTGGAGGTGGCGACCCCTCAGCAGCCGACTTTGGTTCGCCCCGCAATCTCATTGTAGCCGCAACGGTGTTGGCCAGTGTTATCGCCCTGAATTGCAGCAACAACAAGTATGTGCGCATGAGTTCTATCATCCTAGGCGTGGTTGTTGGCTATGTGTTGGCTCTCTGCATGGGCATGGTAGACTTTGATAGCCTCAACGTTGGCGATGTAAAATCGTTCTATGTGCCCGTACCTTTCAAACTAGGCATCGACTTCAACGTGTCTTCTATTATTGCCGTGGCCTTGGTTTACCTCGTTACGGCCATTGAAGCCACAGGCGACGTAACAGCCAATTCGATGGTATCGGGCGAGCCCGTAGATGGCGAAGTGTATGTAAAACGTGTTTCGGGAGGCGTGTTCGCCGATGGACTTAACTCGCTTCTAGCAGGCGTGTTCTCGTCATTCCCCAACTCTATATTCGCGCAAAACAACGGTATCATACAACTTACGGGCGTGGCGAGCCGTTATGTGGGCTACTTCATCGCTGCCATGTTGGTGGTTTTAGGGCTCTTCCCCATTGTGGGCATTGTGTTCTCGCTAATGCCCTCGCCTGTATTGGGTGGTGCCACGCTACTAATGTTCGGTACGGTAGCCGCTGCGGGCGTTCGCATCGTATGCAGCGAGAAACTCGATCGCAAGGCTGTGTTGGTTATTGCAGCCAGTTTAGCTTTGGGAATGGGCGTTGAACTGATGCCCGACATACTAAAACAATTGCCCGAAGGAGTACGTACCATCTTCTCGTCGGGTATCACCACAGGCGGATTGACAGCCATCTTGGCCAACGCCCTGTTTAACAGAAAGTGAGGTTTATGAGTCTATGAGTTGGTAAGTTGGTGAGTTTGTGAGTTGATGAGTTTAAGGTGAGCATACAATCTGCTTATCAACTCGAAAGCTCAGAAACCTGTTAATTCGCAAACTTACCAACTCATAAACTCAAAAACTTACAAGCTCACCAACCCATAAACTCAAAAACTCACCAACTCATCAACTCACAAACTCATAAATGGATAAGTTAAAAACGCGCATCCTTCAAGATGGCAAGTGCTACGAAGGCGGTATTTTGAAAGTAGACAGTTTTATCAATCATCAGATGGACCCAAACCTGATGATGGAAGTAGCAAAAGAGTTTAGTCGCCTTTTCGCCGACTTGCACATCAATAAGATTGTTACCATCGAGGCCAGTGGCATCGCACCCGCCATCCTTGTGGGCTATATCATGCAGTTGCCCGTGGTGTTTATCAAGAAGAAGGAGCCGAAAACGATGGAGAACATGCTCACATCGGTGGTGCATTCGTTCACCAAAGACCGCAGTTATACGGTGTGTATATCGGCCGACTACCTCACCCCGCAAGACCATGTGCTGTTTATCGACGACTTCTTGGCCAACGGAAACGCCTCGATGGGCGTTATAGACCTTTGCAAACAAGCAGGCGCACGTCTTGAAGGCATGGGCTTTATCATCGAAAAGGCTTTCCAAAAGGGCGGCGATGCCCTGCGCGAACTAGGCATCCGCTATGAGGCATTGGCCACGGTAGAGAGTTTGGAGAACTGCGAAATTAAGTTGAGAGATTAAGGTGAGGTCTTCTTATTAGGGCAGATAGGCTATAGATGGTAGCTCTTCAGCTAGCCTAACCAGCTACGCGAGTTCGGGATAAGAGAACTTCGTTTTGCCAACTACCGCGTAGCGGTTGGTCTGTTGGTAGGGCAGGGTTGGGAGCAAGGGCGACCTACCCTGCCAAAGTAGTATGTGAGCAAAGCAAGGCCGAAGGTCTTGGTCTTTTTACGTTTGAACTATCTGTTTGGGGGAAACCAATAGCTAAAAACAATATCATTCGTCAATAGCATTTGCCCACATATCCGTCTATCGACTAGACAACAGATGGGTAAATGTAAAAAGACCAAGACCTACGGCCTTGAAGGATTATATGCACCGCTTAGGCAGGGTAGCTCACTTCGTTTACAACCCTGCCCTACCAAAAGACCAACCGCTACGCGGTAGTAGACGAGATAGGCATTCGTTTTTTATCTAATCTTTCTCAAAATGCATCGTATCTTATCCCGAATTCATCTAGCCAACCCCAAAAACCTCTTAGATACCACCAGATAAAGCCTTATTAAACAATAAATAATCGGGCCAAGCCAACTTGTTTGAAGTAAGTTGGCTTGGCCCGATTATGGGTTTTATCGCTATTTAAGTTTTATAGTACCTACACCTTTTCGCCATAGCACAGGTCGCCAGCATCTCCGAAGCCAGGAACGATGTACTTATGCTCGTTCAATCCGGGGTCGATAGCAGCGCACCAAATGGTGGTTTTGTCTTCGGGGAACGTCTTGCGGATATGCTCGATACCCTCGGGCGATGCGATGACGCAGGCCACGTGGATGCGCTTGGGCGTGCCCTTAGTAAGAAATGCCTTATATCCCAGCTCCATCGAACCACCCGTTGCCAGCATCGGGTCGGCAATAATGAGGTTCTTACCCTCGATGCTAGGCGTTGCCAAATACTCTACATGTATGCCCACCTTCGTGTGTTGCTCATCAACATACTCGCGATAAGCCGACACGAAAGCGTTGCCCGCATGGTCGAAGATATTCAAGAACCCATTGTGGAAAGGCAATCCAGCACGGAAAATGGTAGCAAGCACAATCTTATCCGTGGGCACCTGCATGCGTGCAACGCCCAAGGGAGTGGTGATGTCGCGTGCTTCATAGTCCAAAGTCTTGCTAATTTCATAGGCTTCCAATTCCCCTATGCGCTGGATGTTGTTACGAAAAAGCAGCCTGTTCTTTTGGTAATCCACATCACGAATTTCGGCTAAGTACTGGTTTACAATAGAGTTCTGTTCACTAAAATTTACTATCTTCATTATCGTAAGAATGAGTATATGGGTTTGTTAAATGTAGTGGCTAATCTTTTTGCTCGTGCAAAAGTATTAAATTCCCGCTTATTTTTGTAAGGTACAAATAGCAAAAGTGACAGCGCGCCCCTATTTTTATATTCTTTAACCTAAAAAGGAGAGCCCAAATGTATTTTTCTCTTCCCACGCTTGGTGGTTCTTTACGATTTTGCTAACTTTGCGCAGCATACCGAAAAGACATGTGCTTAGGATAAAATTTCACACTTAACATATTTAAGAAAATGGCAAAGTTTGACAAGTCAGTACTTGAAAAGTACGGAATTAAAGGTACAACGGAAGTTGTTTACAACCCTTCGTATGAAGTGTTGTTCGAAGAAGAGACCAAAGCTGGTCTCGAAGGATTTGAGAAAGGCCAAGTTACCGAACTTGGTGCCGTTAACGTAATGACGGGTGTTTACACCGGTCGTTCACCTAAGGACAAGTTTATCGTTGACGACGAAACATCGCACGATACCGTATGGTGGACCTCCGACGAATATAAGAACGACAACCACCGTGCTAGCAAAGAAGCTTGGGCTACTGTTAACAAGCTGGCTAAGGAAGAGCTTTCTAACAAGCGCCTCTTCGTTGTTGACGGTTTCTGCGGTGCCAACAAAGACACCCGCATGAAGATTCGTTTCATCGTGGAAGTTGCATGGCAAGCTCACTTCGTTACCAACATGTTTATCAAGCCCGTAAACCAAGAAGAATTGGACCAAGAGCCCGACTTCATCGTTTACAACGCTTCGAAAGCTAAGGTTGAAAACTACAAAGAACTGGGTCTGAACTCTGAAACGGCCGTTGTGTTCAACGTTACAACCAGAGAGCAAGTTATCCTCAACACTTGGTATGGTGGCGAAATGAAGAAGGGTATGTTCTCTATGATGAACTACTACCTGCCCCTCAAAGGCATCGCCTCTATGCACTGCTCGGCCAACACCGACCTTAACGGCGAAAACACCGCTATCTTCTTCGGTCTATCTGGTACGGGTAAAACCACCCTTTCTACCGATCCGAAGCGTTTGCTCATCGGCGACGACGAACACGGATGGGACGACAACGGTGTGTTCAACTTCGAAGGTGGATGCTATGCTAAGGTTATCAACCTGGATAAGGAAAGCGAACCCGACATCTACGGAGCTATCCGTCGCGACGCACTGCTCGAGAACGTAACGGTAGACGCTAATGGCAAGATCGATTTCACCGATGGAAGCACAACCGAAAACACGCGTGTGTCTTACCCCATCGATCACATCAAGAACATCGTTCGCCCCATCTCTGCTGGTCCTGCTGCTAAGCAAGTTATCTTCCTTAGCGCCGATGCATTCGGTGTATTGCCTCCCGTATCTATCCTAAGCCCCGAACAAACGAAGTACTACTTCCTTTCGGGCTTCACCGCTAAGCTTGCCGGTACCGAACGCGGTATCACCGAGCCCACGCCCACATTCTCGGCTTGTTTCGGTCAGGCGTTCCTCGAACTGCACCCCACGAAGTATGCTGAAGAGTTGGTGAAGAAGATGGAGAAGAACGGTGCTAAGGCTTATCTGGTTAACACTGGCTGGAACGGAACAGGCAAGCGTATCTCTATTAAGGACACCCGTGGTATCATCGACGGAATCCTGAGCGGTGCCATCAACAAAGTTCCCACCAAGAAGTTGCCTATCTTCGACTTCGAAATTCCTACGGTTCTCGAAGGCGTTGACACCAACATCCTCGATCCTCGCGACACCTACGCAAACGCTGCTCAGTGGGACGAGAAGGCTAAGGATTTGGCTGCTCGCTTCGTGAAGAACTTCAAGAAGTACGAAGGCAACGAGGCTGGTAAGGCTCTTGTAGCTGCTGGTCCTCAGTTGTAATTTGCAACTAGCACAATAACAACTTTGTTATAAATAATAAAGGGCTTGCCCATTGGGCAGGCCCTTTTTGTGTTCTTATAGGCCAATTCGGGATAATTATCAACCCTCTGCGGAAACAGACTAATGCCGTAGGTATTGGTCTGTTTCCGTTGAACACACTTCTAGTTGAAGAATGGGCAAAATACCCTCGTTGCCGTCTTATTGTTCAGTCCTTTTATTGATGATATTTCCTAAGCATTCCCATACAAACTAACCAACGAAAAAAGACCAAGACCTACGCCCTTGTGGGGATAAGACGTCTCATTATGACAGGGTAGGTCGCTATCGCTCCCAACCCTGCCCTACCAAAAGGCCAACCGCTACGCGGTAGTTGGCACAAGACAATCATACAATAGGCAAATTTGTACACATTAGTTTGCATAATGCAATCATACAATAGATAGGCTACTACTCGTTAGTTTGCGCAATGCGGCCATACAGAAGGCAAATTATTACACATTAGTTTGCATAATGCAATCATACAATAGATAGGCTACTACTCGTTAGTTTGCGCAATGCGGCCATACAGAAGGCAAATTATTACACATTAGTTTGCATAATGCAATCATACAATAGATAGGCTACTACTCGTTAGT
>ERZ773070.309-NODE-309-length-36908-cov-9.244566_pt1 | contig 36908 bp, 23 predicted proteins | sample MGYA00580618_ERZ773070 | MGnify/ENA primary metagenome ERZ773070 (study PRJEB29015, sample SAMEA2738023) | human oral metagenome | biome: human oral; feature: human-associated habitat; material: dental | place: China | collected 2019 ... | reverse complement strand
AAAAATATTAAGAATACGGAATTTAAATCTTTTCTTTCTACCGAATACATTACTGGTAAAGATCCGAAAAAAGTAGAAGTAAATATTTCGGGAGTTGCTATTAATGAGCCGTTTTCTTTACACGCTTCTATCGAAACTAAAGCTGAAAAAACAACTCTATCAGATTTATATATCAAAGACAAAGTTATTTATGAGAAAGCAGGTAGTAATCCTTGGATAAAAGAGTTATATTCTACCTATAAATTTGAGAGGTATCAGTTTGCTAAAACCGAAAAAAGAATGGAATTTTATAAAAAAGTCGCTAAAGATTTCAAACTAGTTAAAGAGAATGATACTTATGTTCTTACATATAGTGGTAGCGGCGATCAATTTTCTGATTTTGCAACTTCTCTTGTTGAGGCTTCCGCTAGACAGTTAAACCCTTATTCAGTTAAAGATGTAGAGTTTAAAAGCGTTAATATTAAGTATGTTATCTCTAAAGATTTCACCCCTATTAGCAACGAAGTGACAATGGAGGTTGTTAGTAAAATAATACCAAAAGCTAAAACTTTGAAAATAACACAAAAAATTACTTATTCTAATGTGAATAAAGTAAATAGCATTGATCTCCCTGAAGAAGTTAAAAATGCTAAGGATAAATACGATACAAAACTATAAAATTATTTACCCCCCTCTGAAAACACTTCTATTTTCAGAGGGGGATTTCTCTTTTAGAGTAGCTTTAAGCTAGTATTCATTGTATTAATTATATACTTAGCATATAATATGAATTTATCTAGTAATATATTTTATTTTATGTTAGAATATGAATATCAATTTAATTTTTAAATTACTTTATAAGGAAAGGTGATATCATGAAATCAATAAGAAAATATCTTTTACTTATTGCCGCAGCGTTACTTACTGTAACTCTTTCTGCTTGTGGCACTAAAATAACAGCTGAAGAAGCTATCAATAAAACTAACGAGGCATCTAAAAATCTGAAAAATACAGAATTTGTCTCTTCTAACATTTCTGAGATAGTTGTAGGAGATCAAACTCAAAAAATAGAAAACAAAGTGTCAGGATCTCTAATCTTAGACCCATTCACTATGCATGCTACTACTGAGATTAAAGCTCAAGATAAAACTCAAACGTTAGAAATGTACATCAAAGACAATGTTGCATATGCAAAAGCTACCGGACAAGATACTTGGGTAAAAAGTTCTAATAATAATATAACTGCTCAATTTGAAAATCTTAAAAAACTTGCTAACTCTGAACAAGTTATGGAGTTCTACAAAAAAATTGCTAAAGATTTTAAAATAGCTGAAGAAAAAGGCAACTATGTTCTTACATATAGCGGTAACGGTGATCAGTTCAAAGAGCTTATGGTTGCTATTGCTAACTCTTCTGGTGGACAAGCGGTAAATGCCAATGCATTTAACAACGTAGATTTCAAAAACGTTACTATCAAACTTGTTGTAAATAAAGATTTTATACCTATCAGCAATGAAACAATGATGGAAATCGCCACTAAGAATGCAGCGAAACCTACTACAATGAAAATAACTCAAAATACTAGTTATTCAAATGTAAATAAAGTAACTAGCATCGATCTTCCTGAAGCAGCTAAAAACGCTAATGAAATCGGTAGAAACTAAAAATTAACAATTAAATATTTAATACATAACTCTGGAAACAATTCTATTTCCAGAGTTATTATTTTGTTATCAGCTTACAGCTAAACCCCTATATAAAACGCTATTTCAGGCGTTTAGAAGCTTTTGTTACCTGTTCTCTTCCCACCACATTATTTCAGAATTTACTCCTTTTTTTAAAACAAATAAATATCAAATCAATTTACATAAACCTTTTCATTTAGTATAATAATGTAGATAATATACTAGGAGGTTTGTTTTTTATAGTTATAGCGCCCGAACTAAGTTCTAACGATTAAACCGAGCTTAGTTGACGAGGGAAAAAGTTATCGAAAATTCGGCGGATGCTTTTTCGGAATTTAAGAGTTTCGTTAAATAATGTACAAACGGAGTATTTCTTTGAAATAAAATTACATATATTTGAAAATACCTTTTTATTTAGATTTTCTTTTCAAAAAATTTATTTTTTCAGAAATATTTAATATTAAATTTAAAATTTACTCTACAAAATCATTATTATCTCTTAATTTTTAAGATTGTTACTAATTATCATTGCAGGGAATAGTCTATACTTTTAGACTGTTGTAAATTTTTTGCTGTTTATCTTTTGAATTTTGTTAAGATTTCGCAAAACACTTTTAACTTTTTATTAAGTTTACCTTGTAAAATCAGTAATTATATCTTTTAAATCAATTATTAAAGAAAAAAGCGAGGAATTTTTTATATGTGTGGTATTGTAGGATTTGTTGGAGAAACAAATGGAGTTAAATTTTTGATTGATGGGCTTAGCAGCCTTGAATATCGTGGTTACGATTCAGCAGGAATTGCTGGAGTTGTTAACGGCGAAGCAAAAGTTACTAAAGCAGTAGGTCGTATTAAAAACCTAGAAGCTCTTATTCCAGATGATCTTCACATTGAACTTGGAATTGGTCATACACGTTGGGCTACTCACGGTGGAGTTAACGTTACTAACTCACATCCTCATCAAAGCTTTAACAAACGCTTTGTTCTAGTTCACAACGGTGTTATCGAAAACTTCCAAGAATTAAAAGATAGATTCTTCAAAGGAGTAAACCTTGTTTCTGAAACTGATACTGAAGTTATCGTTCAACTTATTCAAGTTTATAGCGATCGTGGAATGAGTACTAAAGAAGCATTCAAAAAAGCAGTATCAAAATTACAAGGTTCTTATGCACTTTGTTTAATCGATACTAAAGAATCTGATACTTTGTATGTGGCAAAAAATAAAAGTCCATTATTAATCGGACTTGGAGATGGAAAGAAAAATTTTGTCGGAAGTGACGCTCTTGCGATGATTAAATACACTAACGACTTTTTAGAAATTAACGACGGAGAAATAGTTATCGTTAAAAAAGATAGCGTAACTATTGAAGATAAAGATGGGAATGTAATAAATCGCGACAGCTTCTCTACTAATCTAAACGCTGGGGAAATCGACAAAGGTATCCATGAGCACTACATGATTAAAGAAATCAATGAACAAGTAGGAGCTATGCGTAATATTATTTCTCACTACTTTGATGGGCACAACGTTAATATAGACGATGATATTATTAATAATGTAAAAGAAGCTGATAGACTTTACATTATCGGTTGTGGAACAAGTTATAACGCTGGTTTAGTGGGGCGTGCTTATTTTGAAAGATGGGCAGGTATACCTACTGAAGTACATCTTGCGTCAGAATTTGCATACAATGTACCTCTTCTTTCTAAAAAACCAATGTTTATATTCCTATCCCAATCAGGTGAAACTGCCGACCTTCGTGCAGTATTAACGAAATTACGCAGCGTAAACTCTGACTATAAGTTTTTAGTGTTAACTAATGTGGATGCTTCTACATTAGCCCGTGAATGTGATTATACATTACTACTTCATGCAGGTGTTGAGATTGCTGTTGCATCTACAAAAGCATACACAGCACAAATCGCAACACTAAGTATTTTAGCTTATGAAGTAGCGCGACAACTGAATAAACAACCAAAATTCGATATCGAACAAGAACTATCTGTAATTACATCAGCTATTGAATCTATTTTAGACGATACTAAAACTATTAAAGATTTAGCAAAAGATTTATTTACAGAGCGTAATGCATTCTATATCGGACGAGGAACTGATTATTACAGCGCTTGTGAAGCAGCATTAAAATTGAAGGAAGTTTCTTACATTCAAACTGAAGGGTTTGCTGGTGGAGAATTAAAACACGGTACAATCGCTCTTATCGAGGAAAAAACTCCAGTAGTCGCACTTATTACTAATACAAAATTAGACCTTAATACACGTAGTAATGTTAGCGAAGTAGCTAGCCGCGGAGCTAACACGCTAATAATCACATTAGAAAAATTAGCGCGCAAAGGCGATTACGCTATCCCTAATGTTAACGAAGATCTTGCACCTATCGCAAGCATCGTCGTAACTCAACTATTTGCTTATTACGCAGCTGTATCACGTGGATTAGACGTGGACAAACCTCGTAATTTAGCAAAAAGTGTTACTGTTGAATAATTAACAAAAAACCAGAATTACTAAAAATTAGTAGTTCTGGTTTTTATTGTTATTATTATTCAGTAAAGTAACACCAATTAATAATATGCACTATTTGATATTTTTACGTCTTACTACTAGTAATGCTGCTAGCGCTAAAATCGATAATCCTGCAACTACCCCATTATTTGTTACTACACCTGTGTTTGGTAGTCGTTTAGTTTCTTCTTTTGCTTTTGGTTCTTCAAGGCGAGTTGGTTGAGTTTGCCCCTTTAATCCAACAGTATATTTCCCTGGAATTTTATTTGTTGAACCATCTGAATACGTAAATGTTACTTCTCCATCATTTGCTACTGTTACAGCAGTTCCTTCTGGTAAGTCAGGATTTGCTTTTCCAATTTCGATAGCCACTTTATCTTTTTCATCTTGTGTGATGTTTGCTGTATCTTTTACTATTGTTAACACTGGGTTAATCGGTTTTGTATGTCTTGCAATAGTTCTTTTTACAACTGTATACTCTCCAGATATTGTATTTATTGACCCATCTGCGTATGTAAATGTTACTTCGCCATCAATACCTACTGTCACTGATGTTCCTTCTGGTAAATCTGGATTTGCTTTTCCTATTTCTATTGCTACTCTATCTTTTTCATCTTGTGTAATACTTGTTACATCTTCAACTTCAGTTAATACTGGTTTAACCGGCGTTGTTTTCATTGCAATGCTATCTACAGCTAGATCAGGTTCTCCTACGCCCGCTGGTAGCCACGCATCGTCTATTTTTTCACCAGTATTTTCTTCTATTTCCTCAACTGCCTCGGCGGGCGTTGCTTCTGCTACATCCTCTTCTGCATATACTATTTTTTCTGCACTTACTACAGGAACCATTACTAATCCAACAGCAAGAGAAACTGTCGCTAGCGCTGTTTTGCGAATCGAGTATTTTATTTTTTTATTTTTGCTATACATAATCATTCTCCTTAATATTTTCAACTTTTTGATTATAGCATAACCTTCTATTAATGAAAAGTATTTTACACTTTTTCTCAAACGTTCATTTTTAAACAAATTAAAACTAACCAACAACAAGTTAGTAACCATATATGTTTATTTTTCATAACTAAAAGAACCTCTTTGTAATTTGTATTTTTTCATATACTATATAGCAATGTCTTTCCTAACTATCCCAATTTTCTTACTTTACTCATTTTAGGAAACTTTTTCCTTTACATTTATATGAGAGCGGTTTATAATGGAACTATAAAATTTAATTATCTTCGGGGCAGGGTGAAATTCCCGACCGGCGGTTATAGTCCGCGAGCGTAAGCTGATTTGGTGAAATTCCAAAACCGACAGTACAGTCTGGATGATAGAAGATACGGAAAATATATTTTATTAATTGTAGTTCACAACAATTATTTTGATATACCTAACCCACTAGCCTGCTAGTCTATTTATCAAATTATTGTCCTCTACACTCTATAAAATGTCCATACCTTTATGTCCCGCTTTAAATGTTTTAAAGTGGTGTTTTTATTTTAAATTAAACAGCCAGTTGAGATTACTTTCTTAAGTTCCTAACTTAGCTAAAGATGATTTAAAAGTACCAACACCATTTAAACTACTATTGCGGTTATTTTTACGCCTTTTGAAGATGGAAAGAGGACAATATGTATAAAAAAAATACTCATTCACTTGTTTTAAGTGGGCTACTTGCCGTTATTGCACTACTTCTATCTTTTTTTAGTTTTGCTGTGCCATTTCTGCCACCATTTCTAAAATTTGATTTTACTTTTATTCCGCTATTTATGGCGTTGCTATTGATGAACTACAAACACGCTATATTAGTATCTCTGTTAAAAAACTTTTTACACATTGTACTAATCTCGCACGAGCCTGTGGGATCTATCGCCAATATCGTTGTGGAGTTTATCTTCCTTAGCATTATTGTTTTATTTTATAAAAAAGGTATGCTAAAAATTATTATCGGCGGAATCTTAGCAACAATCACTATGACTATCTTTATGGCTCTGCTTAATTACTTTGTATTTCTCCCTGCTTATGGTTATATTATGGATTTAACAGATATAGTTAAAAATGTAAAAGTCATTGTTACCGCAGGAATTATTCCTTTCAACCTTCTTAAAGGTATCTTGGTTACACTTTTATTCTTTGTGACACTTCGAGTATATGAACGTATACCAAGCACTATTACAAGCAAATTTGCTTAAACTATAAATATCTATACCGTTAAAACAATTTCTCAGATTAATATTAAAAACCAATCTTAAAAAGGTTGTTATACAATCAGCGGTATAGATATTTTTTTCTTATTTCCAATTTTAGTATCCTCCTCTTCTTTTTTTAGATATTTTTAATCTTATTACAAAAAAATTTTAAAAAAATATATTTTAAAAGTTTTTATATATTTTACAATATATTTTTTTCTTGGAAACTCCGTTTCTTCTGTGACTTCCCGACAAAAAATCTTATATTATTTATTTTATATTTTCCAATGTTTTGATATATATGGTTATCAATAAAATACATATAGACTATGGAAAAGAAAAAATATTTGTGCTACAATAAAATTAGAAAATTAATTTTAATAACAGGAGGTATTCTATATGAATAAAACTTGAGATTTATATTCGGTTTCAAATATAGTTTTTTTACAAAAAAAATACAGGGAGAATTAAAATGAAAAACAAATCGTACAGCATTACTAACGAGCAAGAAGAACGTTTTAATATTCTTGCTAGGGAGAAAAAAGAACTAATAACTAAAGGTCTATACAAAGTCAAAGTTCCAAAACCACTTCATAGAGAATTTTATAGCTTTGGTTTAGAGGGGCTTCTTGTAAGCTTTCTTATACTAGAAGATGGTGGCATAGAAGCTTGCGACTTTGATAAATTTGCACTAACAGTTATAAAACGAAAACTTATCGATGAAATACGTCGTAGAAACAAAGAAAAAAGTGTTCCTATCGATTTCTTCGATAATACACTACTTCACTCTTACAATAACGATAGAGATATTTTAGAAGTCGATCTTAATTCTTATTTAAAATCTATTTTAACAGAACAGGAATTAGCTTTCCTAGAAGATTTCAAGAAAACTCAGGATATAAAGACAACGGCTAAAAATTTAAATCTATCGCTTTCTACATGCTATAGGTTGTTCAAAAGAATAAAAGAAATATATAAGCTGTTTCTATACAAAAGTGCCTAAATATTTTTTAGCCCACAAAAAAGCAACAACACCGAAGTTCTATACCTCGGTGTTGTCTTCTATATTTATATTATTTTTCTACTTTTTTTCCTAAGTTTAACGAAACAATTAGTAAGATTGCTCCTAATACTGAACCTAGCGCTAACGCTAATAAGTACATTATCGGATTACTTACTGCTCCTACCGCTATTGCGAAAATACCACCATGCGGCGCTTTTGATACTGCACCAAAAGTCATACTCAATGCTCCAGCGACACCACTTGATAGGAATAATGGTGGAATAACACGTAATGGATTACTTGCCGCGAACGGAATAGCCCCTTCTGTGATAAAAGCTAATCCCATTACATAGTTCACTAATGCTCCGCTACGTTGTGCTTTTGGCCAAATATTTTTATTAATAGTTGCTGAGATTGCTATTGCTAATGGTGGAACCATACCACCAATCATTACCGCAGCCATAACATCACTACCTGCTGTTCCAGCTGCTGTTAATAAAGCTGTTCCTGTAACGTAAGATGCTTTGTTGATTGGGCCTCCCATATCGATAGCCATCATCGCAGCTACGACAAATCCAAGGATAAATTTACCGCTTCCGCTTAACCCTGTAAGGAATGTTTGTAACCCAGTCATAACTGCCGCCATCGGTGCGTTAATAACATAAATCATCGCAATCCCCATAATTAGAGAACCTAAGATTGGGAATAGGAAGATTGGTTTAATTCCATCTAATGAACGTGGCATCCAACTTGTTGCCATTTTAAGAACTTTAATAATTCCACCTGCTAAGAACCCTGCTACTAACGCTCCTAAAAATCCTGATGGAGTATAAGCTAAAATATCACTTTTCAGTCCTAAAATACTTGGATCAGCTAAAATACCACCGACCATACCTACTACAAACCCTGGTCTATCTGCTAAACTACGACCAATAAACCCTGCAAGAATCGGTAACATCATACTAAATGAAATTTTACCTAAGTAGAATAATACTTCTGCATATTTATTGTATGTTGGGTCTTCTGGATTAAACGAGTTAATACCCCAAATAAATGACAGTGCAATTAAAATACCACCTGCTACTACGAATGGTAACATATTACTTACACCTTCCATTAGGTGCTTGTAAATTTTACGTCCTAAACTTTCTCCTTCTGCATCTGTTTCTTGTGAATCGGCTGCCCCATCGTGTTTGTATATTGGCGCTTTTCCATCTAAAATAGTTTGGATAAGTTCTTGTGGCTTGTTAATTCCGTCTGCAACTTTTGTCATAATAGTTGGGCGCCCATCAAAACGTGCTACCTCTACTTTTTTATCAGCTGCTACGATAATTCCCGCTGCTCTTTCGATATCTTCTTTTGTAAGTTTATTTTCAATACCGATTTGACCATTAGTTTCTACTTTTACATCTAAGCCCATTGCTTTAGCTGTTTCTTTGATTTTTTCTGCAGCCATAAATGTATGAGCAATCCCTGTTGGACAAGCTGTTACAGCAATAATATAAGGTTTCTCTCCACTTGGATCTGTTACTTCTTCTTTTTCTGGTTGAGTTTTTGCTACGAAATCTGCAAAGACTTTTTCTACATCTTCTTTTGTAGTTGCTGCTTCTAATCCAGCTTTTACCTCTGAATCCATCAGTGCTTGGGATAACGATGCAAGAGCTTTAAGATGTTCATCAGCACCTCCATCTGGCGCACAAATCATAAAGATATGTTTTGCTGGTTGTCCGTCAAAACTTTCCCACTCAACACCATCATTACTTTTTGCATAAATAATCATTGCTTTGTCAAAATCAGCACTCTTCGCATGAGGAATCGCAACATTTTCTCCTACTCCTGTAGTTGATTGAGCTTCACGAGCAAGCAACGCATTTAAGAAATTATCTTTATTTTCGATAACTTTCTCATCTACTAACATCGTAGTAAGTTTATCTAATGCTTCTTTTTTATCTTCTGCACTAAAATTAAATTGTATTAAGTTATAATTGATAACATCAGTTAATTTCATTTTAATTCTCCTTAATAATTTTATAGTGATTTTTTCCTTTTTTATTTAGTAATATTTCTTAGGAAATATCTTTTATAGTTTATAAACCTTAATTAACTTTCCTTCTTAAGTTTAATTTCTTATTTTAATTTCTTTACCTTGATTTGTGGTAGCAACTCTTCTATTAATTCCTTGCTACCTACGCCAACAGAAAACGATGTTGCCCCTCCTGCTGCTGAGGCATATTTCAATGCTTCTGCATAATCTTTCGTCTCATTATATTTAGCTACAAACATCACCAGCATACTATCTCCTGCCGCTACCGTTGAAACAATTTTACCTTCTGCAACATTAACTTCCAATACTTCACCATTTTCAGTTAACAACACCGCTCCTTTTGCTCCACGTGAAACAAGAACATTTTGAGCACCGCGCTCTTGTAATTTTCGAGCATAAACTAGGATTTCTTCCAAACCGTTTAGTGTTATTCCAAACATTTCTCCTAGTTCAAATTCATTTGGTTTAACAACAAATGGTTTGTATTGTAAGGTATCCAACACTAAGTCTTTGTTGCTATCAACTACCAAAGTAGCTCCTTTGTCCGCTACTTTTTCAGCAATTTTTTTGAAATCTTCAAGTTCCATTCCTGCGATAACATTTCCTGATAAGAAAACTACATCTTCTGTCGTCAAAACATCTAGTTTTGCAAAAAATTCTGAGATATTTTCTGCGTTTACCGCACTACTTTGTCCATTAATTTCCGTTTCAGTATCGGTAGTAAGCTTTATATTAATACGGGTCGTTCCAAGAGTTTCAACAAAATCATGTTCTATATCTAATTTATCTAATTCTGATTTAATGAAATATCCTGTAAAACCTGCAACAAAACCTAGTGCTTTTGTTTTTTCACCTATATTATTCAATAATATCGAAATGTTTATACCTTTCCCACCGACTACATACTTCGCTTCTTGCGTTCTATTTAATTTTCCAAGGTTGAAGTTACTAGCTTTTGTAAGCATATCTACCGCTGGGTTTAAAGTTATTGTATAATACATTTATGCTTCCTCCTTATCTTTTACTATTAATATATTAGCGTATTTTTCATAGTTTTCTGGTGCATCGTAACTTACGATTGTTACTTCTTCTAAATCTGCGAATTTGTGGAACTTACGATGATCAAACTTACTTTTATTTGCTAAAACATATTTTCTTTTACCATTTTTTTCTTCTCCTTGACTCCCAAATTCATTATACTTAATATACTACAGCATTTCAATCAAACTCAAGCAAAAACCACTCAAAAACAAGCGAAATAATCGCTTTTTTGAGTGGTTTTATTTTTAATTATGAGCGTTTTTTAATTTGTTGAGCGAAAGAAAATTTTTATATTTATAAGATGAAACAAAAAACGCTAAGTAGCTCTTACTACTTAGCATTTTCGATAATTCTTCTTAACTCTTCTCGCTTATATCTATATTCAATAATCGATTTCTTTAAGTTGAATTATAATAAATATTTAATTATTTATCTTCTTTTTTACGTCTTGCTAATCCTAGTAAAGCAATAACAGACATAATTGATAAACCTGCTGTAGTAGAGCTGTTAGTTGTTGCTCCTGTGTTTGGTAGACGTTTAATATTTGTTCCATCCGCTTTTCCACCTGGACGTGATACTTTTGCTTTAACTGTATTTTTACCAGCTATTGTATCTACTGATCCATCTGGGTATGTAATTGTTACATCTCCGTTATCAGCTACTGTTATCACTGTTCCTTGTGGTAAATCTGGATTTGCTTTCTTAATTGCCATAGCAACTTTATCTTTTTCATCTTGCGTTAATTGAGCTGGATTATCAACTTTTACTAACTCTGGGTTATTTGGTGTAGTTACATCCGCAATTGTTGGTACTACTGATTTAGATACTTCACCACTTGGTTTCTTATCTGCTTCTTTTTGTACAACTTTAACTTCTGCGTCTTTCGTTAATGGTGCGTCTAACGCTACTTCCCATTTACCATCTTGTCCTACTGTTGTTGTTTTCTTAGTTCCATCTGGTAATGTTACTTCGATTGTCGCTCCTGCTACACCTGTTCCACTTACTTTTGTATCATCAGTATCTACTTTATCTACTGTTGGCGCTCCTGATGTTTCTCTTTCTACAGCTACATCTGCTCCTGGGATTGTATCTACTGATTTATCAGCGTAAGTGATTGTTACATCTCCGTTATCAGCTACTTCGATTGTTGCGTCCGCTGGTAATGTTGGGTTTGCAGTTTTAACAGCGTCTTTTACTGCTGTTTTTTCTTCATCTGTTAATTTTGCTGGGTTGTCTACAATTGTCTTAGCTGGGTTCGCTGGTGTAATTGTATCTGCAGTCGTTGGTACTACTGTTGTCGCAGCTTCCGCACTTGGTTTCTTATCTGCTTCTTTTTGTACTACTTTAACTTCTGCATCTTTAGCTAATGGCGCGTCTAACGTTACTTCCCATTTACCGTTTTGTTCTACTGTTGCTGTTTTCTTAGTTCCATCTGGTAATGTTACTTCGATTGTTGCACCTGCTACACCTGTTCCACTTACTTTTGTATCATCAGTGTCAACTTTATCTAATGTTGGTTCTGCTGATGTTGCACGTTGCGCTACAGTGTTAGTAATCACTTCTTTATATCCATCAGGGTATGTTACAGTTACATCTCCATTATCCCCTGCTTTTACAGTTGTTCCAGCAGGTAATGTTGGATTTTTAGCTTTAACCGCTGTTTCTACTTTTGTTTTTTCATCATCAGTTAATAACGCCGTGTTATCTACAGTTGTTAGGTCTGGTTGCGTTAATGTAACACGTGTTGTTAAACCAACTGGTTTTAACGTTGTATCTTCTACACTTGTTAATGTTGGTACGATTGGCTCAGTAGTTGTTGAGCGATTTTCATTAGTTGTTCCTGTTGTGAAACGTTTAGTTCCATCTGCTGAAATCAACTTAACTGTATAGTTTTTATCAGTTACAAGTCCTTTAACAACATATCCTGTCGCTGTTTTTTCTACTGTTTTATCAATGTTTTCTTTTTCGCCTTGCTCATTGTAAACTTCGATTTTCGGAGCTGCTGCTGCATCAGTAATCGTTTGTTCACCAGCATCTTTAACACCATTGCTGTTTGCATCATCAAAGAATGTTACACCTAGTTTTCCTAGTGTTATACCTATCTCGATATTACGACCTTTATCAGCTGTTGTTCCTGATGTGTAATCTGCTTGATAGTAAACATTCCAACTTACAGTTTTTCCATCTTCCGCAGTTGTTACATTATCTAATCCTAATGTAAGTGTGATTGGGAATTTAGAATTCGCTGGTATTTTCTTACCTGGTTTTGATTTAATACGTACAAGGTTTGTTGTTGGTGTTATTGAAGAAGAGAATGATTCTCCTTTTAGTTCGTTTACACCTTTAAGACTTCCGTTTAACTTACTTTCATCAACCGTAGCGTAAGAAATATCAAATTGGTTCGCAAACTCAGAATTTTCGCTAAAGTCTACCCCTTTAAGGTTGAAACCATAGTCAAATGCTTTAGCTTGAATATTTGCACCCCAGTTTTGTCCTTTTTTAGGAATTGGGATGTACATATCTACCTCTCCTACTTCACTAGCTAATTTATTTGTGATAGAAGTTTTTAGGTTTAAGTCTTGAGAAATATCTACAATACGGAACTTATCATTAGCTGATGCGTAGTCTGTATCTGTTGTTAATTTCGCTTCCGTTGTTAAGTCTAGTTTGTCAGCTTTTGGTAGAGTAAGGAATGTTGATACTGGTTTATTAGTAAAGATTGTTTTCTTATTAGTAACCAAATTGTATGGGTCGACTTCGCGAACTGTTGCACCCCCATCTTGAGGACGTACATTAGCTTCTGGTGTTGTTACAAATAAAGTTTGGTCGTAATTTACAGTCTTATTACTTGCAACATTATTTTCAACTTCTACTTCTACTTTAATATATTTATCTTTGAAGTGATTTCCTGCTGTTGCACTCCAACCGATAATCTTCTTGTCATCACTTACTCCAGAGAAATCAATTGTATGGATTTTTTTACCATTTTCTACTCTTGAAGTAATAGTCGCTTCATTTGTAAAATCATTACCATCTTGGTCTTTTAGATGAATTGATTTTACATCAACATCTTCTGGTAACACAAGGTGAGCCTTATCTATTAAATCTGTTGTACGGTGTAAATGTGATTGGTTATCTCTATCTGAACGGATTTGATACATAACTATATCTGATTTAGCATAGTTAATAGTTTTATTTGCTGGAGTCACAACACGTATGTCATTGGCCGCGTCGTTTTCTGCAAGTTTAATTCTAATTTCACCTGTACCTGTTTTCCAGTTATGATTTGGGTCATTTTCGTTATAATCTTTATCACGTAATGTTAATTTTGTACTTACTTCGTAATTATTTGATGGAGATATATACTTACCAAATACTTGACTTTCTTTTGCTTCATAAAGTCCACCTAGGTAATATCCCTTACCAGCCTCAAAAGTACCAATTGGTACGACTAACTCAGTAAGAACATCATCTTCATCTAATCCTAAATCTTTAACATCAATAAAACGTGGTGTAGATCTCGTATATGAACCCGCAGTATTAAATGGTGTTGCCAATGTTACCTCATGAAGAGTAGGGTTCTTTTTACTTGCAACTTTTACTTTTGTAATCGTATTGTTATTGTCAAGTGCTGGTAATTGGATACCTTTTACTTCAAAGTTAGGGTTTGTCGGAAATTCATAATGCAATTCTTTTTCACGCGAGTTTACATTGTCTAATGTTGATGCCTTTATATCAAATGGGAATCTTCCTAAAGAAATATATTGTTTCCCATTTGAAGGCGACGCTGAGCGTGAATCAGTTCTACTGTTGAAGACTCCTGGTCTTCCATTGAAGAAGTCAATATCATCTTTCTCTGTTAAGTGAATAATATTAAATGGATAAACCATATTATCTCTATATCCTTGATTCACCTTATTTGATGTTGGAGAATAATTACGCAGTTGAACATTATAATTCTTAATATTTATCTTTCCAGTAGATTCTTTATATACTGTTGTATCAACTTTTAATTTCGGGTTGAACCTGAAAGCACCACCATAATAAGGATTTGTTCTCTTAAATTTAAGTGTAGTCTCTCCATTAGCATCTGTTGTTTCTGATAATTTTTCAAAATTATTTTCATAAGCTGCTAACCCTTGATAACTAATTCCTTTTGGAAGGACCATATCAAAAGTTACCGCATCTACATAAGCCGGCATTGATCCGCCTGGTATTAAGTTGTTGAAATGTATCCCTGGTACAACTGTATAATCATTGTTTGTAGTTGCAGCCTCAAATCCAGGAACCGAACCTCCTGCATTAAACCATGCATTCATCTCGCGTTTAGCATCCGCCGTATCTTTTAAATCAATATGATTAAAAGTATTTGTCCCTGCTACTACTTGACCACTAGCATCTTTTTGGCTTGATTCTACAGTTATCGGCGTTGATTTTTCAATACCTTCTGTAGCCCCATTAATTTCTCCAGTTGTAGAAACTCCTTTTACACCTACGATTTCTTGTCTGCTTATTGTTAATGGGATTACCGCACTTTTCACATTATCATTAAAAGTATAAGTAATAGTATCACCCATATAATTAACTGCATCTGCAGTATTATCAAGGTTTCTATAGTTTGTTCCATCTGGTGTTGTTAAATTAACTGTAGGCTTGGTTATTGAAGAAGCCCCTTTTAAAAACGGTTTTAAGCTATCGTTGTTAGCACCCGTATCGATTAATCTTAAAAAATTACCTAATTTAATAGTTGCTTTTTTCTCCGTAGCATTTTCTTGGAAAGTAACGCGCACTTTTACTTGCATATTGAAACCAGTTTTTCCATCAAATACAGAATTCGGGTCGATAACTTGGCCATTTCCATCTAAAAATTCTACAGTTGGTTGTCCAGAAGCAAGGTCACGTTTCGCTCTTCTGCTTCTTCTGTTTTCTGTTGTAGCTACTTCTGAAGGGCTACCTACACTTATATTTGTAGTTACAGGTTGTGGTGTTACTTCTGCTTCTTTTGTACTAGTTTCTACCGGTGCTGAAGTTTCTGCTTTTTCTGCAGTAGCTTGCGGTGCAGCTGGTTGAGTTGTTGTTTGTGCTTTTGGTAATGATTTTACAACTGCTTTTGGTGTAGCTGTTGATCCTTCATCAACAAGTCCTTCTACAGCAACTTTTAAGTCTTTTGTAGCTTTTTCTACTTGTTCTTTTGTAGCTTTGCTGTCTTCGTTAACTTTAGTTGCTGCTTCTAAAGCTACTTTTACTTGTTCAGCGCTTTTTGCTGTTTTTCCTTTTAAGTCAACTTTTTTAGCAGCCTCTATTGCTTTTGCTAAGTCAGTTTTATCTACCGCTACTGGTACTATCGGAGCAGTTTGACTAGGTTGTACTACCGCTTCTCCTGTCGCATTGCTTTCTTGCACTGTTGCTGGCGTACTTTCTTCTGCAGCTTGCGCTGATGATCCTGTTGATAGGAATATAGCTCCTAAAAATACAGACGTAACACCAAACGAAAATTTACGTATCGAAAATCGTTGACGCGTATTAAAAATATCCTTCATATATTTTTCTCCTTTTTAATTTTTTTGTCATTATTCTTAAAATTTATTTTTAATTTGAAATTTTAATAATTATAAAATTTCCAAATGAAAATTGCATAAAAAACCGATTATCATCAGCTCATTATACCACTTTAAAAACAGCAGTTCAAATACTTTGTTCAAAAAAAAAGTATAAAATTATCTTAATTTATTATTTTTTGGATTATTTCTATAAAAGTTAGTTCTAGCAGACAAAAAATATACTAAAAAATCACAATTATCCCTATATTTTTTAGTATATTTTTGTAACACTCAATTAGAAACTTTTTTCTAAAAATTTTTCTTTACTTTGCTATAATCTTTCTCCCTATATTATAACTTCTTCTCAAATTCATTCTCTATTTCACCTACTAAAATTTTCGAATTGTGAATAATTTTGTTTTTGTCTTAAAAACTTTTTTACAAATTCAGAATCGGAATTTGCTTCTAATAAATTAGTTTTCAAAGACATTAGCACAAAAACAAATATAATATTATAAAAAATTGTTATTATATCTATCGGAAAGAAATTCAGAGTATAAAACAATATAATTAACAGGATTATAGAGATTGATGTAAATCCAATGTCACGCAAGCGTCGCGTAAAACTCGCTGTTATCGGAATAGCTAAAACAACCAAAACTACAAGTAAAACTAATCCCCAGAATGTTATATCTCTTAATTCTAGAATACTTTGTTCACGAGGGACTCCTATATCTCCACCTGCATCCAAGCGTTCTTTTATCGCTACAAACGGAAAATAGAAAACATAAGTAAATACCCCGTCTATAACAAGAAAAAGTATCCCCATTATTCCTACAGGAAACCAATGCCCTGCTATTGATGTATATCCTTTAAAGTCTATAAATCCTCTAAAAAAGTCAGCAAAAGTAGAGAAAAAAGATACTTGTTTTTTTCTTTGATCTATCATAACTAACCCCTCCGTAATAAATTTATATAACAAATATAATATTCAGACAACCTGTGGCTAGCTATCTTCTTGCAAAACTCAACTATTTATTAATCTATTTTTACATTTGCTAACGTTGTTTTTGCTTCTTCTAAAACATCGACTATCACTTGTTCTACTGAACGAATTTCATCGACAAGCCCCGCTATTTGTCCGGACATAACTGAACCATTTTCTACATCACCATCATAAACAGCTCTTCTCAAAGAACCTAATGTTAGTTTTTCTAATTCCATAAGTGTAGATGATTGTTCTTCTAATTCGTGGTATCTTTTTGTCAGTTCATTTTTTATACCGCGAACCGGTGCCCCAAACTTCGTACCAGTTAATGTTGTTGATGTATCGTTTGCTTCCAAAATCAAGTTCTTATACTCTATCGAAATCGGACATTCATGAGTAGCTAAAAAGACCGTTCCCATTTGAACACCACTTGCTCCTAAACAAAATGCAGCAGCAACACCTCGACCATCAGCAATACCCCCAGCAGCAATCACAGGAATATTTACCGCTTTTGTTACTTGTGGTAAAAGCGCCATAGTTGTGCTTGTTCCAACGTGTCCACCTGCTTCCATTCCTTCAACAACAACAGCAGCACAACCTAATTCTTCCATTTTTTTTGCTGCTTTTACCGATGGAATTACTGGAATAACTTTAACTCCAGCTTCTGTTAAACGTGGCATAAATTTTCTTGGAGTTCCTGCTCCTGTTGTAACTATTTTAACACCTTCTTCAATAACAACATCTATTATTTCGTTGATATTAGGCATCATCAGCATTAAGTTAACCGCAAAAGGTTTTGTCGTTTGTTCTTTACATTTTTTTATCTGTTCACGCAGTTCTTCAGGACTCATCCCCCCTGAAGCTAGTATCCCTAATCCTCCTGCATTAGAAACTGCACTTACCAATTCATAACGTGCAATTTGAGCCATCGCTCCTTGAAAGATAGGATATTTTATTCCTAATAATTTTGTAATTGTCATAGCTTTGTTCTCCTTAATCTAACGGTTTTTTATAAAGTATTTTTTATTATTTTTAAAATCTTCGTTAACGTTATCTTTTTTATATTATATCAATTATTTAGACAATTTGAAAATAATATATGAAAAATAACCCTTTAGAATTTATGCTAAAATTATCGTTTTTTGATAAAATCAACTAATCCTAAAAGGTTATTTATTAAAATATAAATTTAGCTACTAAATAACATGCTATCATAAGTATAATCGACGATAAAAAGCACGCTGTAAAAACACGCAACCCTCGTTCTTTAATAACTTTAAAATTAACACTCATTCCTAAAGACGCCATCGCCATACCTAAAAATATATAAGCTGCATCTACTAAATAAGGGGTTAATGGTTTTAAGAAGCTTACATAACTCCCTAATATACTCATAGCTATAAAACCTAAAATAAAGTAAGGCATTGGCATTTTCCCTTGAGCATCGCTACTTGAACGACGATTAATTACAACAAGGACTATAGCAACTACTATCAACATAAGAACGCGAGATAACTTCGTCAGTATAGCTGTGTCAAGCGCAACCTGTCCTCCTGCTCCACCTGCGGCAACCGCATGAGCTATTTCATGAAGGCTTCCTCCAGTAAACACACCGTAATTATAAGGTTCCAAGTTTAGATATGGTTTCACTCCTACTTCTATTAACGTAAATACCGTTCCAAGTATCGCTACTACCGCGACAGCAAGAACACTATTGTCAGTTTTAGCACGTAATTGTCCGCTAACACCCATAACCGCAGCTGCTCCACAAATACCACAACCACACGCTGAAAGCAAAGCTAATTCATGATCCACTTTGAAAAGGCGGCACATATAATAAGTCAGTAAAATCATAAATAAAACGATAAAAAATGCCAAAACTAAAGTTTTCTTACCTTCCGAAAGCAATCTATCCAAAGCTAGTTTGAATCCTAATAAAATTATTCCTAGACGCAAAAATTTATTACTGATAAAAGGAATCTCAGATTTTACCTGCTCCTTTAATCCGGTAAACATCTGCAATATCATTCCTATTACTAAGGCTATTACCAAATGTCCAAATAATTTTAATGTCGGAATCTGCGCTAAATACTTAGCTGCCATAGAAACAATAAACATCAATAGCAACGTATAATAAAAACTAACATTTTTAAATCTTTCCATGCATTATCTCCTTATACTTTTCTAATTTTATTATACTCCTGAAACACTAACTATGCAATGTCTCAAACAAAGTTATTTCTTTTAAAGTTTTTTCATTTTATTAACTTTATAAACAAAATAAAAGGATTTAGTTTTATTACTCTCTCTAACTAAATCCTTTTGTTTTATTTATCTATTTTATAACTTTCTATACTTTTAAAATTTCAAGTTCTCTGTGTTATCCTAATAACAAGAATAGATAGTGGGCCACAATCCCTGCGACAATTCCCCCAATGGTATGAGAAACTATCGCTTTTGATGAAAGTTTACGCACTCCTAAAGCATCCATCATACCGATATGCGTACTTAAGTATCCACTCCAACACATACCCATCGCTGTAAATACGGCAATGTCATTTTGTCCAATAAGACCATTTTTTAAAAATTCTGGCACTAGAGAAATTGCTCCCCCTACTGCTCCCAAAGCTGTAATTGGGAAAGCTATTGCTTCTGCAGATTTGAAACCAAATAATGGTTCAAGAATAAATGTTAATTTTTCTCCTAACCAAGGTAGGAATCCAACACCTTCATACGCTGCTCCTGTATATCCGTCAGCAGGCATTTTAAATGTTAACATCATAACGAATGTACAAACGATAAGCACACCCGGAATAATTGCCATCCCCATTTCTACCCCAGTTTTTCCACCTTCTAATATTGTATCTAGTACTCGTTGAAACATATTTCCATCACGGATTATTCTTACTTTATCCATCGATTCGTCTGTTTCGTTTGATTCTACCATCGGTTCATCCGCTTCATCCCCGTAGTATTTTCTTGTATGTCTTAACATCAAGCGAACACTTATTATACTCCCTATAATTGCTCCAACGTTCCCTATAATTGCTGCTTTTACGAAGCCAGCTCCTTGCCCCATCATAAACATCGTTACGATAAGACCCATACCAAACGCTGTCCCTAAGTTACAAAGTGCGGGTACTTGGTACTTTTTGAAAAACGCTACAAAACGTTTATCTTTAGCAAAAGGAATAATAGCTGGGTTGTCTGATAGATAAGTCGCTATTGCCCCGGTTACACTAGCACCTGGCATACCCCAAAGAGGTCTCATCAACGGAGCAAATATTTTGTTGATAAGCGCTATTGCTCCAAATTCTGATAACAGTGCGCTAATCGCTCCAGCAATAACAGCCATCGCCATTATGAAAAACACTGTATTCAACAGTAAGTCGTGAGCCGTTGCCATCATTGTTTTAAACATTAGCGGTGTTCCCATCTTACGCGCCATTAAACCGAAGATTAAAAAGAATACTGCTAAAAAGACAAATGTTTCTAGGCTTATTGCTTTTTTAACTACTGTAGCCTCTTTCTTTTTTTTGATTTTAAGCTTGGTCTTGTCTCCATCCATAATAAATCATCCTTTCTTTAATTATAATTTATGTTTTACTTATTTTAACTGTACTATTACAACTGTTTATTACATTATATCACACTTTCTTTATCACCGCAACTATTTCAATAATTCCGAACTCTTACAGAAGAACCTCGCCGTCTTTGTTAGCACTTTTTATAAAACAATAAATCACTATAATCGTTGTTAAATAAAATATCCATTAATTTTATTAATGCTTTTTTCTTAGAAGATATAAATATTAAGTTATAACAAATATTACTACCCATGTTTCACACGAAAATAATACAGTTGTATTTTTTTGTTAATCATTATAACTTTTACTTGAAATCATCAAACATATTTATAATTTCTTAGCTATAAAACCTCAAAAGATAAACTCATTCTCCCTCTTTAATTAATTGTAATAAACTAGCTTTTTTGATAGAATTATATAGTCTATACATTTATAGAAAGGAGAACAATTTTTATGAAAATAAAAAATAAAAATAACAATAAGATTTTAAAATTTTCTATTAGAAAATTATCTCTTGGTGCTGCACCTGTCGTTATCGGTGCTTTGATTTTTGGAAGCTATGCACCAAGTGAAGTTTTGGCAAATGAAAATACAACTGTTAATTATACATATTTAGCTGAAAATGAATTAACAGATGCAGAAAAAAGTTTAATAAAGAAAAGTATACCTAGCGATGTTAAGGAAAATGAAACATATTACATGGTTTATAAAAAAGATCCTAAGCCTACATCAGAAATTAAGACTTTACCTAATACAGGGCAAAGTTCTCTACCTTTAACAGGTTTAGCAGTGGGTGCTGCTGTTCTGGTTGTTCTTTTAGTATCTAAAAAACACAGAAACAAAGTGCTTAGTGTTGTTTTAATCGGAGCGATGGGACAAAGTGTTGTTATGCCGTTTGAATCGTTTGCCTTTGAAAATAAAGAGTTGGTAAGCTATAATACTCAAAAAACTATAACTAACTCTAACGAATTGGCAAATGGTGTAATAAAAATCGATGGGTACTCTTATGTTGGTTATTTCACACAAAGTGATTTAAAAACCCTACCTAATCAAGTAAATCCAACGGTTCCTGAGAAACCGACGAACCCAACAAACCCAAACAATCCAACGCCACAACCAAATCCACAACCCCAACCTGAGTACAAAACTACTCCAAATGAAGGACCTAAGGTTCCTATTGTTGAAAAACCTGAACTAAAAGTTACTAAAGAAGTTGTGCCTTTCGAGACTATCGAACAAAATGACGATACCCTTCCTAAAGGTCAAACGAAAGTCATCAAAGAAGGTGTTAATGGTGAGCGTACAGTTCTAACTGAAGTTTCTACTGTTGATGGTGTTCAAACTAGAAAAGTTGTTGATAATTCTATTACTACTCAACCGGTTAATAAAATTGTTGCTGTCGGTACAAAAGAAGTAACACCTGCTCCAGAGCATAAAACAACTCCGGATGAAGGCCCTAAGGTTCCTATTGTTGAAAAACCCGAACTAAAAGTTACAAAAGAGGTTATGCCTTTTGAAACTATCAAACAAAATGACGATACCCTTCCTAAAGGTCAAACGAAAGTTATCAAAGAAGGTGTTAATGGTGAACGTACTATCTTAACTGAAGTATCTACTGTTGACGGAGTACAAACTAGCAAGGTTATCGATAATTCTATTACTACTCAACCGGTTAATAAAATTATTGCTGTTGGTACTAAAGAGACACCAACTATAGATAAAACTGCATTGCAAAACGCTATTGCTACGGCTAATAGCAAAAACAAAGATGATTACACTACTCAATCTTGGAATAACTTAACTACTGTTCTAGCTTCAGCAAATACGGTTAACAACGATAATAATACTACTCAAAACGAAGTAAATGAAGCTACTCAAAACTTACTAAAAGCTATTGAAGACTTAGTGAAACTTACTGATAAACCTGTATTAAAACTTGTTACTATTAACAAAAACGAGTTAGAACATAATACTACAGCTAAGTACTCTTTAGAAAATCCTACTAACACCGAAATAAAATCTATCACAGCTACTCTTAAAAAAGGTAATGAAATTGTAAAAACTGTAGATTTAACAAAAGATAATTTAGATGCTGTTTTAAGTGACTTAGACTTCTATAAAGAATATACATTATCTACAACAATCGTTTATAACCAAGGAAATGGAGAAAAATCAGAAACTCTTACTGATGAAAAAATTCTACTAGAACCTAAAAAAATAGAAGTTAAAGATATTAAACGTACAGATTTAATCAAGTATGAAAACAAAGTAGAAACAGATGCTACAAGACTAACATCTGTTCCTCAAGATTTAACTAATTATTATCTAAAAGTTACATCAAACGATCATAAAACAACATTATTGGCTGTTAAAAATATCGAAGATGCAGAGGTTGATGGTAAAAAAGTATATAAAGTAACTGCCGTTGCTGACAACTTAGTACAACGTAATGCAAGTAATAATTTTAACGAAGTCTATACTTACTATATAGAAAAACCAAAAGCTAAAGAAGATAATGTTTATTATGACTTTGCAGAATTGATAAGTGCTATGCAAGCAAATCCAGCTGGAGAATTCCTTCTTGGTCAAAGTATGAGCGCTAAAAATGTTGTACCTGCTGGCAAATCTTATGTTACAGCGGAATTTACAGGTAAACTTCTAAGCAACGGTGACAAACGTTATGCTATTCATGATTTAGAGCATCCGTTATTTAACGATATCAATAATGCAATAATCAAAAATATTAACTTTGAAAATGTTGCAATAGATAGACCTGGCGAAGATAATATCGCTACTGTTGGGAATAACTTAAAAAATAAAGCGACTATCGAAAATGTTAAGATTACAGGTTCTATAACTGGTAGAAATAATGTTGCCGGAGTTGTTAATAATATACATGAAGATGGCAAGGTTGAAAATGTTGCATTTATCGGCAAAATAAATTCTGTCGGAAATAATTCTACAGTAGCCGGTATTGCTGGTTCTAACTATATGGGATTTGTTAATAGAGCTTACGTTGATGCTACTATTACAGCAAATAATGCAAACGCAAGTATGCTTGTTCCTTTCGTTCAATATAAAGCTCATAGTTGGCTGTCAGGGACAAAAGGAAAACTGACAAACTCTGTAGCAAAAGGTATTCTTGATGTTAAAAATACTAGAAATGTTGGTGGAATAACAGCTAAAACTTGGCCATATGGAGCAGTTCAAAATAACGTAACATATGCTAAAGTGATTAAAGGTGAAGAAATATTCGGTTCAAATGACGTTAATGATGAAGATGCAAATCCTTTTGTATCAAACTTATTTGGAGTTATCGGATATAGTTCTGGTGAAGATGGAACTGGTCGAGATAATAAAAACAAAAATAAATTAAAACACTTATCTAAAGCTGAGGCTGATGCAAAAGTTGCTGGTTTCAATATTACTGCTGACACACTAACAAGTGAAGCTTACGACATGAACACTATCAACAATATCACACCTAGCAATAAAGCTTATACTGATATTCAAGATTACAACGCTGACTACAGTTTAGCATACAAAAATCTTGAAAAACTACAACCATTCTATAATAAAGATTATATCGTTAACCAAGCGAACAAACTTGCTAAAGATCATAACTTAAATACAAAAGAAGTTCTTTCTGTTACACCGATGAATAACAATGATTTCATCACTAACCTTAGTGCTGCAAATAAAATTGTCGTTCACTATGCTGACGGAACTAAAGACTACTTCAGCTTATCTGAAAGTAACGATGGCTTAACTAATGTTAAAGAATATGAAATAACGGATCTTGGAATTAAATATACACCTAATATCGTTCAAAAAGACCATAGCAACCTTATTAATGGTATAAAAGCAATTTTAAGTCCAATCGAACTTCAATCAGATCCTATTTACAAACATTTAAATAGAACTGGTAATAATAGAGTAAATGCAATTAAAGACCTTTATTTAGAAGAAAGTTTTGATTATGTTAAGAAAAATCTTGATGTATTTGTTGAAAAATTAGTTCAAAACGAAGATCATCAATTGAATAATTCTGCAGCAGCTCAACAGATGATTCTTGATAAAGTTGAGAAAAACAAAGCCGCTCTATTATTAGGTTTAACTTATCTAAATCGTTACTACGGCGTTAAGTTTGGCGATGTAAATATTAAAGAACTTATGCTGTTTAAACCTGATTTCTACGGTAAAAATGTTGACGTTTTAGACAGACTTATCGAAATGGGTTCTAAAGAAAGTTATATTAGCGGTGGAAGAACATTCGACGCCTTTGGCGAAGTCCTTGCAAAATCTACGAAGTCAGGAAACTTAGAAGCATTCTTAAATTATAATCGTAGCCTGTTTACAAACTTTACAGATATGAATGATTGGTTTATCGATGCAACTAAAGATAAAGTATATATCGCTGAACGTGCTTCAGAAGTAGATGCGATTAAAGATGCTAAATACAGAGCATTCGATAATTTAAAACGTGCTCACCTTAGAAAAACTCTTCTTCCTCTACTTAATATTGAAAAATCACATATTTACTTGATTTCTAACTATAACTCAATAGCTTTTGGTAGTGCAGAAAGATTAGGTAAAAAATCATTTGCTGATATTAAAGACACGATAGACAAAGCTGCAGATGGCTATAGAAACTACTATGATTTCTGGTATCGTCTAGCTACAGATAATGTTAAAAATCGTCTACTAAGAGACTCTGTTATTCCTCTTTGGGAAGGTTATAATGCTCCTGGAGGATGGGTTGATAAGCATGGTAGATATGGTCAACAAAACGAATATACTCCGCTTCGCGAATTATTTGGACCTATTGGAAAATACTTCGGAAATAACGGTGCTGGTGCTTATGCTGTAATTTATGACAATCCAAATGACACTAGAACAGAAGTAAACTACATTTACTTAAATATGATTGATGAATATGGTATTTCTGTTTATACTCACGAAACAACACACGTTAACGATGGTCACATCTACCTTGGTGGTTTTGGTCGTCGTGAAGGAACTAGCTTTGAGGCTTTTGCTCAAGGTATGTTACAAACTCCAGTAGCCGGTAGTGGGTTTGATGAGTTTGGTTCATTAGGTATTAATATGGTATTTAAACGTCCAAACGATGGAAACCAATGGTATATCACCGATCCAAAAACTCTAAAAACAAGAGAAGATATCGACCGTTATATGAAAGGTTATAACGATGCCTTAACTCTTCTTGATGAAATCGAAGCAGAAGCTGTTATTTCTCAACAAAATAAAGATTTAAACGGTGCTTGGTTCAAGAAAATGGATAAACAATATCGTGATAACAACCACCTTAACCATTGGGATAAGATTCGCCATCTATCAAAAGAAGAAAAAGACAGCTTAAATATTCAATCTGTTAATGATTTAGTCGACCAACAATTAATGACTAATCGTAATCCAGGTAATGGCATTTATAAACCAGAAGTAGTTAGCTACCACGATCAATCACCTTATGTAGGTGTTAGAATGATGACTGGTATTTATGGAGGTAATACTAGTGATGGAGCTCCAGGTGCTGTTTCATTCAAACATAATGCATTTAGACTTTGGGGTTACTACGGCTACGAAAATGGATTCCTTGGTTACGCTTCTAACAAGCTTAAACAAGCTTCTAAAGCAGATGGTAACACTGTTCTAAGCGACAAATATATAATCAACAAAATTTCTGGTGGTAGATTCTCTACATTAGAAGAATTCAAAAAAGCTTACTTCCAAGAAGTAAAAGATAAAGCTAAAGTAGGTTTAACTACATTTGAAGTAAATGGTACTTCTGTTTCATCTTATGATGAACTTCTTGCGTTGTTTAAAGATGCTGTTACAAAAGATGCACAAACTCTTAAAGCAGATAACAATGGCAATAAATCAGTGTCAATGAACAATACGTTGAAACTAAAAGAAGCTGTTTATAAGAAACTTCTACAACAAACAGATAGCTTTAAAACATCTATTTTTAAATAAAATATAAACTATATTTTAAATAGATTAAACTCCCGAAAAACTTAATGTACAAGTTTTCGGGAGTTTTTTATAATCTTTACTTCAGACCTCTGAAACTGTCTGTTTTTATTTTTTTCTTATTTATTCCGTTATTTTCTAAAAAATTTTCCATAGTTTTAACATCATCAGGTTGACCTGACAATAAATATATAGCATTGTTTCCATACATGCTCACTGCTTTTTTTAGTTTTTCTTGACTTTTTTCTATACTTGCACTAGTTTCATAAATAAAATCTTTTCCTTTATTTGATAACTCTATCAGCTCGTTATTAAAAATATTCACCCCTTTATCTAGATGGTTAAGTATAATTGTACGTTTAGAGTTCCATTTTTTAACGATTGGTCTCATCGCAGCAACACCAACATCAGATGCAAAACAAATAATAGGTTCTTGATTATCTGCAATATCTAAGTTTCCACCTAACCAACTTACCTCAACTTGCGCTCCCACCTGCAAACTAGTCAAGTTTTTCTTATAAACACTCCCTCTATTATGTGTTAAAATCATAATCTCTTTTTCTTCAGGATTAGATGCAATAGTAAGCCATCTGTTATTTTGCTTGCTATCCTTTACATCAGGTAGAGTAATTTTCACGTAAGACCCTGGTTCCCAAGTCATATTATCTGGTTTTTCCAAGCGAACAACGTAAAGATCATCGCTAGCATTTTCTATTGATTTGATCGATAAGATCTGACTACGTCCAAGAAATGCAAATACCCCCCACGTTATTAGCCCTAGAGCCACTGTTGTAATAAGAATAATAGTTAACATTTTTTTACCTCTTTTCATTTTCTTCCTCTTTCAAAAATTTTATAGTTAATAATATATACGTTCATTTTTTTATTTAACAGATTATAAATCTAAATCAAGAACAGTTTTATGGTTAATAAAATACTTTTATATAGTTGTAAATAAAGTATTTTTATGTATATGAATGAATATAATTTATTATTCATTCATATATGTTTAAAAAATAAAGAATTGTCATTCTTTATTTAAATAATCCTTTTACAAAATAAGTTGCTAAGGTTTCTATTGTCTGATTAACGTTGGGTACATCTTTTTCTGTAATATTCATATCTATATAGTAAAAAAGATTATAAACTTCTAAAACCTCTTGGATTTTTTCTTGAGAGTACCCTTCCTTCAACATACGTTTAGTAAATGTTTCTATTAAAAACTGGTGGAATGGATTCGACTCCCTACCTTCCTCTGAAGAATAATAGCTATGTAACTCGTTAGAAATAGCAGGATTATACCATTCTGCTAAAATTTTATTAGATGAAACCAAACTTCTTGATTGACCAAAAAGTTGACCTATAAGTTCAACAACATCTCCTTGCCAATCTATATCATTCATTATAACTTGTCGAATACGATTATTTTCGTCTATATAAACATCTAGAAAAATTTCTTCTTTACTTGCATAATAATTATAAAAAGAGCCAACTGCCATACCTGCCTGTTTGGCAACTTCTGAAATAGCTGTTGCTTTATAGCCTTTTCTAGAAAAAACATCATACGCCGCTTGTTTTAATACTTGCTTTTTATCCAATTTCTATCCTCCTTTTTTTTGAATGAATGAATTTTGTTTTTTATTCATTCATATTTTATCAAATATTTTTATTCAAGTCAATAAATAAATTGCCTTATCTTCTTCTATTCCAACTTTAGTTATTATTTTTTACTATAAAAATAAAAGGAAGTATCCGCTAATCTGCTTTTACTTCCTCATGGTTATATATTTTATATCTTAGTTGCAATTTTTCTGATGAGCCTTTAATTTTTTTATAGCCCAATCATAATGGCTAGAAGTAGCACTTACAAAATATGATCCAAGTGTACTTCCACCAACCCATTTATAAACTTTTTTTGAAAATAATTCTTCATTTGTAAATTTTTCAGCTAATTCTAAAACATCTTTATGTGATTTTTCTAGAATTCTTGTTGCATCTTCAAGAGATGTATTCTGGTGTTTCTTCCAAAATTCTACGTTCATATCACCATAAGTTCTCCAATTATACGGTTGGGGAATAAATGGTTTTTCTTCTCCTTTTTGGTTAGATTCTACCCAATTCAAAATAAGCTGATGCCATTCATAAAGATGAATTAAAACATCTCTTAAATTTTTATCTCTTTTCCAATGAGCTTCTTTTTTCTTTTCGTCCTTTGAAAAATCAAAAGGTGTAGTTAATTCTTTATCAGACATTTTTGAGATTAATGTATTTAATTTTTTAAAGTTTTCCTTAGCAGCTATTAATAAGTCTTCTTTTGTTTGTGGTCTTGCCATAATGTTTCTCCTCTTCGATAAGTGACTAAATTATAAAATCTCCACTTCTTTTTTATACTGTTCTTTTATATTGTCATCAAGAACATCATCACTAATAATCGCCGTTAAATCTTTTAATTGATAAAACGTATAAAATGCATGCGTTGAAAATTTGCTGTGGTCTGCAAGAACATAACGTTCTGTTGCATTATTTAATATTGTATCGTTACAACGTCCTTCTTCTTCATCTGATATTGTAACTTTCTCCAAATCCAAGCCATTTACCCCTACAAAAGCTTTATTAACGCTTATTTTACTTAATGTATCTTGGGTAAAATATCCAACAAAACCTTTTGTTTTAGGGCGATATCTCCCTCCAATAAATATTAAATCACATGATGGATTATCTTTAAACTGTTCAAAAACTATCATTGAATTTGTTACAATATTTATATTACGATCTTGAAGATATTCTGCTAAATAACTTGTTGTACTCCCCGCTCCTATAAATATCGTTTCATTGTCTTTTACTAAGTCCGCAACCTTGCGCGCTATTTGTTTTTTTTCTTCCACATTAACTGAGATTTTTTTATTATAATTATCTTCTTGATAAAAGTTTTTAGGTTTTAATTTTGCTCCCCCATGAATACGAGTTAGATGCCCATAATCTTCTAATTCTTGAAGATCTCTACGAATTGTCATCTCTGTTACTTTCATATCTTTAGCTAATTTACTCACCCTTACCAAATGCTTTTTCTTTAATTCTTCTAATATATAACTATGTCTATCTATTTTTAACATTTTTTCACCTGTATTATTTTTATTAGTTATCTATTTTATTTTATCATTTTTACTTAAAATATAAAACTAATATTGCTATTTTATTAATAATTATCCATTTATTTTTTCAAAAAAACATAGTTCTTATAAAATGATATGTGCCCCTTTGACTAGTATAAGGGATATATATCAATAAAAGAACTATGTTTTATCTTTTTTATTTTACTTCCTGTATTTCTACCACTCTTGTATTTGCCAATTTATCGTGAATTAATATTGGATTATTTTCTTTAGCTACATATATTTTATACAATCCATGAGCCGCTACTATCGGTGTTACTATCCAACATAATGTTACTTTTACTAAAAATTCTCTTACTAAATATTTAGAAATATCAATTCTCTTTCTATCTGTTGGTACTAATCTTATATTCAATAATTTTTTACCAATAGTTTGTCCTTTCCATTTATTAGGCAAATAACCAAATAATAAAACTGCAAAAATAATCATAGAAATAGTCATATATAAAGCATTACGTTCGTTTTCGGTACCTCCAGTTGCACGTAGAGTTACCGTTGTGTGTTGAAAAACAAGTGCTATTGGGATATAAATCGCTAAATCTATCGCATAAGCAAGTATTCTTTTTACATAAGAAGCATCTTTTCCTTCAAAATCCAAAATTTCTTCATTATCTTCTGGTGTTGGAATTCCTTTTCCTTTTACATTTGGTTTTATTGTTCTATCGTTGTAACTATATGATCTACTCTTCTTTATCTTTTTTACCATATTTTTTTCCTTAATCTAAGTTTACGTTATGATATACTTGTTGAACATCTTCACAGTCATCAAGCATTTCTAACATTCTTTCAAATTTTACTTTATCTTCTTCACTTAATGTTACTTCATTTTGTGGAATCATAGAAATTTCTGCAACTTCAAATTCTTCTATACCTGCTGCTTTTAATGCTTCTTGAATTTCGTGGAAGTGTTCTGGATCTCCATAGACAAGTGCAAGTTCATCTTCTTCCACAACATCTCTGGCATCAATATCTGCTTCCATAAGAATTTCTAACAATTCATCTGCACTCTTTCCTTCTACACCAATTACAGCTGTATTATCAAACATATAGTTAACAGAACCTGTAACTCCTAAATTCCCACCATTTTTACCAAGAGCCGTACGTACTTCTGCTGCAGTACGGTTGACATTATTAGTAAGTGTATCGATTATTACCATTGTTCCACTTACTCCAAATCCTTCATAACGTAATTCGTCATAATTTTCTTCACTTCCACCTTTTGCTTTTTCAATAGCACGGTCTATTATGTTTTTAGGAACACGATATGTTTTCGCACGTTCTAAAACTACTTTTAGATTTCTATTACTTTCTGGATCTGGTTCTCCACTTTTTGCCGCTTGATAAATTTCACGTCCAAATTTTGCATAAATTTTACTAGTATTAGCGTCTTTTGCCGCTTTTTTTTCTTTAATATTATTCCATTTACGACCCATTGTCTTTTCTCTCTTTCTTTATTAATCTTTGTTTAATTCCCCACTATATACGTCTTTTTATCATATAAAAAACGTTATACACCCTACTATCTTACTATATTTATATGATTTTTTCAAGAGGGGGCGCATACTGTATTATCACAGTACTATAATTAAAGTAATATAAAAAATAATAACTGCTACATAATAAAATCACTACAAATGAAAATCAAATATATGCTTATACTCCTCAAAATACAAGTGACAATATATAATAATGACATTATCTTCCTTATACAGAATTTATAGTTGTAAAATAATAAGTTAATAAACTTCTACTTTACAACTATATAAAACTTATATTTTTTAGTTTATTCTTTTTAATTTTTTTTCTTTTATTTGTATAACATTTAATGGTACTGCTTCTTTAGTTATAATACTTGTATCTAAACCAAACCATTTTTCTGGGGTAACAGTTATTCTCTTAAGTTTTAATCGTAAACTCATTATAAAACTATCAAAAGAAGTCAATCCATTATTGTTACCTAATACTTCATTTATTAATACAAATCTAAAATCCCCTACACTTTCTACCTTTCCGCGCAAGTTATATTTTGTTGGTTGTAAATCTAGCTCTTTATTTTTTAACAAATCATCTATTACTTGATGCATAAACATGTTTATTCTTTGATGTTCTCTAAATCCTAAATTAAAGGTAATTTTAAAGATTTTCTTATCACTAAATTTCGTAACTTTATATTCTCTTTTATACGGTTCATCTACTACATTTATATGGACAAAGAAATAGACATTAGCTCTTTTGGGTTGCTTATTTAAAATAGAATATAAAACTGCATAATCTACATCACTTTCATACTTTGCTCCTGTTAAATAAACTAGATTTGTTGCATATTTTGGTATATATTTATCACTACTAAGTTGTAATAGTTGTTTTTTATATTTTTCTACTGGTAAATATTGACTTTCTCTTTCTTTAATTTCCACACCTCTATACCATATAAACATTATACCAAAAATCAATATTGCTATTACTACCGTAATATATCCTCCACTAATAAACTTCAAACTGTTAGCATATAAAAATAAACTTTCTTCTAATCCAAAAACAATAAAAAATATTAACGCCATAATTTTTTGATTTTTTATTTTATATAAATATAAGCTAAGTAAGATTGTCGTTACAAACATTGTTATACTAATACTTAAACCATAAGCGGCTTCCATATTACTACTTGTTCTAAAAAATACTACAACTGAACTACTAAAAATAAAAAGTATTATATTGACAGCCGAAACATACACCTGCCCTCTTATGTCCGTTGGATATTTTATTACTAATTTTGGAAAAAGATTTAACTTAATTGCCTCTGATACCAACGTAAAAGAACCGGTTATTAAACTCTGACTTGCTATAATAGCGGCAAGTGTTGCAAGTAGTACTTGAATTATTACCAAATTTTCTGGAACTATAGCAAAAAATGGATTTTTTGTAGGATTATAATTTTCTGATAGTAAATATGCCGCTTGACCAAAATAATTAGTTAATAAACATATTTTTACAAAAGTCCACGCCGCTCTTATGTTTTTTCTGCCACAATGACCTAAATCTACATATAGATCTTCCGCGCCCGAAACACAAAGAAATACTGCACCAAGTAATAAGAAAATACCAGGATAGCTTCTTATTAAACTTAATGCATAATATGGGTTAATTGCTTTTAAAATTGTTAAATTAGTTGTAATGGCTCGTACTCCCCACAATAATAATGATAGAAACCATAACGTCATTATTGGTCCAAATAACCCTCCTATTTTCTTAGTACCTAAATGTTGAAATGAGAAAATAAAAATGAATATTCCAAGAACAATTAAAACTACTCCATTTGTTGATAAATTAGGGAAAATATTATGTAATCCTTCTATAGCTGATGTTACTGTTATTGCTGGTGTTATTACCCCGTCTGCAAGAAGTGTAGCTCCCCCAACCATGGCTAAAAAAACAACAAATTTTTTTGTATTGTTTTTTATTAATGCATAAAGAGAAAATACCCCACCTTCTCCTTTATTATCTGCTTTTAGAGCTATTAATACATATTTAATTGTAGTTTGTAATGTCATTATCCAAAATATTAAACTTACAAATCCTAAAACAAGTAATTCATTCATGTTATCTCCACTTGTTTTTATAAAAGATTTCATGACATATAAAACTGAGGTTCCAATATCCCCAAAAATTATCCCTATAGTCATTATTACTCCTAAAAAAGAGAATTTTGTTTTCTCCATAGTAAATCTCTCCATCTTTTTTATATTTTTCTATAAATTATTTCTATATACATTATAAACCTCTTTTTATTAAAGTCAAGAAAATTATTTTTATTTAACACCTTAAATTAATTTCATTATATATTCAAAAAATATTTTTATTAAATCTTTAAGTTTTATTTAAAAACTTTACTTTTCCCCTTTACAAAATGCCTTTTCTTATGTTACCATTAAGGTGAATAATATTTAACACATTAAATTTTACGTAGATATGTATTTAGAAATAAATTATAAGAGAGGTAATATTATGCTTATTAGAAGTAAAAAAGTTTGGTCTAGTAGCCAATTTCTTCCTCTTACTATTGAAGTCGAAGATAATAAAATTGTTGCCATTTATGATTACAATCATTTCGATAAAGTTGATTACGATTTTGGTGATGAACGCATCCTTCCTGGTTTTATCGATGTTCATACTCATGGTGCTTATGGTTATGATACTAACGATGTTGATGAAGAAGGGCTTCGTAATTGGACTAAAAATGTTGTTTCTGAAGGTGTAACTTCATTTTTACCAACAACTATTACTCAAACAGAAGAAGTTTTACTAAAAGCTGTTGCTAATGTTGCAAAAGTTTATGATGAAGGTTACGAAGGTGCAGAAATTCTTGGAATCCACTTCGAAGGACCTTATTTAGATGAAGATAAACGTGGTGCTCAACCTTTGAGTTGTATCCAAACACCAAGCATTGAACAATTTAAAAAATTCCAAAAAGCTAGTAATAATCTTATTAGGCTTATTACTATCGCTTGTGAAAAAGATGCTGACTACGAACTTACTAAATACTTGGTTAGTCAAGGTATTCGTGTGAGTCTTGGTCATTCTGCATGTAACTACAAAGAAAGTTATTTAGCTTTTGCTAATGGGGCAACATCTCAAACTCACGTTTATAACGGTATGGTTGGTTTCCATCATCGTGATGGTGGTCAAGTAGGTTTTGCTTTCCGTGCGCGTGATGTTTATGGTGAAGTTATCTGTGATGGTATTCACTCTACTACAGATGCTTTAAATACTTATTTCACAGCAAAAGGGCGCGACCATGCAATTATGATTACCGATTCACTTTGTGCTAAAGGTTGTGGTCGTGGTTCTTACATCTTTGGTGGGGAAAATATGGAAATTTACGAAGATGGTAGTGCTCATCGCGACGATGGTCGTTTAGCTGGTTCTACACTACGTGTTATCGATGGTTTACGTGTCTTAATCGAAGATGCTCTAGTTCCTATCGATGCCGCTATTAACTCTTGTACGAAAAACCCAGCGGAAATGTTAGGCTTCGCTGATCGCAAAGGTCGTATTAAAGTCGGTTACGATGCTGACCTTGTTATTATTAGTCGTGACTACGAAGTATTACACACATTTGCACGTGGTAAAGAGGTTTATAAAAAAGAAAATGTATAAATAAAGGAGAACTATATATGAAATATTTAATTTTTGATACTAAAAAAGAAGCTTCAGTTGAAAGTTATAAAATTTTAAAAAGTTTAATTGATGAAAACTCTACATTAGGTTTAGCAACAGGTTCTACTCCTACTGATCTTTACGCAGAAATGATTGCTGATTACAAAGCAGGTAACTTCAGCTATAAAAATATCAAATCTTATAATCTTGACGAATATGTTGGTATTAGCTATGATCATCCAGAAAGTTATCACAAATTTATGGATACAAATCTATTCGACCACATTGACATTAACAAAGAAAATACTCATGTTCCAGATGCCTCTGCTGCTGATTTAGAACTAGCTGTTAAATCTTATCAAGAAGAGCTTAATAAGGCTCAAATTGACGTTCAAATTCTTGGTATTGGTGGAAATGGTCATATTGGATTTAACGAGCCAGGAACACCGTTTGATGCGGGAGTTCATGTTGTAGATTTAAAAGAAGAAACAATAAAAGCTAACTCTAGATTTTTCGATGGAGATATAGATCTTGTCCCAAAACAAGCTATGACTATGGGAATAAAAGATATTATGCGTGCTAAACATATTATTTTATTAGCTTTTGGTAAAGAAAAACGCGAAGCTATTAGAAGTTTAGTAGAAGGAGAAGAAATAACTGAAAATATTCCTTGTACAATTCTTAAAAATCACCCAAGTGTTTATGTTTTAGTTGATAAAGAAGCTAATTTTAAATAACAATAAAAAGGCTACTCACCTTTATGGGTAGTCTTTTGTAAAACATACAAATGAAAGCGTTATAATTTAATAAATTTAATTTTATAAAAGGGGGGTACTTTATGAGTACAAAATTAACGTGGAAAAATATAGCAACTGTCGCTCCTCAAAAAGGTTACGACAAAAACTTAGGTACAGCCGGTCTTGTTAAAGGTGTTTTAGGTTCATACCTTATCTTTGGTGGTGGTGCAAATTTTGAAGATGGTATTTTACCTGTTGATGGGGGTGTAAAAATCAATCACAAAGACATTTATCTATATAAAGAGATAAATGGCAATTTATCGCTAGTAGATCAAATTCAATATGATTATCCTCTTGCTTACGGTCCTTCTGCTGTTGCTGATAATAAACTTTATTATATTGCTACAAAAGAAGAAAATTTATCTGAAATTTTAGTATTCACTGTAGTTGATGACAAACTTGTTGTTAATGTATTTGGTACATTACCGTTTACAGTAGAAAATACTATTGCCGAGGTAGATAACAACATCCTTTACTTTGGCGTTGGCTCTATTAATGGAAAAAATACTAATGAACTTTATTCATATAACCTAAGTTCTAAAGATTTTGATGTTATTGGCGAATTTCCTGGAAAATTACGCTCACAAACTATTAGTTGTATTTACAATAACGAATTATATATTTATGGTGGCGGCGCAGATGTAACTTTCAATGACGGTTATAAGTTTAATTTAACAACTAAAACTTGGGAAAAACTTGCTGATGTCATTATCGATAATGAAGAAATTTCTCTACTAGGGGCAGATTGGGCACCTCTTAATGAAAATGAAATGCTAGTTATCGGCGGTTTTGACAAAGATGTTTGGAAAGAAGCAGTATTTAATCTTAGTACTTTAATAGGTGAAGAAAAAGATAAGTACCGTAATGATTACTTCCGTCGCCCTGTTAAAGATTTCAACTGGAACAAAAAAGAATTGGTTTATAATTTAAAAGAAAATACTTGGTATAAACTAGATAAAATACCTTTTGAAGCTCCTTGTGGTCATGCGTTACTAGCCACAAAAGATTATATATACTCTATAATGGGAGAAATAAAACCAGCGGAACGCCTACCATTTATCCATCAAACAAAAAAATAAAAAAGAATCCTAGCTAACACTTAAGTTAGTTAGGATTTTTTACTAATCTTAATAGGTATAAAAAAAGAACCTTCCTTCTGGAAGGTTCTCTCAGTTGCCTGGCAACGTTCTAGTCTTGCAGGGCGTAAACCCAA
>ERZ773070.304-NODE-304-length-37308-cov-4.619950_pt1 | contig 37308 bp, 44 predicted proteins | sample MGYA00580618_ERZ773070 | MGnify/ENA primary metagenome ERZ773070 (study PRJEB29015, sample SAMEA2738023) | human oral metagenome | biome: human oral; feature: human-associated habitat; material: dental | place: China | collected 2019 ... | reverse complement strand
AATGGTAGAGGCTGGCTGCATATGTGATCGCTGTGGTCACGAACATGGAACACCGGGAGATAATAGAGCTTTCCAGTGGTGCCGCCGTATTAAAGGAACTATTTGTGACAAATGCTGCAAACAGTGTGAGTACTGCGATGATTGGCACTGCCGATATGATCCGGAAGGTCGCCAGAAAATGCGTGAACTTATATTCGCAAATAGAGAAGACGAAAGAACAATATGCAAGTTTCAAGACAGATTACGAACAGCACATAATCCTAGAACAAAAACAAAAGAAATTTTAATGGAGATTATCAAAACCAAAGAGAGGGACATTGAAACTAGAGAGCAAGAGTATGAAAAACTGTTCTCCAGAGAGGGACAGCAAAGAGAAATGTTTTAGTAAAAGAGAGGTAAGCATTATGAAGGGATTTTGCAAAGATTGCGGGCAGATACATCTTGTGGATGCAAATTCACAGAAAGAGGCAGACGTTATTGCAACAGATAAATGTGATTGTGAAAGTGAAGTTAAGTGGCTTCGATTGATGCACGATAATGTAGACATGTTATGCGGTCCAAAATCAAGTGAACTTGATTTTGAACCAATGGAACAGCCTGCAATCGATTTAGTAAAAACTGCTTGTGAACTCGTTCATAAAGGGTTTATTGAATCGGTGAAAGTTAGTGCAGCTGATAGCGAAGTTGTGATTACTAGAGTAGTGGCAAAAATAAATATTGTGAGAAAAAGAAAGCAACAGAACCAGATGACTATTTAGGGAGGCAAGCATGAAACGCATTTTCTGTGATAGATGCGGAGAAGAAATTGACTATAGGAATCGTAGCAAACAGCTGGATGTGATAGGAGAAGCAGAGGGAGTATATGATCTCTGTCCGCAGTGCATGGTAGACTTCAGAGCCTTTATGCGAGATAAGCCGCAAACAGGTGAATATGGTCATGGAACACAACCAAAGAAGATAGCACATATATGCGGTATGAATTTTGAAGAATAAAGAAAAGAGGAGAAAAATGAATCAGATTAATTATGAAATCAAGGAACATATTGGAATTATTTCAGAGAACAAGAATGGATGGAGGAAGGAACTTAATCTCGTATCCTGGAACGATAACGATCCCAAATATGACATACGAGATTGGAACCCTACACATGACAAAATGTCACGCGGTATCACTCTTACTGAAGAGGAAGCTTATGAGCTGAGCATCATACTGTCTGGTGAGTTTGAAGGTTAATAGCAGAGTAATAGCAACAGGAGAAAATCATGAGTTTAGAAGTAATTAATAAGGCTAGAGAACAAATTACTGAAGAGTCACTACAAATCGGTGGCTCTCTTGCTAATTTCATAGAAGAGCATCTGAATGAAGTCTGCAAGACTGAAGAGGTGGCAAATCATATAACTGCAAAAGGCAAATCAATAAAAGACGTAATCTCCAAGATTACGTCGGAAGCCAGGGAAAATGCAAAGGATAATGTCGGCTGTCTTACGAATGAAGAAGTGCTGCAGATTGTTGATGATTACTACGACATTCATGCGCAACCATCATCAAACATCACTAATCCAGGAACAATAGATATCCTTGACCTGATGTAGAGGAGGTGGATATGCAAATCAATTATAGAAATGCAGATAGCTCACCTATAAATATTCACTTTCCGGACAACTTTGAAGACTGGGTAAATCAGGAAACCTGTGCAGCAACTGTATATAACCGCTGGAAGAAAATAGCACATTGCTCACATTGCGGACATACCTGGGATTATACAGAGACTATCTATAAGAACGACGTTGTTTGCTGTCCGCAATGTGAAACAAGGGAAACAGCAATACCTCACACCACGGTTCCTTTTGGAACACATCAATATTTCTTTTGGTTGTGGTTAGAAGATGAAAGTATATACTGCGCCTCAGCCTGCAGCTACTGGAGATGTGCAGAAAAGAATGTTGAACAAATAGAAGACACTATTGAGATAGAAATTGAATCAATCAACGCAATCAACAGAGATGAACAGTATTCATATGGCTACATTTGGAATTGGAGAACAGGGGAGCCTGAATGGGGGGAATACAAACCACAACATGTAATATCAAATGAACGATTTGTCGTGGATATAAATTTAGATAATCTTATTGCCCGAAGCTTTTTGAAACACATGGATATACACCTAAAAGTGCGATCGGGAACATATTTATCTGATTCATATTTTGTTAACTACCTGATTGATGAGATGGTGTTTTGTACAAGATATCCAAGTGTTGAATATATTAAAAAATCAGGACTTGCATATTTGGTAGAGTACAAGCTTGAAAAAATACCAACATATATAAGACCAAATTGGAAAGCTAGAACAATACCTGAACTATTAAGGCTTTCATCGCAGGATATCGATAAGTTGAAGCAATGGGATTATTTCAAGACAGATGGAATATTAAGATACAAGATCCTTAAGAAGCAAAACAAAGTAAAAAAAGAACATATGGAACTCTGTAAAAAATGGGTTCCGGATGCGAGATTCTTGTGTGGAAATGGCTATGGTTATGGCTGGATAGAAGAGTTGAGGGAATTTAATAATTTAATTCAGTTATTTAGATATCTTGAAAAGCAGTGTAACCCACAGTGCAATCATGGTAATCGTGATGATATAGGAAACTTATACAAAGATTATTATGTGCAGCTTAAAGAACTGGGATATCCACAAAATGAGTACTATCTATATCCTAAAAACTTAAATGAAGCACATGATAGGGTCTCAAGAGAGTATCTGGAAAAGAATGATGCAGAAAAAGCGGAAAAATGCAGAAAGCAACAAGAGAATTATGAAAAAATGTATCTTCCGCAACTAGAAGAGTATGCCTATCAAGATAATGAATATCTTATTCGACCGCTTAGAGACTGCAAAGAATTTGAAGCGGAGGGTATTTATAACAAAAATTGTGTTGCTTCATATTATGACAGGGTAACGGAAGGGCAAACAGCCGTATTCGTTATGAGACGAATTGATGATCCTAATACATCATTCGTAACAATTGAACTTTGTGACAACCGTATATATCAATGCTATGGAACAGGTAATCAACTGCCATCACCGGAAATTAGAAAGTGGGTAGATGATTGGCTGGAAAACATTGTCAAACCGAGAAGTAAAAAGAAACCTAAGAAGGGAGCAGCATAATGACAGACTCAATTATAGATGTAAATTATGAGGTTAATGAAAATAATAGTGAGCTGGAAGATAAGAGTACAGAACAGCTATGCCATGAGGCAAATGGACTATATCAGCAAATGGAAGCAGTCGGAAATGTCGCATTAATGATGGCAGCTTCTGCCGGTCGCCGACTACTTGTAGTAAAAGAGCGATTGCCACATGGAGAGTTTGGCGCATGGTGTGATGATAACCTGGATTTTTCACAATCAAAAGCAAACAAAATGATGCAATTGGCCAAACGCGCAGCTGACGAAAATAGCATATTTGCAAATTCGTACACGTGTACGAATTTGAGTATTTCAAAGGCCTTTGCGCTTTTATCAGCTCCAGAAGATATCGCAAAAGAAGTGATTGAGTCGGAAGGAGTTACCGACATGACGGTGTCTGAACTTAAGGCGGAAATTGCTAATCTCAAAGCAAGAAATGATGAACTCGAAGCTGGCACGGATGAAATAGAAAGTCTCAAAAACCGAATTGTAGAACTCGAAGCTGAACAATCTGAATCAGAGATAAGCGTTGAGGAACTTACTGCGAGGGATGATGAGATTAAAAGACTCAAAGAAAAACTCGAAAAAGAAAAAGTGAAAGCACAAACAGCTAAAAACAAAACGGAGGCTGCTGTACAGGAGGCAGTAGATAAATATAAGGCTGAACATGAAAAGGAGAAGGCAGAAGCCGTAAAGGAAGGAAAGGCAAAGCTTCAGGAAGCATATTCCGAAGCAGAGAAGACAATAGCCAGACTTGAAAAGGAGTTATCTGCAAGCAGTCAGGATGAACTTACAACATTCAGGGCACAAGTAAATATCTTACAGGAAATATTTCAATCATGCTGTAAGAGCCTTGCAGTCATCGAGGCGAAAGATCCAGAGCAAGGTGAGAAAGTACGTAGTGCATTACTTCAGGTGTTGAACATCGAGGAGGAGCAACTGAAAGGATAATACGAAGATGACAAATAAAGAAATAATAGAAGAGCAGAACGCCAAGATGATAAATGAGATATGGGAACACTACGGAAAAGAAGCCCAGATCAAACAAACAATTGAAGAATTATCAGAACTTATTACAGCTCTAGTATGGGGGAATAAAGAGAACATCACGGAAGAAATCGGTGATGTAGAAATTATGATTACACAACTTAAAGGTGGTTTAGATATCAATACAGATAGTGTAATCCAATACAAATTAAAACGACAAATGAGAAGAATTCTTGATGAGCTTGACGGGAGGAACTCAAATGAAAGCTAAACCAAAACACATGAGAAAGAATAAAGTACACAAATTCTTTGATGATCTACTTGGTGAAAAAAGAGTGGATGAGTATCTTGAACCGCACAGACAGGATCCGGAAGAAGAGGAAAGAGTCATGGCAGAAATCATCGCAAGATATGAAGACCCTATTAATGCAGAACTGGCAGGAGACTTTCCGCTTGATTAGGTCAAAAGATATAGCAGCTATGTATACGAAAGAGCAGCGTGAGGGTATATGCAAGTGGTGCCGGAAGCATAACTATGATAAATGCGCCACTTGTGCACTCCCCATAGTACCAGCATGGAAGGCTGAAGAGGTTAATAATATTACTGGAGAACTAGAAAATGCTTAATTTAATAATAACTTTCTTAATCACAGGTCTTATGGTTGGAATAGTAGCGCTATCATTCACAGCAATGAAGAGGATGGATGTGGCAAATAAATTATTCATGATAGCAGATGTACTACTCCTTACAGGACTAACAATCTTACTAGTGTGTATATGTAAATAGAAAACACAAGATATGACAGCGGTAGGCAGAAGATATATTTCTTTCAAAATCGTACATAAATATATAAGAGCACATACTACTTTTACAGATGCTTGCCGCTTTCATATATAGAATTAAAACTTCAAAACTTTCTTCCTTATATATAGGAAGAAAATAATACGATAAAATCATCCGGCATTAAGCCGGATTAAGAGTTCAAATGAGTATTAACAAGTCAGGCATTTAAGTAACTATGATAAGAACTAAAAAATATTACACTGGAGATTATCTCGAGTTAGAAATATATAATGTGTCTCCAAGGAAGAGAATTATAAAAAGAGCAGAAAAAAGACACGAGTCATCACCGGCACAGAAGAATCTAAATTCAAAAAGAAGTCAGAGATACTTTGTCAGATTATGCAATCTTAATTTTAAAGAGGGAGACTTTAGCATAGATCTCACATATGACGATGCTCATCTGCCATATAACAGAGAGCAGGTACTTAAGGATATAACTAACTATGTGGCAAGAGTCCGCAGGGAGATGAAAAAGAGATCCAGTGAGCCAGTGAAATATGTGTATGTAATATCCAACCATGCTGGAGATGATACTGGCTCAAAAGCGAGACCTCATATCCACATGATATTTGGAAATGTGGATAGAGACGTCATAGAGGATAAATGGAAGGCTGGATTTTCTAATTCTGACAAGCTCAAATTTGATGAATATGGAATCACAGGCAAAGCTCTATATATGGCCAGACAGGGTAAGAGTAAAAGATGCTGGGGTAGTTCAATAAATCTAGAAAAGCCTGATCCTATAGTTTCAGATAAAGCTATAACTAAATCCCAGATGGAGAGAATTATTAATGATCCATCAGATGGGCTATATATATCTAAACTTATTAATAAAAACAACAAGACAAGGTACACATTCACGGACTGCCTTGTTGAACATGATGGAAGACAATTAGCCTTGTTCGGGCAAGACGAAGAAAACGGAGGTAATGGTTCCGGATTCAGCTTGCTTATACGAATGCGAAAAACAGAAAATTGCAGAAGGTGATGAGTTGCTCTAGTGAGCAAGTTTATTTAAGTGGAATGAAATATGACAAAAAAAGATGATATACGACAAATGGATATAGAGTTAGAGGATCACACATCAATATGGGAGTTGCTGTAATTTTGGAATGCAGGAAAGGAAGGTCATATGGCAGCAAGAGAGTTTTTAGAAAATTACAAACGAATAGTCACGAGAATTAGGCAAATTGAGTATCAGATTAAAGATATCGAAGAGACGTTGGGTGTGAAAGCTGTTAACTATGATTTTCAACCACACGGAACAGGCATTAATAAGGTTACGGAAAACACAGCTACGAAATTAATAGAGATCCTTGAGCAAAAAGAAGAGTTAATGGATGAGCTTTGGAAGCAAAGGTTAACTATTGAACAGGAAATATACAAAATGAGTAATGCGACGTATGCAGAAATTTTGAGAAGAAAATACATCCAAGATGAGAGGTGGGGAGATATCGCAAAGTCTTTGAATATGGCGAAAAGATGGGTTATAACATTGCACGGAAGAGCACTTAAGGAATTAGATATACAACTCTGCAAGCGTGGATGCGGAAGTTAACTTTTTGAACTTCAAAAATAAGGAATTAAAAAATCTTAAAATAGATCACTAAAAATCATTTTAAATCACCCCTAGGGTATGTTATAGTATAGCCGTAAAATTATAAGCGGAGGCACAAAAACACTGCTGCCCTCGCTTTTTTATTTGCAAAAATAAATCTCTTGAAAAAGAAATGGTTGATAAAAACAGTATGAAAGACGAAGTTGCAAGGTAATTATCAGATAAAGAAAGGGAAGTAGTTAAAAAACTAGGAGAGTAGTAGATGTGGCAAATGGAAGATATCAAGAATGGGCAACAAAGGAGCAGTTAAAACGCCTGGAACATTGGGCAAGACAGGGACTGCGTGATATTGATATTGCTAAAAGAATTGGCATTAGTAAGGTCACATTCTACAACTGGAAAAAGAAATATCCTGAATTTGCAGAAGCTATAAAGAAGGGAAAAGATGAGTATGATGACAAGGTCGAAGAAACTCTATATAACTTAACCCAAGGATACTATGTTGATGAAGAGGTTGTTGAAATAAGAGAGGATGCTACGGGCAATAAAATATTGCATCACAAGAAAACAAAGCGATACATTCCACCATCAGTGACAGCTATTATCTACTGGCTGCAAAACCGCAGAGGTGATGTGTGGAAAACCAGAGCGTCCGAACATCAGAATAAACAGATTCAGCTCAATCAGAAACGATTAGAACTCGAGAAAGAAAAACAGGAGGAGAAATGGTAATGGATAATAGGCGTGATGATATTCTCTATCTGTGTGATAGAAGAGCATGCGACAATTGCAGTTATCCGAAGTGCAAGCACACAAGTGATGTTCGCCATGCAAAGAATTTTATAGTTACTTTCCAAAACTCGAGAGGTGGCAGAACTTTGATAGAAACGGAGAATATAGATGCCAGCTTACAGCAAGGAGATTAATGCGTTCTATCACTCTAAACAATGGAGAGATCTATCGTACATACTCAGATTAAAGAGTGGTAAGTGTCAGCGGTGCGGCAGAATAACTGATGTTAGACATCTGCATGCACACCATAAGCTACTTCTGACACCGACTAATGTCGGTGATACAAGCGTATCATTAAATCCCGACAACATAGAGGTGTTATGCACCACTTGCCATGATGAGGAGCATAACCGCTTTGGACATAGTGAGCATCATGTGTATATAGTCTATGGTGCACCATGTAGTGGCAAGACTACATATGCGCTTGAGCATATGAGGTCATATGACATCATAGTCGACCTTGATATGATTTATGAGATGCTGACAGGCAAAGATGGACACGCTCATCCCGATGGTCTAAGGTTTATCGCATACAAGATACGCGACACCTTGTACGATATCATCCGCACAAGGTATGGACGCTTTGATAATGCATACATTATCGCAGGGTTACCATATAAGGGGGAGCGTGAGGCACTAGCCAAGAGATTGCAAGCAGAGCTTGTCTATATAGACACAAGTGAGGCTGAATGCATCAAGCGATCAAAAAACAGACCTGCACACACAACACAATTAATTACAAATTATTTTCAAAATTTTGAAGAGTAACCCCCCGGCATCGATGATTGCGAAAGGCTCTAGAGAACCGAGTCCCCTCCGCTGAATCATCCGCACCGAAATTTTGACTTTTTGGATTTAGAAAAATGAGAAAGTGAAAAATAACATGACAAATAAAGAAATCAAGCAAGATGAAGAGAGAATTGATAATATTAATAAATATTACTTAAATCTTTTTGCTCCCCCAGATGAGGATATGGAAGGACAAAATGAATTTGAAAAAATGAAAGGGCTAATTCTCAACCTTGCGAGGTGCGAAGCGGGGCTTGAGAAATTGCACGAAGCATTACAGGAGAGTGGCGGTGTGGTACTTAAACATCCGCGAAATCCGAAACTTTTAAAACCTAACCCGTTAAATGCCGAAATTTTAAAGCAAAGGGCGCAGATGGTGAATATGATGCAGATGCTCGAAAGACATCTTGGCAGTAGTGCTGATTACGAAGAGGATGAGTTAAATGAGTTTGTGTAAAAAGAGTGGTTGCCACTCTTTTTTAATTGAATATGCTAATAAAATATTAAGCGGCGAGATCCCTGCGTGTTGGTGGATTAAACTGCAGTATAAACTATTGCTTGAAGATATCGAAAATCCGAATTGTATTTTTGATATTGAAGAGGCTCAAAAAAGAATCAAGTTTATTGAATCGAAATGTAAGCATACAAAATCACCATTTGCAGGTAAGCCAGTTATACTTGAACTTTGGGAAAAAGCAATAATCGAAGCTGCCTATGGATTTTACACTACAGATGAAAACGGGCAGCGCATACGCTATTACACATATATCCTCCTATTTATCCCAAGGAAAAACGGCAAGTCAACACTTGCCGCCGCCCTTGGGAATGCAGAGTTTTTCTGCGGGAACTGGGGAACTGTTATATTTTGTGCGAGCAATGATTATGAGCAAGCCGATATTGTGTTCACTGAAATTGACTCCATGCGTGATTTATCGGTATCGCTTGAAAGAGTGACAAGACGAAATAACACCGGCATATATTTCGGAAATAGAAAACAAAAGCGCAAGACAGGAAAATTCTCGAAGCAAAACAAGGCAGAGATCAAGAAAATATCAGCAAGAAAAAAAGGCAAGGAGGGGCGTAATATTGACCTCGCCATCGTAGACGAATCGCATGAGATGGAGGATGAAACCTTGATTGAGCCACTTGTGCAGTCGATGTCGGCAAAAGATGAGTGTTTGATGATTGAGATCACCACAGAAGGTACGGTCGAAGATGGTCATTTAGACAAGAAAATCCTTGAAGCTAAAGCAATGCTCAAGGGCGAAAGAGCACGTGGGCAATCATTGTATTTTCTTTACACGATGGATAATGAAGAGGAAGTGTGGACGAACCCAGCGAGCTGGGTTAAAGCAAATCCTAATCTTGGAGTAAGCAAGAAAATGCGATACCTCACAAGAGAAGTTGAAGAGGCGAGGGAAAGCTCTACAAAGAGAAGTTGGACGCTGTGCAAGGATTTTAATATAAAACAATCAAATGCAGAGGCTTGGCTTGAGCCTGCAGTAATCCAGAATACAAATAGTTTTGAGCTTGAAGAGGTAAGAGGCAAAATGTATCTGGGGGGTGTTGACTTAGCGGAAACAACAGACCTTTGCTCGCTTACGATGCTATTTAAACCGGAGACGGAATTTCTCGTGCATCAGCACTTTTGGATTCCGCAAAGCAAACTTGATATGAGAGCTGACGAAAAGGCCGGAGCAAATTATGCAGAATGGGCACGCAAAGGATGGGTGACAATTGTGGATGATGTTGATATTGATACTGCTATAGTTGCAGATTATGAATATCAGATGTATCAGGAATTCAGGGTACTGCCTTTTAAAAGCGGTTATGATAATAGATTTGCGAAATCATACATTAAAAGGCACAACGAATTATTTGGTGATAATATCCTCGAAAATGTGCCCCAGGATGCGAAGGCGTTATCAAATCCGATGAGAAATACCGAAGAAAATTTAAGGCAGAAGAAACTGAATTATCAAAATAATCCGGTTACATACTGGTGCTTTAAGAATTGCAGCTTTAAACAAGACAATCTTGGTCGTATTATGCCGAAGAGGATAAAAAGGGAAATGAAAATTGACGGAGCAGCATCGTGCCTTGATGCTGTTTTCATTTATCAAAGTTACAGAAATGAATACTCAATGCTTTAGGAGACAGAATGAAATTAAAAGATTGGATCGCTGAAAGACTGGGAATATCCCAGATAAAAAGCAGCTCTACATACAGGGTTGGAAATCCGCAAATTTTGCAAGGGCTTGGTGGAAATAACATATATCTATCTGATTTTGTCAATAATTGTATTGACCGAACCGCTGCTGAAATATCAAAGATAAAAATCAAGTCGGTTGTCACACAGAACGGAACAGCAGTTGCCAATGATGATATCACAAGATTATTTAGATACAAACCGAACGAGTATCAGACAACCAGCGATTTCTTATCCGCAATCGAGTGGACGAGGCGTAAACACATGAATTGCTGGATTTATCCAAAATATGAGTGGTGGAGAACTGCCAGTGGAAATCTGATTAAATGGTTCAAGGCATTTTATGTGCTCACACCAAAAACAGTAGAAGTTGGAATTGGCGAAAAATACACCGAAATTAAGATGACATTTGCTGACGGTTCGATATTTACGCTGCCAGATAGTGAGCTAATCAATATCAAATGGCGACGTGGCACAAACATGATGCTTGGTGGCGATGATTATGGGAGAGCTGATGATGCGAACATCATTTATAGCGTGGACGCACTACATAAGACGATTGAGGGGCTTCCAAAATCAATTGAGGCGAGTTTACAGATTAAGGGAGTTTACACAGCTAAAACAGCCGTCGATCAAACCAGATTAAATGAAATGCGCGACAATTTGGAAGCGCATATTACAAAAAGTAAAACAGGAATCATAGCGACTGATATAGTCGGAGATTTTGCGCCAGTGAAAATCGATTATGCGAAAGTCGAAGAGGGAACGCTGAAATTCCTTAAGCAAAACATTTGTGAAAGATTCGGATTATCACTTGAGATGCTGTCTGGAAAATACTCGTCGGAAGACTATACGAGTTTTTATCAAACATGCATTGAAGATTTTATAAATCAATTCGAGCAAGCGTTTACCGACTATTGTTTTACGGATAGAGAAAAGGACATAGGTCATCAAGTCAGGTGTTATTTTATGCTCTTGCAGAGATTAACTCCGCAGGATGGTATCAACCTGGCTACACTGGCAACTAACACAGGGCTGATGTATCTCGATGAAATCAGAACTGAATTATTTGGAATGGAACCATTGCCGGATGGCGAAGGGCACCAGCGAATGCAGTCACTAAATTTTGTTAATACTGATAATGCGACAGATTATCAAGTAGGAAAGGGCAAGAATAATGAGTAAACCGAAGTTTGAACGCCGCTTGATGGAAATTAGAGCGGCAAACAATGATCCTGATGATGTAATGAGAATAGAGGGCAGAGCGATAGTTTTCGATACCCCGCAAACATACACATGGGGAGACGAAGAATATACTGAAATTATAGCAAGTGGTGCACTGGATAATACGGATATGAAAGATGTCCCACTTAGATACAACCATCATGATGAGTTTTTAATTATGGCGAGAACAAGGAATAAAAGCCTTGAGCTTATTAAAAGCAAAGAGGGGCTCGATATAGTATCGGAGCTTATCGATACATCATCTAACAGAGACGTATATACATCAATTTGTAACGGATTAATTGATAAGATGAGCTTTGCATTTGTCACCCGCCAGGGCACAGATAAATGGGAGTACATCGAAGAGGGCGAGTCTCTGAAAATTACAAGAACTATCACGGATATCGAAAAGCTGTACGATGTCAGCGTGGTCGATATGCCGTTTTACGATAGTACCTCAATTTTTGCGAGGAGCTTTGAATTACTGGACAGTGAAAAGAAAAGCCGCCTGGATGAGGCGAGAGAATTTGAGTTGAGGAAAAGAAAGTTACAACTACAGGCAATGTATAAAAATTTTTAGGAGAAATCAAATGAAAACACTTAAAAAACTACTCGAAGAAAGAGCTGCGAAGCTGGCAGAAATCGCAGAGTGCAGAAGCGAAGAGGAGCTCACGGCAATTGAGCTTGAGCTTAAAAAGCTGGATAGGCTGATTGAAGAGGCAAGAAATGCGGAAGATCAGACACCAGAGGAGAAGGCAGCAGAGGAGAGGGCTACAGCCGTTCCAGGGATTGTAAAGAGCAATCAGGAGGCAAAGGAAGTCGAGAAGAAGGGCATTGATCTTGACAAGCTCGCTTCCGAAATTAGAAGCGGCAATCCAACCGTGATTACTGCAGAGGCACAGAGGGAGATCCAGAAGAGAGCAATCGCTTCCTCAAACACACAGAGCCCTAGTGCATATAAGCAGACACTAGAGGTAGCACCTAATGAGGCAGCACAGGCAATTGACCTTGTAGCGCACATCCCTATGAATGGTGCGGCAAAATACGAGGTTGCATTTGCAGTTGATACCGGAGATGCAGATTACACTGAAGAGGCAGGGCAGTACACCAACTCCGAGGGGACGTTTAATACAAACGACACCAATGCTGCGAAGATTACCAACACAGCGACAGTCAACGAAGAGGTCAAGGAACTTAATACAATTGATTACCTCTCCGCTATTATTGATAACGTGAGGAAGTCAATTAGAAAGAAGGCGTCAAAGGAAATTGTCGTAGGAGACGGCACATCCAATCACCTGCTCGGAATGATAAATGCACCGACAAAGGTTATGCCAGCAAATTACAAGCTTGAGGTTAAGACTTTCGACAGGTCAACACTCAGAAAGATTGTAATGGCATACGGCGGTGATGAAGATGTAACATCTCCGCTAACACTATTCCTCAACAAGCAGACATTAAACGAGTTTCTTGATGTGGAACTCAAAAACGGAGATCCTGCGTATAATGTTACATTCCAGGGAACAGGCGGTACAATCTCCGAGGCGAAGGGCGGTCTTGCAGTTCCGTTCTCCATCAATAGCGGGCTTAAGGCATTCTCCGCAGAAACTGCAGGAAAGACCTTTGCCGTATACGGAGACCCGCAGAAGTACGAGCTTCCAGAGTTCTCCGATCTCGTTGTTGTCGAAAATGATTATATCTACCAGGATAAGGGGCAGATTGCATTTTTCGGACATCAGATGCTCGGCGGCGTAGTTAGTGCTTACAAGGCATTCTTGCCAATCAAGAAGCAAGCTTAAGGAAGTAGAGTAGATGAACGATAAATTAATCGACAAAATAGAAATGCGCTTGGGCATAGTCTACTCTGCGCCCAAGCAGCGAGAAATGTTAAGCAGTATGATTGAGGCGGCAAAAGCCGCCTTGATTAATTCTGGGTGGAAAAAGAAAGATTTTGAAGAGGACAGCGAAAAGGGAATCAAGAGCGAACAAGCAATTGAGGCAATCGCGAAAATCGTCAAAAGGAATATGAACACCGAAGCGGAACATACCGCAATAGATCCTATGCTGATATTTGACATCGGTCAGAATCGAGGTCGCAATGAGATATGACACGCCGATAGAGTTTTACAAAGTCGATCAGGACGAATACAAGCCCGGCGAACTTAATGAAACCTCGTGGAAGAAAATAGTTGAAGAGGATGGCACGAGTACATACTTTTGTAATTGGATTGGTACATATGGTAGCGTCAGAGCTGCGGCCATGACAGCAGGAATTAATGAAAGCGTTAGCGTGATAATGCCGTTTGCACCTGCATTATATGCAGCTTTAAGAGACAACAGAGTTGTTATATCTAAAGGTGCAGCAGACATTATGACGGGGGGTGAACCGGATAGGCAAAACCCCGATTGCTATGAGCTGTACTCGGGTGTTGATAATCGTCAAAACCGCACTATGAATTTTATACTGAAGAGGTATGAGGGGAAATAACCAATGTATGCAAAAGATGGAGATCTGAAGTTAAAAAAGGCACTTGATGAGGCTATTTATCCCGATGTCAAAACATATCAAGGGCAATTGCCCGATTTAAAGAAAAGTCCTAGAGAATTTTGCGTGTATTCCGTACGCTCAATGAATTCGCAGATATATGAGGATAACAGACTCGTTGCAGGGCAAGATAGCATACTCCTTAGATATTATCACGCTAAAGGCATGAGACTTGCGAAAGTAAGGGAACGCGAACGCGTAATTATGGAAGCAATACTGAATGCTGAATTTACATGCCCATCCGGAGCATTTGAACTTGGAGATATCGATGATATCGGATATAACGTAACCGGATTTGAACTTAATTTATTTTCGTGGGGAGGTTAGCCGATGAAATGTACAATGTCGACATTTGATGTAGCAGTCAGTGAAATTTTAGAAGATGCAGAATTACAGGTTGTAAGACTGACTGACAAGGCAATTGATGAAGCTGCAGAATTAGTCAAGGATAGACTCACATCAGCATCTCCAAGTGGCGCCGGTCACGGAGGACACTTAAAGGATGGGTGGAAAATAAAAAAAGGTAAGCATAGGAAAGTTATCACCAATTCAAAAAAAGTAAAGGGGAAAAGCGGAAATATTCCGCTTGTAAATATCCTTGAATACTCATCCGCTCACGGGCATCCATTTGTTGAGGATACCGTAAACGGATGCATGAATGACGTTAAATCAATTTTTGAAAAAGATATAAATTTAAAGTAAAGGAGAAATAAAATGCCAGAAAAGAAAGAAGGTAAATTTCATTTTGGATTAAAAAACGTGCACTACTATCCCGTTACATGGGATGAGGCGTTGAAAAAGCTAACCTTTGGTGCAGGTATACCTTGGCAAGGTGCTGTAAGTTTAAGCACCGAGATATCCGGCGATTCCAACAACGTATATGCGGATGACGGCGTTTATGCGATCATGGAAGCTATTCCATCCGAGGAACTTGAACTTGAGATGTATAAGGTTCCGGAAGATTTTCAAGTTACTTGCTTAGGTGCAAAGAAAGACAAAGACGGCAATATCGTTGATAGCGATGATGACAAGCCGTCATACTTTGCACTTGCCTTTGAGTTCGATCAGGACACAAAAGCTCGCAGATATCTCTACTTTTACTGCAAGGCAGCAAAGCCGGGTGATGAATCGGAAACGAAGAAGGAGTCAAACGAACCGAAATCAATCAAGATTAAAGTCAAGGCTGCAGGGCTTCCAGGCATCGGAAGGAGAAAGGTATCGTCATCCGAAACAAAGGATGAGGTATATAGCGCATGGTACAGCGCACCGACAGTGCCAAAATTCGCATAAATTATTTTCAGCCTCGGCATAATGCCGGGGCTTTTGATTGGAGAAAAAACATGGCAAAAAAAACAATAACACTTTACGGTAAGGAATATAAATTTGTCGCATCTGGCATCACTCCTAGAAAATTTAGAAATAAGTTTAAAAGAGATTTGTTAGTTGAGATGCAACACATTTATAAGGGAATTGACGAAGATACTCTTAAAAAACTCAAAAATGGGGAAATTGACAAAGAAAAGATTGAAGTTGATAACCTGAATATGGAACTCCTTGAAGACATGGCATACATAATGTGTATTGATCCGGACAAGCCTGACACGGTGGAAGAGTGGCTTGAGCAATTTGAACTTATGGACAGCATAGATGTTGTTATGACAGCCTTCGAGCTATGGGAAGGCGGAGAAACTACACTTGAAGAGGTTGTTGATGGTGAGGGGAGCGCTGATTCAGGAAAAAATACGCAAGCAGTCGAAAGTTAACGACTGCTTTATTTTATTTGAGATGCACTGAAATCGGTTTAACGCAAACAGACCTTGAACACATGGATATGGGACTTATATACGACATCATGACGGAGAAAGTCAATGATGTGTATTACGAGGGAAATAAAGAGGACGAAACATCTCAAGATTTTTTTGATAATTTTGCGAAAGGATAAATGTAATGCCTAAGAAATCTTTAGAAATTGAAATATCTGGAAAAAGCATAAAGTTTATCCAGGCAGTTAAACAGGCACAATCAGCAGCTAAAAGTATGCATGGGGAAATGAGTGCTGTAGATAAGCTGATGAAAAAAGATCCGCTTAACGCAACTTTGATGAAGCAAAAGGGCCAGATCTTAAATGAGCAGCTAACCGGCACAAAAAAACATCTTGCTGAACTAAAGGCAAACCAGGAACAGGTGAGAGCCGCTTTTGAAAGAGGTGATATTGGTGCTGATGAGTACAGGCGTTTTCAAAGAGAAATAATTGCCACAGAGCAAAAAATAAAATCTCTTGAAAAAGCACAAGCTTTATATACTGCATCCCAAACAAAAATAGGGATGCTTGGAACGAAATTTACAGTTTTGGGCGGAAAAATTGAAGCGGTTGGCAGAAAGATGAAAGCTTTGTCATTAGCAGCAGGAGTTGTTTCAGCTGCACTTGGCGGTACTGCATATAAAGCAGCAAGGCAAGCAGATGATCTCAATACTATGTCAAAACAATACGGAATAAGTACTAAGAATCTGCAAATGTATAAATCAGCAGCAGAACTCGTTGATGTACCAGTAGAGGCTTTGGCAAAAACGCATAGCAAATTAAAAAAGAATATGCTTGCAGCGTCACAGTCAGCAAGCGGAAATGCTGCGAGGGCGTTTAACGCCTTGGGAATAAGTGTAACCGATAGTTCTGGACACTTAAGAAATGGCAATGCTGTTTTTGATGAAGCAATCATGAAACTTGGTAAGATGAAAAATGCTACAGAGCGTGATGCTTATGCAATGGCAATTTTTGGAAAATCAGCTGCGGAATTGAATCCACTTATTCTAGATGGTGGAGAAACTTACAGGAAAGTCTCTGAAATATTCAAAAAGAACAAATTAGAGCCCATTAGTCAAAGTGCGCTTGATAAAGCAAATGCATTTAATGACCAGATAGATATTATTAAAATGGTGGCATCAAGGGCAATCCAGATCATCGGCACTAAGATGGCAGGATTTTTACTTCCAGCAATAACGGCTGTACAAGAAAAGTTTTCTAGTTTTGCCGGGAAATTAGCAAGTTTATCCGGAGGTGCATTATCGGCAATTTTAGGAATCGCAGGCGGATTTGCTGTATTAGCACCAGCTACTATTTTTGTTGGAAAATTTGCACAAGCACTCGGCAGTTCTTTGACAACGATATCTAGGATATTGCCGTTATTTTCCAAGTTATGGGGATTATTGTCTGCCAACCCGATAATAATGGTTGTAGCAGGAATTGTAGCACTAATAGCAATTTTCGGGAAATTAGGAGCATCAGCCGATGATATAGGTGCGAAGGTCGCCTCGTTTGCAACTGGTATAGCTGACAAAATATCATCAATAGCACAAATGATAGGGGCTCACGGAACAGAGATTGCACAGGCTGGCATCAAGATACTAACTGCAGTTATTAATGGAATAGTGCAGGCAGCACCAGCATTATTATCCGCAATTGGGCAAGTCATTTTAGCGATAGGAAAAACGCTTGTAGCAAGTGCACCAGCGATACTATCGTCGATTGGATCAATAGTAAGCAATATCGGTTCTATGATACGTACACACGCTCCAGCACTACTACAAGAAGGGGCGCAACTATTGGTGCAGCTCGCACAAGGGATAGCTAATGCACTACCGACATTGGCTGCCAAAATTCCACAAATTATAATCAGCATTGCAAATTTTATTAGGCAAAATTTGCCATCGATATTACAATCAGGACTCGAAATTGTCATAACATTAGGAAAAGGATTAATACAAGCAATCCCGTCACTAGTTGTCAATATTCCACAAATAGTCATTGCAATTGCAACAACTATAGTATCCCTTGCGGGGCAACTGGTAGCCGCTGGGGCAAGGCTCATATTGTCACTCGCACAAGGAATCGCATCTAAATTTGGGCACGCTATATCAACAGCGGCATCCTTTGCGGCAAGAATACCAGGGGCAATTAGAAGAGGCGTTGGGTCACTAGCTAGCATAGGAGCCCATCTGATTGAGGGGTTTAAGCAGGGTATGCTTAATAAATTTAACCACTTGATCTCTTGGGTTGGTGGCAAAGCAAGGGCAATCAAAGACAAAATCAAGAGCGTCCTAGGCATTAACTCACCATCCAGATTCACAATTTGGATTGGAGAAATGATGAATGAAGGGCTGATTAAAGGATTAGATCGGAATTCTGACCGCGTACTAAATACGGTTGCGGCAAACATGCACGCTGTTAAAGGTTATATGACTGATACAACATTTAATTCAAGCCGTATAGCAGCGCAGCCAATGAGCGGAGGAAATCAGACTATAGTAAATCAGCATATACACATACATGAACAGGTGCAGAGCCCAAGTGATATAGCTAGAGCGTTAGAACGAAAAGCCATAATTATGGGATTGGCGGGTAGATAACATGAATCATACAGCAAGTTTAAAGGCCATCAGATCAGATGGCCAAGTATTTTATTATCAATCAGATGCATGGGAACTACGAAAGTTGGAAGGCTTTGATTTTTCTGAAATTGAAACGTCCAAACAGGCAAGAGGTGTTGGCGATGGTGATATTATCACCGGACAGAGAAGGTTGTCACGGGTTATGAAAATAACAGTTCGCCCGCTTGATATTGCGAATTATGATTTACAGAGGAATCAAGCTATAGCTTTCCATAACAGTAGGATGAAATTTGATTTACAAATTGAATATCTAGGAACCAAACGAATAGCGTTAGATTGTCAAATAACTGCAAGTAATTTTCCAATGGGGAATGTACACAGATTAAAGGAGCTCACGGTGGAATTTTTGTCACCACATGCAGACTTATTTGCGACAAGTAACGAGCAGACCAACTTTATTATAAAGCAAGCTATGTGGGTGTGGCCGCATGTATATAAAGCAGGTAAGCCTCTGAATTTTGCAAGCAATAAGCTAACGACAGAGAAGGTTATCAACTACATCGGCTCGTCACCGGCTAAACCGATCATAGAGATTGAGTCGATCGGGTATGCCAAGAATTTAGAAATTGTTGTAAACAAAAACATTGCAAAATTAAATATCGAAATGCACAAAGGTGATTACATCTATATAGATACATCAATGTCGTATGCGGTGTTTAATAATCAAATTTTGGCATTTGATGAAGATCAGGATCCTTACGATTTTCGAAAATTTCTGCTCGATTTTGGCGACAACATCGTCAAGGTTGATGCAGAAATCGGCAGTTCAGTACTGCGAACTAACGTTACTTATGTCGGGAGGTACGACGGTTTATGATTATATTTTTCGATAAGTTTATGAACAAGCTGAAAGAACTTGATTTTATTGAACTTTCTTGGAATCGCAAGTGGAAAGAACCGGGCGACTTCTCCTTGTATCTAGCCGCGAAAGACTGGGATGCAAATGTGAAATATGTAAAAAATGTCGGGCGGAAAGAGATCGGCATGGTGCAAAAAATTATCATGACCAAAGAGGCACACGGAACCTTTATCACAGCATCTGGATTTTTTTGCGAAAAAATGACTTACTGGGGAGTCGCTCCTTACGATGATAATTTTTCGAAAAATTTTGAAAGTGGAGACGATGCCTTCCAGTGGTGGAGGGGAAGATTGCGCGTTTGGTTCAAGTTAAATTTAAATCCTAATCCTTATCCTCAAATAGGAAGCATAGGGATTTATGGAGATATTCCACAGCAAATTGATTATTCAGTTGAAAAGGGCACTTCTGCAGGAACGATAATGTATAACCACCTTAACGGGCAACATCGGAGTTTTTATTCGAACATCCGTATAGAGGGGATAAATGAGGAGCCTTATATAACTAATAACTGTGTGGTATATCAAGGTCGCGATTTAAGAAATAAAGTATATTTCGGCACAGGCTGGGGCAATGTTTCGAAAATCGAGTATTTGCTTGATGAATCGGCAGAATACCCTTGCTTTGAAATTTGGCAAGACATAGGAGATGCGCAAGGTTTTAGTGGTGCCGAGACCACTTGGAAAAATGACGGTACGACGCGAAATATTATTAAAGAAACATATGTTGATGAAAACAACCGGCCGTCCGGGGTCGGTTTAGTTTATCCGAAAAAAATAATCGAAAGTAGCGTGTCGGGAATTGAAATTATTGCGACCAATGAATCTAAAATCAGGGCGCAGATGAAAGAGGCTGCACGTCTCGAAATGCTGAATAATTACAAAATTGAAACCATCAACGTCGATGTGTTACAAGAAACGTTTAAATACCTCCGAGATTATGACCTCGGAGACATTTGCAGCGTAGTAATTGACGAGTTGGAGAAGACCTACTCAATAAGGATTGTTGAGGTTAAAGAGATACACCGCAAGAATGCGGTTGAAATACAACTCGTGTTCGGAACACCGACGAAACAAAAATATGTAGCAATTAATCTATAAGGGGGAAAAAATGAGAAGTTTACCGTTTGAATCTAAATTCGATTCCGATCCGCAAGGTGATAGAGCTGTTGATGATAGCATTGTTAGAGATATGATTAAGACCGTCTGGAGTAATGGTGTGGCAGTTGTTAATCCAGACGGGTCGGATCTGCAGGTACAGGCCTCTAACGGAATGATCGTTAGAGTTATGCCGGGAGGCTGCATAATCGAGGGGGCGATTGGAAGGGAGGACAGTATAAGGATGATCAGTATCGATGCTGCTCACTCATCGCTTAAAAGAGTAGACAGGATAGTGGCAAGAATGGACTTGTCAGAGTCAAGCCGAAATATAGAGATTTACAAAAAGGTTGGTACGCCATCTACTACCCCAACAGCACCAGAGCTTGTTAAGCAGCCAAATTACTACGAAATCGCACTAGCGGACATATATATCAATGCCGGGGTAAGCGAGATTACAAGTAATGCAATCCTCGATCAGAGAGCCAATAAGGAACTATGTGGGTATGTGCTGCCAGCGTTCCCTATGGATTTCAATTTATCAGAAATATCCACAAGATGGCAGGAACTCCTGGAGAGTGCAGTCGAAGGTACAGCAGCAGGGCAGCTACAGAATGCAATTAATGGTTTAAAATCGGATATTCAGTCCGCAAGAATCAGCATGACTGATGTACAAATCAACAACGCGTCGTTAGAGTCTGAACTCGTTGCCTACTTCGGTAGCAGCATAAGAGCATAAGAGTATAGGAGGTAAATATGATAAGTGTTAATAACACGCTCAATTCGATTATGGATAAATTTAAAAGCATCGATGAGGCGGATACAGGTATCCGAACAAAGGTTATAACTAAAACACTCAACGTCAAGAAGGGAATAAACTCCCTAGGTGGTGTCGGTATTGAGATGGATAAAATAGTGTCAATTAGTGGAGCCGTACAGTACGCGAACTATACGTTGCCATTATCTTATCCAATGTTGAATTATGGCAGCGGAGGATATATTGAGTGGGGATTAGCTGCGCTTGTCCGCTCTGGAAATCTTGAGCTTATATCTGGTGCTGAATGGAACAACTGCAAAGTTAAGGTCGTTATTTCGTATATGGGGGGGGTAAAGCCCTTTAAACTCAAGGCTTTCAGACGTTTTATAAAGCTGATGAAGATGGGAGGTGTCGAGTAATGATATCTCTCAACAAATTTATGATAGAAGTAAAGAATCGTCTGAAGAGGTTGGAAAGTAGAAAGATGGTGCAGGAGCGTGTAAACTTCGGTACGATGTGGACAGCTCCACATGACGGGATCATAATTCGTGGAGGAAGAGCGCAGGCAAACACTTCGTACATGTTTTGCAAAGATGTCGAAGCGAATGCTTTCATTGGATTATGCACCATAGAATATAACCAACATTACGGTACAATGACATGCCCTGTTATCAAAGGTAAGACTTACGAGTTTAAACAGCAATATTGGCAGATACAAGACGATCTATTTGTTTATGAAGAGTAGTTAAAGGATGTATGACTAGTTTAGTCGGTCGGGTTAAGTACCCGACTTTTTAAATGCAAGAAAGGAGGGTGCTTTATGAAAGATCCAGAAATGCTAGGAAACCTAGTGATTGGACTCGGGATATTGATTGCGCTAATTACAGCTCTTAATAACTATGTTGGGAAACCAGTTAGCGAACTCAATCGCACAATTGCGGCATTGGATGCACGGCTCGAGAGCATGAATGAGGACATTCACGATGTTGAAGAGGCTGTCAGAGAGCAGGAACTGCACGACCGAGAATCGCACTCACGAATGTGGGTGAAACATAACGAACATGACAACCGGCTTAATGATCATGAAAAGCGAATAGGTTCGCTCGAAAACAGGAAGGAGAAATAAAGAAATGAAAATTAATTGGAAACAGAGATTTAGAAATAGGACATGGCTGCTTACATTTATAGCAGCAGTCGCAGCATTGATATATCAGGCACTTAAGGTATTTGGGATAGCACCAAGTGTAGCACAGGAGCAGCTAATAGAGCTTGCAACAATGCTTGTTGGCATCCTTACATTACTAGGAGTAGTTGTTGATCCGACGACTCCCGGGACGAAAGATAGTGACCTGGCAATGAGCTACGGCAACCATGATACTGAAGAAGTAGATAGCATGGGTAGAGGTTGGGATGACTCTATAAAAAAGGAGGACAGTAATGAGCAACAGCAGTCTGGTAAATAAACGTATAATCACTTCCCATTCAAGCAGTAGAATGGGAAGCAAAATAACTACTATCATAATCCATCATATGGCAGGGAATCTAAGTATTGAGCAATGCGGTCGAGTATTCCAGACAAGGCAAGCAAGCACTCACTATGGCATTGGTTCCGATGGAAGAATTGGTCAGTATGTAGATGAGGCATACAGAGCTTGGTCTGTAGCAAACAAGTGGGGAGATGCAAAGGCGGTTACAATGGAGCTGGCAAACGATGGTGGAGCTTCCACTAATTGGCATGTATCAGATAGAGCGATTGAGGCTTGTATAAATCTGTGTGTGGATATTTGCAGAAGGAACGGAATAACCAAGCTAGTATTTACTGGAAACCTCAATGGCAATCTGCAGATGCACAGATACTACATGGCGACTGCGTGCCCTGGACCTTACTTGGCATCTAAGTTCTCATACATAGCAAATGAGGTTAATAAGAGACTGGGCGCCGGTGGATATGTAGCACCGTCACAGAGCTACATCACGAGTGATGGCAAGCTGGTTGTGGATGGGCTGTTTGGATATCAGTCGGTGCTTAAAATGCAAAAATGGCTTGGTGGACAGTATAGGGATGGCATACTGAGTGGACAGCTCAAGCGCTGTGCAAGATATATCATGAACATGAAATATGGTGTACAGTGGGGCTCGGGAGGCTCATATACTGTCAGATTGTTACAGAGGGAATTAGGCGTTGCCGCTGATGGATATATCGGACATGATACCGTCTGCGCTCTACAGAAGTACCTAAACAGCAAAGGATACAATTTGACTGTTGATGGGTATGCTGGGAATGCGACATGCTCCGCATTTCAGCGATATCTCAATGCGGTGGTGTAGTATGAACGCTTTAATGGATGGAATTACATTTGTAATGCTGAATACCCAAGTAGGAATAGAACTAGGTGCATTTGGCTGGTCATGGTTCTAAATGATAGAGGGGTAATAATGCATCCCCTCTATGTTTATTTTTTGATAATTAAAGGCATGTAATTTTATTTAATTGTTCCTATTGAGGAAATATATTACAATTCTGTTTACAAAAATGTATAATATATTTGACAAAAGGTATGGCTTACTTAAGATATTGAAAGGAGAATGAAATGTCTAGATCAGGAAGCGAAATGGCTGGATATATTATAGATTACTGCAACAAGAACGATTCTCCGATAAGTAATTTGAAACTGCAAAAAATTCTTTATTATGTACAGGCAGCTTTTTTAATTGAAGGAAGCGAAGCGTTTTCAGATGATATAATGGCATGGAAATATGGTCCTGTTGTTAGGGCTGTTTATCATCAGTATAAAATTTATGTAAATCAAAACATTGATACACCTGTTGAGAAATCAGTTTTACAGAATTCTCAAGCAAAGATTGTTAATCGTGTTATAGATTCATATAAAAACTATACAGCTTTAGAGATGGTTGCTAAAACTCATAAAGAGAAGCCGTGGAGAGAGGCCAATGGTAAGGAGCATCCAATTATAGAAAAAGCGGAAATAAAACATTTTTATGGGGAGCATGGTGAAGGCCGGGAGCTATTATATGGAGAAAGTTAATCCAAGTGTTTCTATAAAAAGTATATTAGATAAGCTGACAGAACCAGAATTGGAATCGGATGCTAATGCAATGGATGAAGTTATTTCATCCATTGTTTCCTATTATAAGAATTCTCTGCGACACGAGTACAATGAGATAACTAAATATGTTATGAAAATATATTCTTCAATATCAGAGTCCGAAGCAACTTCTGTTATACTTGATAATCTTGATTTAATTTTAAAAAAAATAAACGAGGAATGTGAGTGTGAAGAAAATACAATTTCTGATAGAGATTGCAAGTTCATAGATAAGCCTATGGGTGGATGCGATAGCTATCAAGAAGAAGTTTTCAAAGAGTTATCTTGCAGTGAGTGCAAAGAATTGTATCGGTTTATTGTAAAGTTAAAAGATCATATTGCTTTAGAGTTTGTTAGGCTTACAGCTATTTATAAAAGCAATGAGGAATTAAATAACAAACTTGAGGAAATCAATCAGGCTAGTCAAACTCTAGAAATGATACAGGGTGATATACTTGAAAAAGTATATCACATAGAAGAAGATAATAGAGCAACAGCCTTGCAAATGGTAAGTGTATTAGGAATTTTTGCAACTGTAGTGATTGCAATATTTGGAGGTGGACAAGTTCTCGCCTCTATATCTAAAGGCTTCAGTTCCATAAATGACAAACAAATGGGAAACATCCTAATTGTAAGTGGGTTTATAGCAATATTTGTTATAAACTTAGTCTTCTCTATTCTTTCATACATAACATACCTGATTAAAGATAAATTTTTTAATAAATGGGCTGTTGTCATCGGTTTTCTCAACATTGTTTATTTCTTGATAATCTGCATTTGTATATTAGGATAATTAATAATCATTTGCTCTACGACTGGATGGAGCTGGTTCTGATTTTTAGGCGGTATCTTACTTAATAGATATCGCCTTTTTTAGTGCAATAAAACATAGGGAAAAAGTAAATAAAAATGTTGACAAGTACGCCAATGAGTGGTATTATAATTACAGAAAGGAGGTAACAAGATGAGAAATAAAAAACGCAGCAACAAGGCTGAAAGAATTAACCTCATCACTGCAATAATCAATTTGATAGCTTCACTCACTACACTGATTATAGCAATAAGATATGGTTAATACAAGGGGGATAACGAATCCCCCACTCATCTTTAAAATGAAATGAAAATATTAGCAATAGCATTAAGCAGCATAGCAGTTGTATTATCGGTATACTCTATAATTATTACGTTGAAGAGGAGAAGGTAGATGGAATTAAAGGAAATGCGAAAGCTGTTGGGATTATCTCAAGCTGCCTTTGGTGAAAAATATCATATCCCAGTGAGAACGATTGAGCAATGGGAATCTAATAGACGTAAAGCCCCAGTTTATGTGTTGGAGTTACTCGAAAGAGCAGTTATTCAGGATTTAGGTGATATGAAGAAATAAACTGCGAATAATTTTGTATGAAAAAATACCACACTTTATACCACACTGACATGTGGTATTAGGTGGTAATATCGACAATGAGGGCAAAATCGCATAATAAAGAAAAACACCGCAACTCGTTGGAATTACGGTGTTTTTTATGGTGCGTGATCAGGGGTTCGAACCCTGGACACCCTGATTAAGAGTCAGGTGCTCTGCCAGCTGAGCTAATCACACATATTTAGTTGTTTGCTTAACAGCTTATATAGTTTAGCATTGATTTACAAGGCAGTCAAGAAAAAGTTTGAAAAAATTCGAATTAAATTAGAATTTAATTTAAGCGTTTAGTTGCGCATACATTCAGATAGGGCGTGTGATGTGCATAAGCAATTTCACGTGCTTATATCTTATCGCTCATACACAAATGTATTTATAAAATACGTTAAAAACATTTCAATTCATCACAATAACTAAACCTTAGCAAAATCAATCATGATACAATAAAAAAGAAGCAGCGCGATTTAAAACAGGTGCAGGAAATGTAACATTTCCACAATAAATAGGAACACGGGTGGGACTAATTCCTATCTATTGATGTTGCGCGTGCCTCTTGACGGATAATGTTATCACAAAAAAGTGGAAAAGATAGCACAAAATGACAATATTTTTGTATAAAATTATGCATTTGTTGCGCGAATTCCACTAATTGCAAGCGAAATCTTGCTATTAACTTATCCTTGTTGTATAATTTCCAATGAATCTTTATAGAAGATTGACAACCAGCACAAAAGCGAGTTTCTCGCTCGAGTGATTTAAGTGGATTTGGGAGGTAACAATGTTCTGTAGCAATTGTGGCAACGAAGTAGCAGAAGGCGCTAAGTTTTGCAGTGTATGTGGTGCAAGATTGAGCCTTGATGCAGAACCGTCAGTACACGAACATACAGCGTTTAGTTCGTCGAATAGAGAAGGAAATATGATGGACAAGAGAGAATCTTCTACGAAGTTCGACTTTAATTTCGGTTCTGAGGATCTAGAGATTAAGGAGCCTAAGAAGAAAACAAGCTCGGTTTCTTTCGATTGGAGCTCTGTAATTGAAGAGAGCCATAAGAAACCTACTAAGAAAATCAGATCTCCTTGGGAGACAACTGGGATTGACGACGAAGAGGCTGAAGCTGTTACACAGTCGTTCAGTTCGGTTAATAATGATTGGGATAGACACAAGACTGCTGAGCCTGCACATAAGGCTGAGGAGCCTGATTCCCTCGAGGAAATTCTAAAGCGTGATTCCGTAGCTGTTCCGGCATCTGGTCACGGACGCACTATGAATTTCATAGAGGTCATGAAGCAGGAAAAAGAAGAGCGAGAGAAGGCTGCGAAGGAAGCTGAAGAAGCATCCGTTTCGGCTGACTACGATTTTAGTGAGTCCATTCTTCCTAATGAAGAAAGGGAGCACACTCAGGGATACACAGAACTCAAGGGCGATATCGTTGCTGAACTGGAGAAGCAGGCTAGCGAGATGGATGAGAAGGAAGTTTCGCATAGACTAGATGCAGCTTCTGCGGATTTTGATGAGTATCTAAATGCTCGCCGCAAGTCGCACGAGGAAGTGTTCCAAGCAGAGCCACCACATAACTTCGTTGATGATATGATTCATGTGTCCGCAGCTGATACTAGGGACGAGTTTAAGCTTCCAGAAGATGAATTTGAGACAGAGCTTTCTGCATTTATCGGTAACCATGAGGACGCTGATAAGGAAGATACTCATGCAGATAAATCAGACGATGATTTGTTTAATTTCGACGTTGATATCGAAGATACAGATGAGGACGAGGAGACTGTAAGCCAGTATCTTGACTATGTGAAGCCAAGTAGGGTTTCGCGTGCGCAGGAGCGTGCTGAAGCTGAGGAATTTGACTTCGATGATGAGGATGACGATGATGAGCCAGAGACATTCTCTTATGACGAGCTTACAGAAGATAACAAAGAGCCAGAGACGGACTACGATCTCGAACCTGAAGCTGAATCTACAGAAGAAGCAGATGATTTCGCATTCGGCGACGATGACATAGATGTTCCTTATGAGGAGCCTGTCAATTACTCTGAGCTATATATGGATGAAGAGACAGAAAAGCCTGAGAAGCCGGTGGCATCAGATACCGCTGAGGTAGTTGATTCGCATAAAGGCAGTGAGGAACCGGTTACAGAAGCAACCACAGAAGCTTCGGAAACACCTGCTGATTCAAAGGCGCCAGCAGCTACAGAGGTTGCTGCGGAGCCAGTTTCAGAACCAGCTACAGGAACAGCTTCAAAGCCATCACTGGCAGAGCCAGTAGCCGTAGCACCAGAAACCGTAGAGGCAAGTTCGGCACCCGCTGAAAAGGTAGAGGATGCTGAATTGGCTGCTGCAAAGGCTATAGAAAATGAAATTGCAAATCTACAGAAGCGTCTAGAAGAGCTTCTCGGCAAAGATACTTCTGATACAGTTGAATTGCCAGCAAGAGACGTTGTTTCGGTTGAAGAGCTAGTACAGGAGCCTGTGCAGGAGAAGGCTGAGGCGAAAACTGAAGCAACTGCCACAAAGACGGGTGCTCGCTCTGATTTAACCAACTTAGAGGCAGAATTGGCTGCTTTAGGATTCGATACAATTGACGATGAGCCAGATGAAGAGGCTGATATGCTTTTCTCTGCAGAAGATGTGGCAGATGCTAACGCTTCAGCAGTGGAAGAGGGTAATGAGGATTTAAATCAGGAAGAGGTTATGTCGATTGATGACCTCCAGAAGGATCTCTTTGGCACGGACGTTGATGATGCAGGAATGGAAGCAACTCGCAAGATAGATAAGTTCTATACTCTCTATCGTAAGAATGAAGAGTTCCAGCAGCTTCTAGATGAGGAGTATAAGAAACTGCAGGAAGGCAGTGCCGACTATACGCTCATGGATGATGTGCTAGCTGATTATCAGGATGAGGAAGAGGCTGAGGAAACTCCAGTTGAAGCCCATCATGAGACAGTCGAAGCTGCAGTTAAGGCTGAGTCGGCTAAGCTTGAAGCGGCAAAGAAGGATGCAGGATCAGAACTCAGTAATAGCGCTAATGTTACTGAACCTATTACTGCTGCGACAACTCTAGTTAGTTCGCCGGCTCAGGCTGCAGTTAATACGGCAAGTAAGGCAAGCAGTGTAGCACCGTCTGTAGTCGACGATGACGATGAAGAGTCGCGCAAAGGCGGAGTTCTAACGGTAATTGCGGTCATCGTAGCAATCTTGCTAGTTCTGTTATTGGTAGTGATACTGATACTTAACTTTGCTCCGGACAGCAGTGTTGCGCAGAGAATCAGCGAAGTGATTGGAAAGTTTACGAATTTCGCATCGCTGGGTGATAATTCTGAATTGCTACTATAAGGGTGATTTATACGTATATGCAGCGGCAGGCTTGATGGCTACCGCTGCATTATGTGGTTTTTGGAGAAATTATGGCTAAGGATAAGAAAAAAGGAAAAGTTACATACACATTTAATGGTGAAGGTAAGCGACGGAATGTCTTTGGAAAGCTACTTGTTATAGCAATTTTTGTGATAGTTATAGTCGGTAGAAGCGTCGGCTTCCTCACAGACTGGATGTGGTTTAGAGAACTTGGTTTTACCAGAGTATTTTGGACGCAGCTTGCAACAGAGCTAAAGCTCGGAGTTGTAATATTCTTGATTTCCGGTCTTTTGGTGCGAGTTTATCTAAACAGCCTTAGAAAGGGATATTTTAGTAAGATAGAATCGCACGAAATTCCGGATATGCACAAGCTAAACGTGTTATCTTGGGTGATATCTGTGATTTTCGGAGTTGTGGCAGCGTTTGTATCGGCTACGAGCACGTGGCAATCATTTCTCATGTTTGCGAACTCCTCAAAGTTCGGACTAAAGGATCCGATTTTTGGACTAGATATTTCCTTCTATGTATTTAAGCTCGAGTTTTTAACTAAACTTAATTCAATTGCGATATTCGTGATTGTCGGAGTGGTTATCGTAACGTTAATTTACTATGCCGTTTTGCTTTCGGTAAGGAAACCAGATATTTTCGACAAGAAGGATGTCTTTGAAGATCTTGAAGCAGATGATGCAGAGAAAGAGGCACAGGCAGGAGATGAAACTTCGGCAGATTATGAAGTTAGGAAAGGACGTCCCGATAATAGTATTCCGTTCGGCAAGAGAGATCCTGTAGATGATGTTGCGAGAGTCATAAAAGGATTTAGTGACAAAGCAAAGGAACAAGCTAAGAAGCGCAGAGAAAATAAACGCGAAATCAATAGATCAAATGTGGACCATCTATTTAGCCTAGCATCTGGGAAGGCTATGATTTTGGGCGTTGTTTTCTACGTTATGCTAGGCATTCACTTCGTGCTAAAGCAGTTTACTCTCCTACATGCACATACTGGAACAGTATACGGTGCTGGATTTACAGATATTGCAATTACGCAAAAGGTATATCTTCTAGTCATGATTTTAGCTGTAGTCGGAGCGATTACCCTGGTAAGACACGTTCATAAGAAGGAATATCTTAAGCTCGCTAGAGTTCCGATGCTCATAATAGGAGTGCTTTTCCTCGGAACGATTCTTAAGGTTGGTGTTCAGAGCCTGATAGTTGCTCCAGATGAAATCAACAAAGAAAGTAAATACATCAAGAAAAACATCCAATATACGAATCATGCGTACGGCCTAGACAAGGTTAAGGTCGATTCTTTTGCAGCACAGAACAATCTGACAGCTGCAGATATAGCTAGTAACAAACCAACAATCAGTAACATCAGAATCAACGACTATGAGCCTGTAAAGGACTACTACAATCAAACACAGAGTATTCGTCAGTACTACGATTTCAAGGATGTAGATGTAGATAGATATGATATAAATGGCTCTGAGACCCAGGTGTATCTATCGGCACGTGAGATTAACGAAGCCAAGATCAGTGATACATGGATTAACAAGCATTTGAAATACACTCATGGTTATGGAGTTGCGCTATCCAAGGTTAATTCCGTAACCGCAAGCGGACAACCGGATGTGCTCGTTAAGAATATTCCGCCTGAGTCAAATATTCCTGAAATAAAGATAAAGAGACCTGAGATTTATTTCGGTGAGCTCACGAACAACTATATTATCGTCAATGGGGATGAGCAGGAATTTGATTACCCTGATGGGAACAACAACAAGTATACAAAGTATAAGGGGAAAGCCGGCATAAAGCTCGGAATTGTGAGTAGACTGCTATTCTCAATAAGAGAGGGAAGCATGCAGATGCTCGTATCGAGAAATATCAACTCAGATTCGAGGATAATCATTAACAGAAATATCATCGAGAGGGTCAATAAGATTTTGCCGTACCTCGAGTATGAGAAGGACCCTTACATGACCATCGTGGATGGAAAGCTGTATTGGGTTATCGATGCGTATACGACTAGCAGCAACTATCCGTATTCTGAGCCTTATTCGGGTCAGATTGGGACGACGAACTATATCAGAAACTCAATCAAGGTGGTTGTAGATGCTTATAATGGGGATGTAAATTACTACGCTGTAGATGATAAGGATCCGATTGCGAAGACATATGCGAAGATATATCCGACGCTGTTCAAGGGTAAGGATAAGATTCCGGCGGGATTAAAGAAGCATTTCAAGTATCCATCGACGCTCCTCAATATTCAGGCGGGTGCTTACACCAAGTATCATATGAATGAAGTCAAGGTCTTCTATCAGAAGGAAGATCTCTGGGACATTGCAAATCAAATATACGGTACAAAAGAGAGACCGATGAGTTCGAGCTTCTTCATATTCAATCTGCCGGGAGAGAAGCGTGAAGAGTTTATAAATATGATTCCGTTCACTCCTAAGTCGAAGCAGAACATGACAGCCATCATGATGGCGAGAAATGATGGGGACGAATACGGTAAGCTCGTGGTGTATAAGTTCCCTAAGAACAAGACGGTGTACGGACCAATGCAGGTTGAAGCGCAGATAGATCAGAATTCTGAGATTGCCAAGGAGTTCTCACTATGGAATTCATCAGGGACTACGTATAAACGTGGAGACATGTTTATAATTCCTGTAAATAATTCTATAATGTACGTAGAGCCGGTATATCTCGAGGCTTCAAACCAAGCGATTCCTGAGGTTAAGAGGGTAATAGTCGCTTATGGGGACAAGATAGCATATGCATCTACACTGGATGAGGCGCTTGAGAACTTATTTGGGGATGGCGCAGGGAATTCAGGTAGTGTCAGCAGCAATTCATCAGGCGGCTCTAGTGGAGCTAGTGGCTCCAGCAACCAGAAAGAGCTGATTGGCAAGGCTAAGGAAGCGTATGATAATGCTGTTAAAGCCCAGAAGAATGGGGACTGGAAGGCTTATGGTGAGTACCTAGACGAGCTGTCTGGATATCTCGATCAGCTTGCTGGATAGGAAATTGAGCCTAAATTACTTTTTACTTTGCGAGATAAGGAGATATTATGATAAATTTCGATTTGGAAAAGATGCTCTTTACAATTCCTGCTGAAGAGCATGGAATTGAAGAGGTAGCGAAGGTGCTTCGTGCGCATCCAGAGGTTAAGTTCGTGTCATTTGCGGGCGTGGACCTTGGTGGACATTTTACGGATGAGAAAATTCCTATCAAGACATTCATCGATGATATGGAGAAGCTGCTCGAAAACGGTGTTCAGACCGACGGATCCAGCGTAGCGTTACCTGAGATTGCAAACCTTGCGAATGCTAGAGTTGATATACTTCCAGATAAGGATGCGAATTGGTACGTCGAGTATAATTTCAGCAACATGGATTTTGCGACCGGCTTGCCAGTCGGTACACTGAGGATTCCATCATTCCTAAGACACAACAATGATAGGATGGTTGGATCGAGAATTTTCTGCAAGGATTCTATACGCAAGTTCAAGACAAGACTCATGGAGATGCTGAAACAGTACCCATATGTAGTCGAGTACCTAGACGGCATTAATTCGATAGACGATATTGAAGAGATTAACCTAACTAGTGCAACTGAGCTCGAGTTCTGGGTAAAAACTCCGGATGACAAAGCGGACAGAGATCAGCTTTCCACCTCGCAGGAACTTAAAGAGCAGTACTGGAAGAGGACTATAGGACCTGTAAATACAGCTCTTGAGCAGACGCTCGAGATACTCGATCGCTATGGCTTCGGTGTCGAGATGGGACACAAGGAAGTAGGCGGAGTAAGAGCTAAGATGGGCAACTCCGGAAGCTATGACCATATCATGGAGCAGCTTGAAATCGACTGGAAGTATTCGTCGCCAGTGCAGGCTGGGGATAATGAAGGTCAGATCAAGCATATAGTGAGGGATGTATTTAGAGCTAACAACCTGGAGGTAACATTCCTTGCAAAACCTATGCCAGGCGTTGCAGGTAGCGGAGAGCATACTCACCTCGGTGTATCTGCAAGGCTTAAGTCGGGAAAGGTCGTAAACCTATTTGAGTCAAAGGATAGAATGAACGAATACATGAGCCCGGTTGGATTCGGGGCGCTCATGGGAATTTTAAATAACTACGAGCTTTTAAACCCTTTCGTGGCACAGACGCATGATGCATTTAGAAGGCTAAAGCCAGGATACGAGGCTCCGGTCTGCATCGTAACCTCGCTGGGTAAGGACTGCGTAACACCTTCTAGAAATAGAACTGTTTTAATAGGACTCGTTAGAGATCAGAACAACCCTATGGCTACAAGGTTTGAGCTCAGGTCACCAAACCCTCATAGCAACACTTATCTGGTTGTGGGAGCATCGTTCATGCTCATGCTAGACGGAATTGAAGCAGTGCTCTCTAATAGCAAGACACCAGCAGAGCTCGCAGTATCAATCTCTAAGAAAGCTGGAGAAAAGGACTTCTATCTCGCAAAGGACCGTGAATATAGGAGCGAACTCAACGTTTTCGAATGCTTCACGAAGAGAGAGAGAGAAAAGCTGTTCGGAAAAGCCCCGGCTACAGTCTGGGAGAATTTGAAAGCTTTTGACACACACGAAGATGAACTAGCAAAACTCACAGGCGGAGATGAGACGGCTAAGGATGTGATCATGTCATACCGTGCACAGATGTCGATGAAGTGGGTTATGGAGTTCCGCGATAGGATTTTGCCTAACTCAATGGATTTTGTCAGAAACTGCAAGAAGAGACATAATGAGCTCGAAGCGACTGATTATGATATAATGAACTGGAGAAGGGTCAACAGCCTGCGCATTGCGCTAGGAAAGGACTCCATCGACAGCAAATCAATTTTGACGCTTGCGAGAGAGGCGATTGATTCTGCAGATTTCGATGCGGCATCTAGATATGAGCTGCTTATTCAGGAGAAGATTGAAGAGCTTAGAGGTGCATACAGTACTTATATTAAGAACTTATTTTAATAGATTTAGGAAGATACGATAATATGGGGGTTAAGAAATGCTCGACGTCAAAAGAGTGAGAGAAAACTTCGAGAGCGTTAAAGCCGATGTGGAAAGACGTGGCAAAGGTGACTTTGGCATCGACAACGTGCTAAAGTTCGATACTAAGAGAAGGGAGCTTCTTGCGGAAGTTGAACAGCTTAAAAACAAGCAGAATACAGTATCGCGTGAAGTGCCAAAGCTCAAGAAGGAAGGTAAGGATACTTCAGCTCTGTTCGCAGAGATGAAGGAGTTAAGTACAGAGATTAAATCCTTAGACGCAGAGGTTAGCGAAGTAGAAGAGGAACTCAGAAAGGCGCTACTCTACGTCCCTAATACACCTCACCCAGATGTTCCAAGCGGAGAGGATGATAGCGAAAATCTCGAGCTTCGTAAGTTCGGAGAGCCGACTGAGTTCGCATTTGAACCAAAGGCACACTGGGATATCGGAGAAGCTCTAGACATACTGGATTTTGAACGTGCAGCCAAGATTTCTGGCTCGCGCTTTACCGTGTACAAGGGCATAGGTGCAAGGCTAGAGAGAGCTGTGATAAACTTCATGCTCGACCTCCACACGGAAGAACAGGGCTATACTGAAATCTTACCACCGTTCATGGCTAACCGTGATGCTATGACAGGGACAGGACAGCTGCCTAAGTTCGAGGACGATATGTTCTATGTGCCTGCGAAGGATTTTTTCTTGATTCCAACAGCAGAAGTTCCGGTTACTAATCTCCGTTCCAATGAGATTATCGAGCCGGAGGAGATGCCTGTGTACTACACGGCATATACACCATGCTTCCGAAAAGAGGCTGGTTCAGCTGGACGTGATACTAGAGGATTGATCAGACAGCACCAGTTCAATAAGGTTGAGATGGTTAAACTTGCGTATCCAGAGAATTCATATGAAGAACTAGAGAAGCTCACACATGATGCAGAGGAAGTACTACAGAAGCTAGGTATTCCTTACAGAGTCGTTAGACTATGCTCTGGAGATCTCGGATTCTCAGCAGCGATGACATACGATATCGAAGTGTGGATGCCAAGCTACGGCCGTTATGTTGAAATTTCAAGCTGCTCAAACTTTGAAGATTATCAGGCTAGAAGAGCTAATATAAGGTTCAGAAGAGAGAAGAAGGCAAAGCCTGAATTCGTACACACGCTTAACGGATCTGGTCTAGCAGTAGGCAGAACTGTAGCTGCTATCCTTGAAAACTTCCAGCAGGGAGATGGAACTGTGGTAGTGCCAGAAGCACTAAGACCTTACGTCGGAAGAGACGTGATTAAGTAAGATAAATTAACCAATCGAGAGTTAGATTGGAAAACGAGCGAAGCTCATTAGATATGATGCGACAAAAGCACAAGGGACTCGGTGGCCAGGTAAGGTCGCAATCAGTTCGTTGTGCTTTTTTACTATAGGAAGGTGGCTGCTCCTCAGTTGCCACTTGAGACGGAGGATACCTAAAAATGAAAGACAGAGTCAGCTTGACCGACTTCCTTATGTATCATAAGGAGACTCACCCGATTTCGTTTCATATGCCTGGACACAAAGGGAGAGGCACGCTCTATGGGATATACGGATTCGGAGATTTCATCAAGAATGTAGTGGGAAACGATATAACGGAAATTCCTGGAGCTGATGCGCTGCAGCAGCCACGAGAACGAATTAAGGATATTATGGAAGGCTACGCCGGGCTCTATGGGGTAAAGCATACAGAGCTCCTTGTAAATGGCAGCAGTGCAGGGCTCATGGCCTCGATATTAGGTAGTGTTTCAAGAGGAGGTAAGCTCCTTATGGGAAGGAACTCTCATAGAGCTGTATATGGAGCACTCAGACTTGGCGGGATAGATCCTGTATACATAATGCCTGAAATAGACGATGAAACTGGGCTTCAGCTCGGATTAGACCCGAACAAAATTGAGGCAGCCCTGATCAAAGATCCTGACATCAAAGCCGTGCTGGTGACCAGCCCGAACTACTACGGGGTACTATCGGATATCGAGCGGATTGCTAGCATCGTTCACCTGCACGGCAGGATTTTGATTGTCGATCAGGCGCACGGTGCGCACCTTAAATTCTTTGACTACCTGCGCAGTGAAGATGGGTTCCCGCACCGTGCGGCAGAGAATTGCGGAGCCGACATTGTGGTGGACAGCACGCACAAGACACTGCTGTCATTTACGGGCTCCGCAATTCTCAACATCTGCACCGAGAGGCCAGATGTTTCACGGATAAGCGAGTTCCTCCGCATGCTGCAGACCACGAGTCCGAGCTACCTGCTGATGGGCAGCCTCGATATCAATCAGCAGATACTCAGAATGGACGGCTACAATCTCATCAAGAACTGGGATGCAGATATCAAATACTTCTATGAGGAGGCTGCCCAGATCGCCGGCCTCGGGCTCATCGATCGCATCGACCTTGATGAAACCAAGGTCAGTATCACAATGTCAGCCCTCGGTCTCAGCGGCCCCAAGCTGGCGGAGGAGCTCGAGAAGAGAAACATCTGGGTGGAACTCACGCATGGCGATTATGTGATGCTGATGACAGGACTCGGAAACGAGAGGGGCGACTACGAAGACATCCTGGCCGCCCTGCGTGACCTCTCGGTGCAGTATAGCGGCAGAATCACTGCCGCCAAAAAGGCTGCTCGCAAAGAGCAAGACCAAAACCTCGAATCTGATACCGACTTAAAATCAGAATCGAGCAGCCTAGAAAGCGGCTCGAACCGCACGAAAACTGCACAAAAAGAACTGAAAAGCGGCTCAAACCGCACAGGAACTACAGTAAGTGAATCAGAACGTGGCTCAAACCGCACAGAAACTACAGAAAGCAGCCCAGAATCAGCATCGGCTATAACTGACTCTGCCCCCGAGACTGCGGCACATGTGGCTCCGATCTCAGATTCTGCGCTGACAGAAAGGCTCGAGCAGCGTAAGATTCCAGACACCTATGAAGAGATTCCTCTATACAGCGCAGAGGGGAGAGTTCTCTATGAATCAATTATTCCTTACCCACCTGGAAGCCCAATCGCTTGTCCTGGGGAGGTGCTTAATAAATCGGTTATCTTGTACGTCCGAGACCAACTAGTAGCACAACATGTGGTTCTAG
>ERZ773070.301-NODE-301-length-37455-cov-5.667166_pt1 | contig 37455 bp, 29 predicted proteins | sample MGYA00580618_ERZ773070 | MGnify/ENA primary metagenome ERZ773070 (study PRJEB29015, sample SAMEA2738023) | human oral metagenome | biome: human oral; feature: human-associated habitat; material: dental | place: China | collected 2019 ... | reverse complement strand
TAAATAAGTTAGCTTACTTTTCTGAAGTCCAAGAAGTAGTGCCCTCGTTTTCGTCATCGTCCCATATAGGGGCTTGCTTGGCATCACCTCCAGAGCTTCCATGACCAATCGTTCCAGCACTACCGCTAGCCTGTCCTAATAATGTTTCTGTTTCTGTGCGGACTACTCCACACTCGGGCTTCAGGTAAGCCCTCTTCACATTCTCTATCATATTACTTTGAGTTTTAAAAGATACATGCTTTATGTATCATAGTTTTATATATGAAAAAAGGCAAAGGAAACAGTTTATTGTTCCCTTGCCTATAAGTTTTCCCACAACATGGCTCGCGCGCGTACGCGAGAGAAAACGTTTCCCGTTGTCTACTTTTTTCAAAACTTCTTTATCGTTAGTCATCCACCAAACATTGCCCCGTCTGCACCCATTTTCCAACCTTACACAATAGCTTAGTTAAACCCATGCGATGAGGTTTATCATCCAACGTTCTGGTACCTCTAAGATGTACCCCCGTTACTTGTTAAATGGAACCTTGTTACATGTCATCTGGAACACCCTTACATCTTACATGTAACAAGGGTACCAAACGTTGGGAACTTGCCAAGTGCTTAAAAAGCTCGCTACAAAGGCTATTTTCAAGGTATTTCAAACAATAGCTAACCCAACGCAAAAGCATTCTAAACAGAAATCGACGGCAACCCAATCATATCGCCCACACACAAAAAGACGTAGGCGTATTGCCAAATCTCAGGCTCATAAAACCATTTTTCAAGTGCACGCACAAAGACATTAGGCAACACCAAAGCCATGCTTTTCTTCTCGTTTTTGCATTTCTATACATTTCCCCAAAAGTCTTTTTTGAGGCCTAAAACTTGTAAATCTGTAAATATTTATGCCCAAGCAAGAGTAACAAACGTTAATAAATTATAACCGAAAATATTACAAAATCACCCTTAACCACTTTATATAAGGGCATTATACCAATTCGACACATGTTATTAAACATGTTAACCTTTAAAGAAAAAGAAGAGAAAAGGGCTGGTTTTAGATAATAATTCGCTATATTTGCATCGTCTTTTGACACACACCTATCAGCAACCATGCAAAAATGGTTTAACAAGCGAATTTTGATACCATTATTCATTTCGCCCATGTTGTACCTATAAGAATTTAAAATGAGACTGAAAAGAACAATTAAAACGATTGCTTTTACAGCACTTCTCACGATGTGCGCCACACCAATGGCAGCGCAAGACCTACTGGCTAGACAAGCACCCGTTGACCGAAAAATGAAATCGGTAGACACGCTCGCACTGCAAAACATCCTAAGAAGAGAAGCGGCAATGTCGCCTGCATCAAACCTCTACGACTCGTGGGACAACACCCGCACCCACAACGTCACGGCTCTGCCCGACTCGTTTCTCATCAACCTACGTCATTTCTGCATGCCAACACCCAGCCGAGTTGTAACAAGTAACTTCGGAAGTCGTTGGGGCCGCCAACATAAAGGCTTGGATATAAAGGTTTATATTGGCGACACCATACGCGCAGCATTCTCTGGCAAGGTGCGCATAGTGAAATACGAGGCTGCAGGATACGGCAAGTACATCGTGATTAGACACCCCAACGGATTGGAAACCATCTATGGACACCTCTCCAAACAACTGGTAGCAGAGAACGAAGACGTAAGGGCAGGCGACCCAATTGGACTTGGTGGCAACACCGGACGAAGCACTGGTTCGCATCTTCACTTCGAAACACGCCTCTGCGGTGTAGCTCTTAACCCCGCCTTATTCTTCGACTTCAGGGCACAAGACGTGGTTGCCGATAACTATATGTTCCGTCGTTCTAACTACGAAATGGCTTCAGCCGAGGCAACACGTTTGCGTGGAGTGGTTGGAAACGGTGGATATAACCGCGAAGACGTGTATGGAAAGGTGGGACGTGATAAGGACGAAGCACCACAAACACCTCAATACAACGCTACCGAGAAACTTTATCATAAGGTATCTTCGGGCGAAACACTGGCCACTATCGCAGAAAAGCGTGGCGTTAGCATCGACACCATCTGTCGACTTAACCACATGCGCCGCAACGATAAGATTAGGCCAGGACAAATTCTACGTTACTCGTAAAGCATGAAACGCTAGATTTAAGACATTATAAAAACACAACGATGGCGGGCAGACCATAATGGTTTGCCCGCCATTGGTGTAAATAAGGCGAACAAACAGCAACAACAGGGCTCACCCTCAGCATTTCCCCGAAAGGAGAAGGGAGCAAAATCCATTGTCGATTATACGAATAACGTCACACTGGATTATCCTTTAAATCACGACGACAGGCGAAAAGATGAGGGGGCGATTTAGCATCATTCGTCACGCCATTTGCAAGGCACCGCTCTCCTCGCTCCATTTGGAGAGTAGTTGGGGGCGAGGCTTTTTTCCTGTCTTCCTTGTAAAATCAGTAAGTTTACACTACCTTTGCATACAAAGAAACACAAACGCATCAATATGGCAAAACGTAACATCGCCGTCGTTTTGGCGGGCGGAGTGGGAAAGAGATTAGGCATGACCACACCCAAGCAGTTTTTCAAAGTGGCTGGAAAGATGGTTATCGAGCACACGGTGGATGTGTTCGAGCGTAACGCGCACATTGACGAAATAGCCATTGTAAGCAACGCCATGCTCATTGCAGACATCGAAAACATCGTACTTAAAAACGGTTGGGCCAAGGTGAAGCGTATCCTTAAAGGTGGAAACGAACGCTACGAGTCGAGCCTTTCGGCCATTAAGGCCTACGAAAACGAATCCGTTAACCTTATTTTCCACGATGCAGTGCGCCCACTAGTTAGCCAACGCATCCTTAATGATGTGGTGGAGGCATTGCAAACCTACTCGGCCATCGACGTGGCCATGCCTTCTGCCGACACCATTATCGAGGTTGAGGGCGACTTTATCAGTCATATACCTGACCGTTCACGGCTTCGTCGCGGACAAACGCCACAGGCTTTCGCGCTCGAAGTTATCAAAGAGGCCTACGAAAAGGCACTGCTCGACCCCAATTTCAAGACCACCGACGATTGCGGAGTGGTGAAAAAATACCTGCCGCAAACGCCTATCTACGTGGTGGAAGGCGAAGAAAGCAACATGAAACTTACCTATAAGGAAGACACCTACATGCTAGACAAGCTTTTTCAGCTGCGCAACAACGAGGCCGAACGTATCGATTTGGCCCAAGTTTCGCTCGTAGGGAAGGTGGCCATTGTGTTTGGAGGTAGTTACGGAATTGGTGCCGACACGGCCAAGATGCTGGAAGAGCGGGGAGCTAAGGTGCATTGTTTCTCGCGCAGTAGCAATGGCGTAGACGTAGGCAACAAAGAAGATGTGGCGCGCGCGTTTGCAGAAGTGGCTCAGAAAGAGGGCAGAATAGATTACGTGGTAAATACGGCCGGACTGCTACAAAAGGAACCTTTGGCCACGATGAACTATGCCGACATCGCTTATAGCGTGCAAACCAACTACATGGGAACGGTAAATGTGGCTCTCGCCGCTTATCCCCACCTCAAGCAGAGCGGTGGTAGGCTGGTGTTTTTCACCTCTTCGTCGTACACGCGCGGACGTGCTTTTTACAGCATCTACTCGTCTACCAAGGCCGCCATCGTTAATTTTGTGCAGGCCGTTGCACAAGAATGGGAGGCCGACGGCATTCGTATTAACTGCATCAACCCCGAAAGAACGAAGACGCCCATGCGTGTAAAGAACTTCGGAATAGAACCCGACGACACCCTGCTGGCATCTGAGAAGGTGGCCGAAGCTACTTTGCGCACCCTGCTTTCGGATGATACAGGACTGGTGATAGACGTTAGGAGGGCACACGATGAACACTAATTCGCCCCTGCAACGTTTCAAACAACGCCACCTTCGAGCCTGTCAGCTTAAACAACTGACCATCCTCGAGGCCATACACGATATCTGCCAACGCCACGCCATACCCTATTGGCTCGACGGCGGAACACTTTTGGGCGCGATAAGGCATGGTGGATTTATCCCCTGGGATGACGACATAGACATCGCCATGCGAAAGGCCGACATGCTGCGCTTTGTGGAAGTGGCGCAAAAGGAACTTCCCAAGGGGCTAATCGTGCAGTCGCCATTGATAGACAAACATCTGAAAGAACCCATTACCAAGGTGCGCGACCTTAATTCGTTCTTCGTTGAGCCTGGCGACGACTTCTCGCACGACTACGAAAAGGGCCTTTTTGTAGACATCTTTCCCTTCATTCCCTACCCCACCCTTTCGCGCAAGCTCGTTAAGAAGCTAACGTTGGGCATCTCGCGAAGCTATTCCATCCTCCATAAAGCTCATCATTACAGCCTCCGTTCGTTTGCCGAATTCTTCTGGTTTGGTGCAAAATACGCCATTTGCCGTACTGTTTGGGCCGTGTTATGCGCCTTTAACAACGACCGTAACACGTATATCTCCAACATCCTACACAACAACGGCTACGGCATTATGCACCGCCAAGACAGTGTTTTCCCCTTAACCGAAATCACTTTCGAGGGCAAACGCTTCATGGCCCCTTGCAACCCCGACGCCTACCTACAAGACCTCTACCGCAATTACATGGAAATCCCCCCCGTAGAGAAACGCAAAATCCACGCCATTTTCGTGTTAGAGACACTGGAAGAAGGAGGCGAAGAGGGGGTTGGAGAAGAAGGGTGACTCTATACGAATATATAAGATGTGCAGACTAAACATTGCTAGTACCAACACATTTCATATTAGCGATGTACAAGTTGCCAACACTGTATAAAAGGATCACGCACTAGATACCCCTAAAATCCGTTCTATATTAATACGGTGTTTACTTATAGCGCTATCACCAAATACTGTTTCAGAAGAGTTGTCAAACCTTTTTCTAACTCAAAAGAAATAAAAATAAAATGCAATACGGGCTTAACAACCCAATAAATTATTCATACCTACGTACCATCTTAATAAAATACAACCCAAAAAGAATAGGACATGGACATTCAAAAAATACAACAATACAAAAACGCCTTTGATTTAATAGCCAAAGAAATTAAAGACGATGCTAGCAATACCATTGAGGTTTGGTACGCGCGTGAGCTACAACAGGTGTTAGGTTACACCCGATGGGAGAACTTCGTTGTCGCTATTAGCAGAGCAATAGAATCTTGTAAAACACTGAAAGTCAACGTAGACGACCATTTTCGTGAGGTCACGAAAATGGTCTTACTTGGTAGTGGATCACAACGCAAGGTACAAGACTTCATGCTAACTCGCTATGCCTGCTATCTTATTGCTCAAAATGGAGACCCCAAGAAAGAAGAAATAGCTTTTGCGCAAAGCTATTTTGCACTTCAAACACGAAAAACAGAGCTTATAGAAGAAAGGTTACAGCAAATTGCACGGCTAGATACGCGCGAACGTTTGCGTTCATCCGAAAAACAATTAAGCAGGAATATATACGAACGGGGTGTTGACGAGAAGGGCTTTGCACGAATACGTTCAAAGGGAGATCATGCCTTATTTGGCGGACTCACTACCGAACAGATGAAGCTACGGTTAGGTATCAAGAGTGGTGCATTGGCTGATTATCTCCCAACGTTAACGATAGCGGCTAAAAATCTTGCAACAGAAATGACCAATTACAATGTAGAGCAGAAGAACCTTCATGGTGAAAATAGCATAACAGCAGAGCATGTTCAAAACAACCGAAGTGTTCGAGGAATGCTTGGACAAAGAGGTATCAAGCCAGAAGAACTACCACCTGCCGAAGACATCAAAAAAGTAGAGCGGCGTGTTGCTAAAGAAGAGAAAAATATAGTTAAGGATACGCCCAAACTTCCAAAAGGGAACAGTTAACACAAAATGATTGAGCTCATTGCAATTTCTTTGTTGAACAAGGCATAAACACAAAAAATTATGATCGTAGAAAACATACTTCAAGTTGGAGATGCATCTGACAACGGGCAGGTCACCATTGTAGACGAAGACAGACTGTGCTATCTTGTAAGGTCGGAGAGTAGAGGAGCCGTTGGACTTCGCACTATTTCAAAAGCCATACTCAATGAGTATGTTGCCTATTTCGACGAAAATCCCGATGCGACTCCAACCGATGCAAGGGATTTCTTGAGTGGGAAAAGCGACATAGATAGGTTCGAATACGGCTACACCTCCACTTTATCTACAATGGCGAAGATGGTTATTGCCAAATCAGGACAAACACCAGTTATCACTGGCAACAAGCGGAAAACTCCCAATGCCTATCAACAGATTTTCTATGGTGCACCTGGCACAGGTAAGTCTAATACCATCAAACGGAATGTAGACAATGAAAAGAAAATCTGTTTCCGCACAACTTTCCATCCTGATAGCGACTACTCAACCTTCGTCGGAGCCTATAAGCCCTCTATGAAACCAACAGGAACTGCTCTCGCCTCTGGCGAAAAAGAAGAGATTATCACCTACAAGTTCATTCCCCAAGCCTTCACTAAGGCCTATGCAGCAGCATGGAACACCACCGAAGACGTGTTCTTGGTTATCGAGGAGATAAACCGCGGCAACTGCGCACAAATATTTGGCGACCTATTCCAGTTGTTAGACCGCAAAGGGGGCGGGTCAGAATACCCCATTGAAGCCGATACCGACCTGGCCAACTACCTGCAAGAGGCCTTGGCAAAAAGTGAACGCACAGACATCCCCGAGAATGTAAAGAGTGGAAAAAGGCTTATGTTGCCCCAAAATCTCTACATCTGGGCAACCATGAACACCAGCGACCAATCGCTGTTCCCCATCGACTCGGCCTTCAAACGCCGTTGGGATTGGGTATATATCCCCATCAAACCCCATGCCGAAGAGAACTACAAGATAAAGATTGGCAACGAAACCTACGACTGGTGGGGCTTCTTACAGAAAATGAACAGCGTGATAGACGACACCACCCACTCGGAAGACAAAAAGCTGGGATATTTCTTTGTGAACACCGAATCAAAGACCGTATGTGCCGAAAAGTTCGTTAGCAAGGTGTTGTTCTATCTTTGGAACGACGTGTTTAAAAACTACGGCTTCGACCACAGCATCTTTACCGACAACGTAGGCATAAAATTCACCTTCTCCGACTTCTTTAACGAGGATGGAACACCCAACACAAACCGCGTTAATGACTTCCTAAAAAAGCTAGATAACGAAATAGATAAAGACCACTCTTTTATCGAAACCACCAGTACTGAAACAGAAAACCAAGGACAGCTAAACACCACCGAATGAGAATTCTAATTGAAGAACACCTCTACCAAGCCACCGAAGACATTCTCAAAGTGGTGAGCGAACTTGGCCCAACCATAGGCGTTGGCGGCAAAGTAAGCATTGGATATGTGGGCTACTACTATAATGCCAACATACAAGACTGCGTGTTCATTCTGCCAAAGGTGCTGTTAGACGAGCAGGGGCTAGCCTTCCAAAAGTACAATCCCGAAGCCATCGTCCACCTTGAAGACAGAAACAACCCTCTGAACGAAGAAGAACGGCACTTTGTATACGAACTTTCGGTGTGGATATACCGCGCAATAAGCGTTTTTAAGGAGCGTAATAAGGATACGCAAATAGTGCTACACGAGCGTCTAGCACAGATTGGGCATGGGCAACACCGCATGAGTAACACTTTCTTAGATATTCTGCTATCGCTCATTCAGTTCTATCAAGACAACCAAGACTTTTTCTTCTTCACCATCAAAAACCTACATAGCGGGCACAACAAGATAAATTGGACCAAGACCATTGCCCACTCTCAAGCCTACATGCAGGGCAACAGCCCTGTTTACCTCAACCCAACGAACAAGCGTAGGCAAGTAAACTTCGACGAGGAACTGATGGTTATCTACTTCTCCATACTCAATTACATCCACCACGAATATGGTTTCCCTTTCGAAACCGAATGCCATTACGACACCATCAGCAATCAGCAGTTCGCCACCTATCTGAAAGGAATGGGCAAAACGCGCCTGCAACAAATCAGGTACAAATACTTTTCAGACAAAGCCTTGGAACTTTGGAACCTCTGTTTTGCCTTTTTCGATGAAGCTAGACAGATTGTCGTGAACACCAAACAACGTGAATACCTGCTGGTAAAGAACTTCGAAATTGTGTTCGAAGACATCATCGACGAACTTATTGGCAGCAAAAACAACGAGCTGCCAACTGAATTAAAAGACCAAGCAGACGGTAAACAAGTAGACCACATCTATCGTTACAAGGCACTTACCGAAGCCAGCACCGACCACATCTATTACATCGGAGACTCCAAATACTATAAACGCAATACGCGCATCGGTAAAGAAGCACTGTATAAGCAGTTCACTTACGCCCGAAACGTGGTGCAATGGAACCTCAATCTCTTTCTCGACGACAGCCGACGACCTGAACAGGAGGCCGAGTTGCAAGCAGGAACGGGCATGTTGCGTGATGAAACAACCGAAGGCTACAACATCATACCCAACTTCTTTATCTCTGCACAGCAACGCGATTTAGAGATGCACAGCGACATAACATGGGTAGACCGAGAAAACAAAGACTTCACTTCACGCCAATTTCATAACCGCCTATTTGATCGCGACACACTCCTTGTATGCCACTACGACGTTAACTTCCTTTATGTGGTAGCCTTATACGGCCGGAAAAACGAGGGAATGAAGACAGCTTGGCGCGAAAAGGTGCGTGCGCAGTTCCGAAAAGAGATACAAAGCATGCTGGATAACCACTTCCAATTCCACATCATGACCCCGCGCAAGTTTGTAAACGGAGAGGAAGTGCTACGCCAAAACTTCAAACAAGTGCTGGGAAAGGTGTTCAAACCCTATCCCAACGCCCCCAACGAACAATGCTTTTACTCGCTTGCCTTGGAAAAACCAGAAACCATTAAAGACGAAAAGCAAAGGGCAGCAACCATCGAAGAGAACCAAAACATTAAACAACTGCTGGGCGAACACTTTGAAATATTGGAATGCAAGATTGGGGAAGACCGTCGCAACGAGCTGACAACGCCCACACCCGAGGCGCAATGCGGCATAAGCAATAAAGACCTTGTGCTGCTCATTACCAAAGAAGGGGTGCATTTCGACAAAAACATACAACTACTTGAAACCACTAAACGCATTGGCATAGCCCTGAAAATGAATGGTGCCGTACTACAACTGGTTGAGGGATTCACCAAGGCAAGCATCTTAATCATCCACAACAAGAGCAACAAACACCATGCCTACCGCCTGGCCGAGAAAGGGCCACGCCTTGTTCCAGCAAGTGGCGCACCAGAGATGGTCGTTACCAAGCAAGGCGAAGACCTTTACTTAGTGTACGATGTAGACCTTACCGAAGGCCAACCGCCATTAGATCTCGGCGAGCTAGACCTAAAACCCATAACCAAAGGCGGCGACAGCTACTCGCCTCACTTGTTACCCCTGTCTAGTTTGCTTACTTAAACATCTTTGACTGGGTACTGACGGCTACTTGAGGACTATGAGAACGTTGTGTTATTTCTCCCACAAAGCTTATCGCTTCGCCCCCTTTATCCCTAAAAAATAACTAACTTTGCAATGGCGTTTCACCCCAACTTCAACCAGATATGCCTGCGCAAGACTTCAATCGCAAAATCATTCACATCGACATGGATGCCTTCTATGCCTCGGTGGAACAACGCGACGACCCCTCGTTGCGGGGAAAACCCGTGGGCATTGGTAGTGAAGACAAGCGCGGGGTGTTGTGTACGGCCAGCTACGAGGCACGTAAATACGGGGTTCATTCGGCCATGTCGGGCGTGCAAGCTAAGCGAATGTGTCCCGAACTGATACTGATACCACCCAATTTCAAGAAATACAAGCAGGTGTCGCAACAGGTTCAGGAGATATTTCACCGCTACACGGACATCGTTGAACCGCTATCGCTAGACGAAGCCTATCTAGACGTTACGCAAAACAAGCAAGGAATAGAACTGGCCGTTGACATAGCGAAGCGCATAAAACAAGAGATATACGACGAATTGCACCTCACGGCCTCGGCTGGTGTGTCGTTTAACAAGTTCCTGGCTAAGGTGGCATCCGACTTTCGCAAACCCAATGGCATCACGGTGATACATCCCAGTCGCGCCATGCACTTCATCGACAAGCTGCCCATCACCGACTTTTGGGGCGTGGGGCATAAAACAGCCGAGACGATGCACGCTATGGGCATCTTCAATGGTGTCGACTTGCGCCAGCTTTCACGACTTCGGCTGCGGCAAGTGTTCGGTAAGGCAGGCGAGACGTACTATAACTTCGCGCGTGCCATCGACCCCCGACCCGTTGAACCACATTGGGTAAGGAAGTCGGTGGGATGCGAACGCACCTTCGAAGAAGACAGTTCGAGCCCCAATGTGCTGCTAACCGAGCTCTATCGCTTGGTGTTAGAGTTGGTGGAACGCCTGAAAAGGAATGACTTTAAGGGGCGAACGCTGACGCTAAAAGTGAAGTTCCACGACTTTACACAGATTACGCGCAGCAGAACAGCACTTCACATACTTCGCAAAAAAGAAGACATCCTACCCATTGCAAAGGCTTTATTAAGCGATGTAGACTACTCCTCTCACCCCATAAGACTGCTGGGCGTACAGGTTTCGAACATCAACGACGGGCCACATCGTCCACAATGGATACAACTTGAATTGCCGTTTAAGAAGAGGAGCTAAGGAATTTTCTGTGAGGAGTTATGGAGTTCTTTTTGAGGAGTTATGGAGTTAAGAAGTTAAGTAGTTAAGCCAATAGTCTTGTTGCAGAGTAACTATGGCTTAACTTCTAACGAGCAAAGCGAGCGATAACTCCTTAACTCCATAACTCCTCATAAGAAATCAACCCTCAACTCCTATGCATACGGCTTAACTTCTAACGAGCAAAGCGAGTGATAACTCCTTAACTCCATAACTCCTCAAAAAGAACTCCATAACTCCTAATTAAAAATGGACCCAACAAAAACATACCCCGCCCTGATGAAGGGCAAGAAAATAATGTACGTTCACGGCTTTGGCTCGTCGGGGCAGTCGGGAACGGTAACGCTTTTGCGCACACTTATGCCCGAGTCCACAGTCGTTGCGCCAGATCTGCCTTTGCATCCCGCCGAGGCCTTAGCGCTTCTTCGGCAGACGTGCGACATCGAAAAGCCCAACCTCATTATTGGAACCTCGATGGGCGGCATGTATGCCGAGATGCTTAGAGGTGTTGACCGCATCCTGATTAATCCCGCTTTCGAGATGGGCGACACCATGGTGAAGCACAATATGGTGGGCAAACAGACCTTTCAAAACCCACGGGTAGACGGCGTACAAGACTTTATCGTAACCAAAGCTTTGGTAAACGAATACAAGGAAATTACCACACAGCTATTCAATGGCATAGACGAAACCGAGCGGCAACGCGTAACGGGCCTCTTTGGTGACGAAGATACGAGCGTAGACACCTTTGATATTTTCGCCCAACACTACCCCACGGCTATTCGTTTTCATGGTGGACACCGACTCACCGACAAGGTGGCGTTGCATTATATCGTACCACTGATACGCCAAATAGACGACCGACAGACAGGCCGACAACGCCCTATCGTGTTCATCGACGCCAATACGCTGGCCGACAGCTACCAAAAGCCGATGCCCAGCATGCACAAGGCCTACGAAATGCTTATCGAAAACTACGACGTTTACATACTTGCGCCATCGCCAACAAACGCCCCCGAGCATATAACGGCACAGATGGCATGGGTGGAACAGCACCTTAATGCACCCGCATTCAATCGTGTGGTGCTCTGCAACAACAGCAACCTGCTCTATGGCGACTACCTTATCTCGCGCCACGAGCACCCCAACTTTCTTGGTTCGGCCATCCTTTTTGGTGGTAACGACCTCAAAACATGGGACGACATCATCGTGTTTTTCGACCGACTTGGCGGGCAATAACCCCATTTACACACAGCCTTTACCACACGCCAACAAAACGCTTAAACACCGCTTTATACGTTCACGTTGCCCTACAAGCGTTTTGTAGTGTGGCTACAAGCCAATTGTAGTGCCGCTACAAACCTTTTGTAGTCCCACTACAACACTTTTGTAGTCGCCATACAAAGCCTTTTGTAGCCACCCTACAAAGCATCTTGTACACCTCAAATTGGTTTCTCCACACTTCTTTTCGCTGCATTAATGGGTTATGCACACACACCTCTTGCAATGTCATTCATAGTATATGCACGGGCGAGAACAGGGTGCAGAGAGCGTTTACACAAGGCACACATATATAAGGAATGGCGTTGGAGCCACCCCTAAAGGGCATACTCCAACGCCATTACTCATGTTTTGCGGTACATCCATGCAACACGCACGATGCCCTAAGCCCCATTATTAAGGCCTGTCGCTTACCTTTGTGCCAAATGTTGAGGGTTTCTCGGCCATCACAAATTCGAGTTTGCCACCCCGCATAATGTCCTTATAGTCGATATACGAACGGGTATATGGCTTGCCGTTAAGCTTGGCGCTCTGAATATAGATATTCTTGGCGCTGTTGTTTTTAGCCTCAATGGTGAACGTTTTGCCACCACCCACGTTCACCACAGCCTTATTGAAGAGTGGCGAACCAAATATATACTTGCCACCAGCAGGCTCTACCTGATACAATCCCATAGAAGAAAGGATGTACCAAGCCGACATCTGACCCACGTCTTCGTTACCGCTAAGTCCGTCGATACCGTCATTGTAAAGCGTGTTCATCACTTGGCGCAACTTAAGAGCAGCCTTCCAGGGCATACCCACATAGTTGTACATATATATAATATGGTGACTGGGCTCGTTGCCATGAGCATATTGACCGATAAGACCCGATATATCGGGCGACGCATCTGCCCCCATCTTACCATCGAGAATAAAGAGTGAGTCGAGTTTTGCCACAAACGGTTTCTCGCCACCAAAGCATTTCACCAGTCCATGCACATCATGGGGCACCAACCAAACGTATTGCCAAGCGTTGCCCTCGGTGTAATCGTCTTGGCGATGCACCGAATTGAAGGGGTCGAACGGTTCGCGGAACTTGCCATCGGATGTCTTTCCGCGCATAAACTTTGTGTTCTTGTCGAAGTAGTGGTCTTTATACGATTGGCTGCGCTTATAAAAATAGTTGTAATCTTCCATCCGTCCCAGCTGCTTAGCAAGCTTAGCGATGCCTGCATCTGCCAAAGCGTACTCCAATCCTTTAGCAACGGTTTCGTATTCGGGGTCTAGGTCGCAAGGCAAATAGCCGTATTTCTTAAGCAAACCCATTCCGCGTTCGTCGCGCATAGCCGATGCCTTGGCTGCTTCAAGCACCTTATTCTTGTCCACATCAAAGCCTTTCAGGGCAATATCAATCAACACGGGGATGCCCGGATTGCCCACCATGCAGTCGGTTTCATTGCCTACGAGGTGCCAAACGGGCAGTTTGCCCTGCTGATCGTAGATATGCAACATGGTTTGCGCTATGTCGCGTTGCTTCTCGGGATGGATAATGGTCATCAGCGGATGTGCTGCGCGATAGGTATCCCACAGCGAAAAAGTGGTATAGTTTTTGAAATCGCCACGATACACCTTACCATCTGCCCCGCGATAGTCGCCGTTAACGTCGTTGAACACCGAAGGGGCGAACATCGAATGATACATGGCCGTGTAGAAAGTGCGGCGTGCAGCGGCATCGTCGGTTGTGATAACGATTTTGCCCAGCTCTTTATTCCAAGCCTCGTTAGCCTTAGCCACCGTTCCACGGAAGTCCCATGAGGGCAACTCGGTAGCGATATTGGCTCGCGCATTGTCTTCGCTCACGGGCGAAATACCCACTTTCACCAGCAGCGGTTCGTCGTTATTGGGAGCGGAAAGCACGACCAGACTGTCGCCTTGGCTCGTAGCAAGGGTTACGGGACGCGAGAATTGCGCCACGAAATACACGCGTTGGTCTTTCGCCCAACCTGTGGAGTAACGATAACCCGACAACTCTGTGGGCGAATTTTGCTTGAACGCGCTCTTCGTCATCTTGTCCCAACCGATGCCTTGCGATAGGTCGAGCCTTACAAAAGCCGTTTGTGCGTCGGCCGGATAGCTGTAACGGTGCAACGCTACGCGAGCAGTGGCAGTGAGATCGACCTTTATACCCGACTTCAACATCACCGAATAATAGCCCGGACGCGCATGTTCGCCCTTGTGCGAGAACATCACGTCGCGTTGCGTAGCATCGGTTGTGGGCAGCAAAGCAATGTCGCCCAGATCGCCAATACCCGTTCCGCTGAGGTGCATTTGCCCGAAACCAATGATAACCGAGTCGCTATAATGATAGCCCGAGCACCAATCCCAGCCGCGTTTATATTGCGTTGGGCCTACCTGCACCAAGCCGTAAGGCACGTTGGCACCTAAAAACACGTGCCCATGTCCGCCTGTGCCGATGTAGGGATCTACATATTGGGTTAGATTTTGCGCCCAAGCGCCAACCCCTACAGCGAGGAATGCGGTTAAGGCAAAGAGTTTCTTCTTGATCATATCTGTTGTTTTTATATTTGTTATCTTGTTTTAGAGAGGTGAGGCAGCTTGTTGACCATGGCCGAAGGGCGATGCCAGCGCATCGTTATCAACGATGTTTCTCCATGCCGAGCCACATCCTTACGCGTTTGGCCATAGATTTGCCAATCTGTTTAAAGTTGCCGTGGCGCAGGTTGAGCCACAGTTCGATAAAGGCATAGCGCGTTTTTATCCACGGATGTCCCCATGCGTGGCGGCGATAAACACGCTCTTTAAAGGCCACGTGCTCGATGATGTGGGGCGGATGGGTAAGTGGAAAGCTCTGCTCGATACGCTGCATGGTGAAGATGCGACGCAGAGGAGCGGGCATGGTGTTAAGCGTTGAGAAGTGGGTAGAGTCTTCTATCACCCCGATATTATTTATCTGATTGCGCGTGGGCATGATGGCCACCCCCGAATTAAGCAGCATCGAGGCCCAGAAAATGGTTTCGTAATAGGCCTTTCCACTGGCTTTGTGGTCGGCGCACATCTTTAAAAAGTCGGGGCGAAGCTGCCGTTGGGCGATAAGTTGGCGCAATTGGCGCAGCGTTTGCGGGTCGTCCAAAAACCGATAGTCGGCATCCCACGTGTCGATAACCCTCTTCCACGATGCCCAACCCCAAATGGAGAACACCGAAGTGAAGAAGTAGTCGCCCGAAACGTCTGTTGTTTGCTCGTCGCTATTAAATCCCGCCACCATCCACACACGTTCATCGTGTTCGTATCGGTCGAGCATTTCTTTGCAAAAGGGGAAGAAACTCTGCGTGGGCACATCGTCGTCTTCTAGGACAATGCACTTGTCGGCCATCGAGAAAGCCCATTTTTGCGAGATATATTCAGAGGGGTCGCACCCGTAGTTGCGTTCTTGATATAGGTGTTTTACGTCGCATTCCCAGTCTATGTCTTCGGCAATGCGTCGGCAGGCCTCAATGCCAGGCATGTCTTTCGCATCTCGGGGTCCGTCTTGATACAAAAAAAGTCGCGACGGGCGCGCCTCTTTCACCGCCCTGAAAACCTTTTCGAAGGGTTCGGGACGATTAAAAAACAATATCAATACGGCAATATCTATCTTCGCGGTATGCTTCATAAGGGGTAATCCTAGTTTGTTTTTGTGGCATGTTCTACCGTTTCGCCAGGGACATTTTCAGCCCCATCGAAGACTATACGAACAAACCCAACATCAATTGTTATGGTTAGCGGCTGGCCATTATGGGCCATAACCCCTGCCATGCAAAGATAAACGTTTTTATTGGCATAAGCAAATATTGGACGAAACACTTATGTGTGAATTTGTCTAAAACAAGTTAAAAATATACGACTAACTAGTCTTCATACTGATATTTTCCCTATCTTTGCCAACATAAAGAATTAGAGTACCTTGAAAACATACTGAGGTGCAGATCATGCGCCACGCTATTTGTTAATTAATTTTTACGTATCATTTAGACTATAACACAAAAAATTATGAGAAAGATTTTAATGATTGTGCTACTTTTAGCAGTAACTCTTAGCGCGTTTTCACAACGCCGACGCACGATGCGCCGCAGTTATGCGCGTTCTTCACAATGGTACATCATGCCTAAGGGCGGATTTAACATCGCCACAGTTACCAACTGGGGCAACAATGTACGTTTCGGCTTGGCGCTAGGTGGCGAATTAGGCTGTCGCGTTTCGGATGTCGTAACGCTCTCTGGTTCGCTTATCTACTCGCAACAGGGAACAAACTCGTGGTTCTTCGATAGGGATTACGACACCTATATCCGTCTCGACTATCTCAACTTGCCCTTCATGGTGCACTTCAACGTTGCTCCAGGGCTTGAACTTAAAGTGGGTTTGCAGCCGGGTATCTTGGTAAACGATGCCGTAACGCTAAAACGCAATGGGCGCATATACGAAGAAGACTTCCACCGCGCTATGAAAATCCTAGAATGGGATGATGCCCATCCTGAGTCGGTAGACATGTCGATACCTTTCGCCATTTCGTACCAATTCCGCCAATTGGTGTTCGATGCACGCTATAACATGGGCTTAAACAACGTTGCCAACCGCACATGGTGGCGTAACGGACGCAACAGCGTGTTCCAATTCACCGTTGGATATAAGTTCGACCTTTAACATGACCACCGTCTAAAGCCACCTTTCGCATCGCGCGAAGGGTTGCTTTAGACGATAACTACCACGCCAACAACCTTATTAAAACCTTTCTCGGCTTGTCCGAAAATATATTTTTTACATCAAACAACAATCAAAATCTTAATTAAAATGAAGAAGTTTACTACCCTATGCTTATCGTTGCTACTTTCGGCAACGACATTTGCTCAAACCGAACCTGGTACATTCAGCCTACAACCCAAAGTGGGTATTAATGTAAGCAACGTCATTTCATCTGATGGAGATAACGGAGCAAAAGCCGGACTTGTATTTGGAGCAGAGGCCAACTACCAACTTAACAAGCTGCTTTCCTTCTCGCTTGGCACCATTTATTCTCAACAAGGCACCAAACAAAGTCTTAATGGGGCTGACGTAACCTTGAAACTCGACTACATTAACGTGCCAATACTCATCAATTTTCACGTAGTCAAAGGGCTAGCCCTTAAAGTAGGAGTGCAACCCGGCTTCTTGATAAACGACAAGGCGATTGTAGAACGAAATGGTGTTTCTGTTGAATTTGGCATCGAAAAACTAATACAGAACACGCCACAATACTCCAATGTGAAACTACAAAACTTCGATTTTAGCATCCCCATCGGCGTATCATACGAATTTAGCAATGTGATGCTGGACGCAAGGTACTGTCCTGGACTGGTAAAAATATTGAGCGACGCACCCTCTAGCGACAGACACATCGTGTTCCAATTCACCGCTGGGTATAAGTTTGCTTTGTAAACAACACACCCTTTATTAACTTACACGTACAAATAGCGCCATAGGCGCACAATAAAAACAATAAACGAATAAGCCAACCCCAATCTTTTGGCCAGTGGAATCTTGGGGTTGGCTTTTTGTATGCTTACCCCAACACATCCATTAGCACCAAAACAACACTACCCAACTTACAACCTACAATGTTTGTAGATATGGCTTATTTTGCGTATTTTTGCAAAACAAAAGACATTCGCTGTTACCATCCTGTATATACAAGCACCAGTTGTGGATCAGCAACTTGTCTTTTAAGGCAGGTTCTAAAAGTTACCTCCGCTGTATCTCTTGCTTTTAGCTGCGCAGATCACGCTTACCTCTTGAAAGAACATAATGGACTATGCGACTGAAAGAGAATACGATAGATGCCAGATAAAAGCAAAATGATAGTGAAGAGTGATACAAGGAACAACGATTAGACCTTAGCGGGGAATTTATAGAACATGCCTTGACAACTTAAAAACCATCATTCAATTGCGCAACATGCCCATATCACAATCCCCCAAACCATCTTTTGCACTACGTGTGCTTAGCTTCAACTGCCTATTTGCAGCACTTGCGTGTATCGCCACCATACTACCCAACGTAGCCAAGGCACAAAAACAGCCCGTAGACTATGTGAACGCCTTTATCGGCACAACAAATTTCGGCACAACAAATCCCGGTGCAGTGTGCCCCAATGGTCTGATGTCGGTGGTGCCTTTCAACGTGATGGGCTCGGCAAACAATAAGTTCGACAAGGACGCACGTTGGTGGTCTACCCCCTACGAGTATCATAACGTCTACTTCACAGGCTATTCACACGTCAACCTTAGCGGTGTTGGCTGTCCCGATTTGGGTTCGCTGCTGCTCATGCCCACAACAGGTAAGCTCGAAGTAGACTATAAAGAATATGGCAGTCCTATGACCCAGCAGCAGGCTTCGCCAGGTTATTACACCAATTACTTACCCCGTTACGACGTGCGCACCGAAGTAACGGCCACCCCGCGCACCTCGATGGCCCGCTTTTGGTTCCCCAAAGGCAAGAGCAACATTTTGCTTAACCTGGGCGAAGGACTAACAAACGAAACGGGAGCGATGGTTCGTCGCGTAAGCGATACCGAATACGAGGGCGTGAAACTGCTGGGAACGTTCTGCTACAACCCACAAGCCGTGTTCCCCATCTATTTCGTTATGCGCGTAGACACTAAGCCCACGGCTGCCGGATACTGGAAAAAACAACGTCCCATGACGGGCGTAGAGGCCGAATGGGATAAGGACAACGGCAAATATAAGCTATACACCAACTACACGAAAGAGATAGCTGGCGACGACATTGGCGTGTATCTCAACTTCGACAGCCATGCCAACGAACCCGTTGTGGTACGCATGGGCGTGTCGTTTGTTAGCATGGCCAACGCCCGCGAAAACCTTGATGCCGAACAAAAAGGCAAAGATTTCGACAAGATAAAGGAAGAGGCACGCAACGCTTGGAACAAAGACCTGTCGCGCATAGAGGTTGAAGGCGGAACAGAAGACCAACGAACGGTGTTCTACACAGCCCTCTACCATGCCTTGTTGCACCCCAATATCTTGCAAGACGTTAATGGGCAATACCCCACACTCGAGACGGGCGAGGTGAAAACTATGCGCGAGGGCAACCGTTACACCGTGTTCTCGCTGTGGGACACCTATCGCAACGTGCACCAACTGCTCACCCTCGTCTACCCCAACCGTCAACGCGACATGGTTCGCACCATGATCGACATGTATCGCGAGCATGGTTGGCTACCCAAATGGGAACTCTACGGCCGCGAAACCTATACCATGGAGGGCGACCCAGCCATTCCCGTCATCGTAGACACATGGCTTAAAGGCCTTCGTGGTTATGATATCAACACGGCATACGAGGCTATGCGCAAGGGCGCAACCACTCCTGGCCCCCAAAACTTACTTCGTCCCGACAACGACGACTATCTTTCGCTGGGCTATGTGCCGCTGCGCGAACAGTACGACAACTCTGTTTCGCACGCGTTAGAGTATTATATAGCCGACAACGCTCTGTCGCGGTTGGCCGCCGCTTTGGGAAAGAAGGCCGATGCACGACTATTCTACAACCGTTCGCTGGGCTATCGCCACTATTACAGCAAAGAATACGGCACACTTAGGCCCATCCTGCCCAACGGCAAGTTCTATTCGCCCTTCAATCCCAAACAAGGCGAGAACTTCGAACCTAGTCCAGGCTTTCACGAAGGTAACGCTTGGAACTACACTTTCTATGTTCCGCACGACGTAATGGGGCTTGCCAAGCTGATGGGTGGTCAAAAGCCCTTTGTAGATAAGCTGCAAATGGTGTTCGACAAGGAACTTTACGACCCTGCCAACGAACCCAACATTGCCTATCCGCACCTATTCTCGTACTTCAAGGGCGAAGAGTGGCGCACACAAAAAGAGCTTCATCGACTGATTGCGAAATACTTTAAGAACGCACCCGACGGCATCCCAGGCAACGACGACACAGGAACAATGTCGGCATGGCTGGTGTTTAACATGATGGGCTTTTATCCCGACTGCCCCGGCGAACCAGCCTACACGCTCTCGTCGCCCGTGTTCAACCGCGTAACCATTCACTTAGACAAGGAACAATGGGGGCGCAACGAGTTGGTTATCGAGGCAAAACGCCAACAGCCCACCGACATTTTCATCAACGGTATCACCCTTGGCAACAAGCCATTCAATGGTTATCGCGTGTCGCACGAAGAACTTTTGAAGGGTGGCAACCTAACGTTCGAACTGAAAGGAACACCTTCTCGCTAAGTCAAATGCTTATATAAAGACAGGAAAGACGGCCTTGCCAACCAGTTAACTGGTTAACTTGTCAACTAAAAAAGGCGCTCATCTACTGGTTAACTCGTTGGTTTGCCAACTTAAAAAAGACGATAACGCCTCCCAACAACCATTCATTTGCCCCACGTTCCGCAAGGTTAACGTGGGGCAAATTGCATTATTCACACGGCATAACATCATCAACTAGACACGCTGATGCATGGCATTACAGAACGTCTTTTCACCTCCCACCCCACTACCACTAAGCGGGAATGCTGTTCCAGATAAGCTGGAATGTTGTTCCAACTTATCTGGAACAACATTCCATGTCACTTGGAACAGGGTTCCATCTAACAAGTAACAAGACGGTAGATGCTAAACAGGCTTTCAATGGCATTGCACTAGTTCGGTAAAAGATAGTATTACTACCCAGCCTTTACCACTTACTCCTTATTAATAGACATGATTCGGAATAAGATACCATGCCTTTTGAACAAAACAGGATAGGTAAAGAAATGGCTATCTCACCAACTACCGCGTAGCGGTTGGTCTGTTGATAGGGCAGGGTTGCAAACGAAGTGAGCTACCCTGTCTTGCAGATGGAATAACAAAACTAGGCCGAAGGCCTTGGTCTTTTTACATTTACGGCATCGATTGTCTAGTCGATAGACGGATATGAGGGTAAATGCAATTGATGAAAAACATTGTTTTTGCCATTCGCTTCCCACAAGCAGATAGTTCAAACGTAAAAAGACCAAGACCTTCGGCCTAGCTTTGTCCACGCACGACTTAGGCAGGGTAGGTCGCCGTTGCTCCCAACCCTGCCCTACCAACAGACCAACCGCTACGCGGTAGTTGGCATAACAAGTTTCTCTTATCCCGAACTCACGTATTAATATAGGTGCGCGTGAGGAAGCACAATCCTTGTTTACCGCATTGCTATCAAAGTTAAGCGGGTTCTATTAACGCTTCAAAAGCATTTTTAGAACCCGCTTATCCTAGGAAACGAATATGCCAACTAACCTTGTTTTTCTCCTTCTTCCTTCGTTTCCTCTTTCTCTTGAGGCAAGCAAAGGTTAAGGGTGATGCCCACAATGGCCGATAAGCCGATGCCGCTAATGGCGAAGTTGCCGTAAGAAAGCACTGCACCGCCGATGCCCATAGTGAGGGTTACGGCAATGATAATGATGTTGCGCGTTTGGTTTAGGTCTACCTTGTTGCGCATCAAGTTAAGCAAGCCCACACTGGCAATGGTGCCAAAGAGCAACAACATGATGCCACCCAACACGGCTTGGGGGATGCTTCGCAACAGCGCACTTAGCTTACCGATAACCGAAAACACGATGGCCGTGGCCGCAGCGATGCGTATAACGGCAGGCGAAGTTACCTTGGTGATGCTCATTGCACCCGTAACTTCAGAATAGGTGGTGACAGGAGGACCCGCCAAGAAAGCGCTAACAAGGCACGCAGCACCATCGCCCAGAAGCGTGCGGTGTAATCCAGGGTCTTTGGTAAAGTCTTTATCGGCCACAGCACCCACCACATACACGTCGCCGATGTGCTCTATCACGGGCGCAATGGCCACAGGAATCATGAACAGTAAGGGTTCCCAGCTGAATTGGGGCAACGAAAAGTGAGCTAAACTAGCAGGAAGTGCAAACCATTGGGCATCTATCACGGGCTGAAAATCTACCTCATCCATGAAGAAAGCCAACACATAGCCCACCGCAATACCACAAACCACGGGCACGAGCTTAAGCAATCCGCGTCCAAGGGTTAGCACCAAGATGGCCGTAACCAGCGAAGCGAGCGCCAAAATCCAATTGGTTTTGGCCATATCGACCGCTGCCGACGAGAGTGAAAGGCCGATAAGGATGATTACCGGACCAATAACCACAGGCGGGAAAAGCTTACGGAGCAAGCGTTTTCCCTGCCAACGCACCAAGGCACTCATCACAAAATAGACCAGCGACACGCCAACAAGGCCCGCCAAGGTGCCAGGCATGCCCCATTGTTTGCTTGCAGCGATGATGGGAGCGATGAAAGCAAAGCTCGAACCAAGAAAAATGGGAACCTTACCTTTCGTTAAGAAATGAAAGATAAATGTTCCCAAACCTGCTGTGAGGAGTGCCGTTGAGGGGTCGAGCCCCACAAGTAGCGGCACCAATACCGTTGCGCCGAAGGCCACAAATAGAAATTGAACGCCTACGATGACGCGTTTGCTTGCTGTGAGTTGTATTTGTTCCATTGTTTATTGAAGTTGTTCGTACTGGAGAGAAAGGGTGAAATGGGGCGCGAACAGATGGGACATTGCCGCCACGTAAGCGCTATCGGTAGCCAAATACACGTATCTAAGCGTTGCATTCGGAGGCTTAGACAACACCGCGAGGCCACTTTCTTCACCTCGATTGCACGTTATCCATGCAAAGTTAATACATTTCCAGCATTTTTGCGTACATTTGCACAAACGGCAAACTTAATTTTTTGAATAAGCGAATGGCAAGAATAAGACTTGGTGATTATAACCAACTGGAAGTTGTAAAGGAAGTGGATTTTGGCATGTATCTAGATGCAGGCGACGAAGGCGAGGTGCTTTTGCCCAAGCGTTACGTGCCAAAAGGCTGTAAACTGGGCGATATGCTCAACGTGTTTCTTTACCTAGACCAAGACGAACGCCTTGTGGCCACCACCGAAACACCGCTGGCCAAGGTGGGCGAGTTTGCTTGCTTGGATGTATCGTGGGTGAACGAGCATGGCGCCTTTTTGAATTGGGGACTGATGAAGGACCTTTTCTGCCCCTTTCGTGAACAAAAACAGCGCATGGAGATTGGTGAAAGCTATGTGGTGGCAGTGTTTATCGACGAAGAAAGCTACCGTATCGCCGCCTCGGCGAAGGTTGAACATTTCTTCGCTACCGACTTCCCGCCATACAACCAAGGTGAGGAGGTAGACCTTTTGGTGTGGCAACCCACCGAGCTTGGGTTTAAAGTGATTGTCGATAATGCCTATCCGGGACTGGTATATCGGTCGCAAGTGTTCCGTCCGCTTCATGTTGGCGACCGCCTTCGCGGATATATCACGGGTGTAAGACCCGATGGAAAGATAGACGTTAGTCTGCAACCGCAGGGCAGGAAGCAAACAACCGACTTTGCCGAAACGCTTTTACAATATCTAAAAGACAACGGAGGCTATTGCGACTTGGGCGACAAAAGCCCTGCCGAAGACATCAAACGCCGCTTCGAAGTGAGCAAAAAGGTGTATAAAAAGGCGGTTGGCGACTTATATAAACGCCGTTTGATAACCATTGAAGAAGAGGGCGTAAGGCTCGTTAATAAGTAAACGGCAGGCCAATCTCTATCCAAAACCGTGGGGTTAGGTCCTTTCCCTACTGCTATGACTGGACTTTCGTAGGATGATGTAGCCTGCAATTCCACCCACTATCGATGCCGCGAAGATGCCTAATTTAGATTGGATGGCATTTTCGGGCGAAGTAAAGGCGAGCATGGTGATAAACATCGACATGGTGAAACCTATACCCGCAAGGAAGCCTAGTCCCCAAATGCGCTGCCATGTCATACCACGCGACCGGCGTCCAAAGCCCAATCGCTCAGTAATCCACACGGCGAAGACAATGCCGACAGGCTTACCAACCAACAAACCAGCCATCACACCAATGGCAACACCATTAGAGAACACCGCACCAAAGTTTAAATCGACAAACGATATGCCTGCATTGGCAAGGGCAAAGATGGGCATCACCACAAAGGCAACCAAAGGATGCAAGCCATGTTCGAGTCTTTGGAGGGGCGGAACAGCCCTAGACGAGTCGGCTTGCACACGTGCCAATATCTCCACTTGTTCGGGTTCGAGGGTTCGCACATCGTTAGGTGCAGCGTTTTCGAACTGTCGCGTCAGCTTCCTAATACGCGCAAGGAAAGCCGCTTCTGGTATTCGGGCGTCGGCAGGAATAACCATGGCTGCCAAAACAGCCGAAATTGTGGCATGAACGCCCGACGTTAGGAAGGCCAACCACACACCACCTATACCCAAAACACCATAAAACCACACGCTTTTTACACCCAAACGGTTGCCAACAAACATCACAGTGAGCACTACAAAACCAATGGCCAAGCTGGCAAAAGATATCTCTGTGGTATAAAACAAGGCGATAATGACCACCGAACCAAGATCGTCGACAATGGCAAGGGTGGTGAGAAACACCTTGGCCGACATGGGAACACGATTGCCCAAGAGCTGAAGCACGGCCAAAGCAAAGGCTATATCGGTGGCCATGGGTATTCCCCAGCCTTGCGAAGTGGCTGCACCAGCATTGAATATCAGGTAGATGGCAGCGGGGAAAAGCATACCGCAAAGGGCCGCCACCACAGGAAGCGTAACCTTACGCAGATCGCGTAGCTCGCCACCGATGAACTCGCGTTTTAGTTCTAGTCCCACTACGAAGAAGAACATCGACATCAACCCATCGTTAATCCAATGTTCCAGACTGAAGTCTAGATAGGTTTGACCGTTTATCGAGAACCCGAAATGATGTTCTAAGAAGTGCGTATAGGCTTCGCGAAAAGGCGAATTGGCCAGCACAAGGGCCAATAACACGAAGATGCCAAGCACAATTCCGCTTGAACGTTCGCGGTGCAAGAACTGCAAGGTGGGTATTACAAGCCTAGATTCTAACTCTTTTTGGTAATGTTGTCTCATCTACTTTTATTGAAAAATCTAAAAACACATCGTGCGTTCCATCAACTCGTATCTGCAATAATGATAGCCTCTGCCTACCATTTTAAATGAAATCAATACTTAAAACGCACCTATCCCTGATGCAAAGTTAGTGCCTATGGGCGCAATGAAAACTTGTTTTCTTATCGCCAAGCAACACCTAACTTATGCAAAAGTACGAAAAATAATGCGTTTGGCAAGGTTGGCTTGTCGCATTTTTAAGGCTTTAACGCTTTGAGATGTCAGCTTAAAGGCGTATCTTTGCGGATAAACGACTAAATATGGCATATCACGAAAAATCGCTTTGGCAGGTAGTTAAAGGATATTTTAACGCTCTGCCCGACAAAGAGAATGAGAAAGAAACTATCCGCCAGATAAGCAGCGGCGTTACTTTTCATGGCGCAAACCTATGGGTACTAATCTTTGCCATCCTGATTGCTTCACTCGGACTGAACGTTAACTCTACGGCCGTAATTATCGGAGCCATGCTTATCTCGCCATTGATGGGTCCTATCATTGGCATGGGACTGGCCGTGGGCATCACCGACTTAGAGTTGCTTAAGCGTTCGGCCACACACTACCTCGTGGCAACGGTTATCAGCGTGCTAACGGCTACGCTCTATTTCATCATAACACCACTAACCGAGGCCCAGTCTGAACTTCTTGCCCGCACCTCACCCACGCTTTACGACGTGTTAATCGCCCTTTTCGGTGGTGCGGCAGGTATTTTGGCACTTTGTACAAAGGGTAAAGGCAACGTGCTTCCTGGCGTAGCCATCGCCACCGCCTTAATGCCGCCATTGTGTACGGCAGGCTATGGATTGGCCGTCGGCAACCTTTCGTATTTCTTCGGGGCGTTTTACCTCTTCTTTATCAACACCGTTTTCATCGCCCTAGCCACGTTCTTGGGGGTTCGCATGTTGCGTTTTAAACGTAAAGACACCGTAGACACCGCTCGACTAGCCATCGTTAACCGCTATATTATAGGTGCTGTGGTGCTCACGATGTTGCCCGCTACCTACATGACAGTGCAGATTGTGAGAGAGAGTGTGCAGGAAAATAACATCTTGAAATTCGTTAAGAACGAGTTCGAAACAAAGGGCGCACAGATTATTTCGCATAAGATAGACGATAAAAGTAGCGCGCTAAACATTGTAACAGTGGGTAAACGACTTACAGACGCTGAGATTTCAGACGCCCGGAAGCGTATGGACGAGTATAAACTGGAGCAGTTTAAGCTGAACGTGATACAAGGCACGCAGACTGATAGCCTGATGCTGAGCCAAATGCTCAACGTAAACGGAAACGGCGGACAGGCTAAGAACACAACGCTATTGGAACAAGCCGACCAAATTCAGGCACTTAAAGCAAAGAACGAGAGTTACGAAAGGCTGCCAAGACTGGCCAACGACATGCGTAAAGAGATACTAGCCGTTTGTCCACAGGCAACAAGTATCAGCCTTGCCAATGTGGCCGAGGCACGCGTAGACACAACAGGCACTACCCATTATGTGATGGCTGTGGTAGACTGCAAGGGAAAACTATCACCTGCCGATAAGAATAGGCTTCATCAATGGTTACGGGCAAGACTTAAAGCGGATAGTCTTCGCTTGGTAGTTGAATAAAAAAAGGCGTTGCCTTTACCACGTACTTCGCGTGGAAGGCAACGCCTTTTAATTTTGGTTAGAGACAAATTAGCCCCTAGGTAGCATCAAATGCTAATGGTAATGCCTGCCGAGAAAGCGAACTTATGCGGGAAAACGTCAGCATCGCGACGTGGTTTGAACGTCTCGAAGAAGTTGTATTGGCACGAGGCATATAGTCCGAACAACTCGCTGAAATTGTAACGCACGCCCGTTTGGAAAGAAGCCGTCTTGAAGCTAAGCATTGGTCCCATGTAGATATCAAGTTGATCGGGCAGTTTTAAAATCTCCATCCAATGGAAATTGAAGTAAAAGCCAAAGTCGGAATAGTCGAGAATCCTTGATTCTTCTTCATTGTTTTCAACCTTATTGGCTAGTATCGTGAATCTCGCACCATACGAAAGATAATCGTTGATGCCTTCATCATAGCCCAGTTCGCAACCATGCTTACCGCCTACATTGGTGTAGCCGAGATAAATCTTACTGTCGTCTTCGCCATCGAAGGCCTGTGCAAAGAGTGGCGTTGCTGAGCAAAAGGTCAAGAGTAGGATGGCAAACAGGCGTGCAACCCCATGCATGTTGTGTGTCGTTTTCATTTGTTATTGCTTATTTAATGGTGTATTTGGTGATTGAGAAAACCTTGCGACGTTCGCCCGTGCTATGGTTTTTGATGATTTGCCTTCCGTAAACGATGAAGTTTTTGTCATACCAATGCAGCGTTCCAGAGTATCTCATCTTCTTAATATCTTCGTCTTCGTTGTCTGTTTCAATCATTTCCGACTTGCGTTCTTGTGCTACCTCGCCTGTCTTATTGTTGAAAAGCTTAGACACGAGCATCTTATCGTCGGCGTAAACAAGGTCTACATCGTTTTGTTTAATGCCTGCCGAGATAAATCGTTTAACGTACATGGGCTTCTGTCGAGGGCGCATTTCAAAGCAATTATCCCAAAGTAGGTTGCAATCGGCATCAAACTTGGCCAGCACCGCGTGGGTATATGCATAGCCGTTAAACTGGGTTATCATTACGGTTCCAGCCCAGTAGGTTACGTAAGTGGGGTAAAACGCCTCGCCTAGATAGAAGTAATCCTTGCCATCGGTCATGATACCGTGCGATGCCATGTTGTATTTCAGGCTGTATTCCTTGCCTGCCTTTTCGGCCTTTTCTTTCTTTCGTTCCACTCTGGCCTTACGTCTGTCGCTCATATACTCGGTGAAATTCTTCAAGTCGAGGAAGTTAACAAACCGCTGCTTCTTAAATTTCCAGTCCTCTAACTGCGCAAAATAGATGCCTTCCGCCCCGCCTTTCTTGCTCTTGGTGTAAGTTCCCGTAACGAAATATTTATCGTTGGCCTTTGAAAGCGATGCCGAAAGAAGGTTTTGATCAATTTCGGTGGTGAGGTTGGTAATGCTCAACTGTGTGCCATTGAAGTCTATTCGAGCCAGATAAAGCTCGCGATCGCCCTTCACAACGGCATAGATGATGTTGTCGAGAATGGTGTTTTGCAGTATAAACACTTTGCGGTCTTTTACGCCTGGTATGTGTACGTCGGCGAAACGGCTTTCTCCCGTGTTGAGATCCACAATGCCTATACGTTCCAAACGTTTCTGCGTGGAGCTGAACACTAGCTTGCCATCGTGTATCATCAAACCACGCATACTGCCTTTACGCGTGTATTCGCTGTCGGTTACCTTTGTCTTATGGTCTCGGGTGTTGAAGGCGAACACCGAGAAAGCACCACTTCGGGCACGCAAAACAGTGTAATTGACATCGTTATCAAAAGTGCAACTGTAAAAATACAAATCTTCGTCTATCAATGTAGAGTCGGTAAACAGGGGTTTAAGTTCGGTAGACAGGTACTCGGTTTTGAAGTACCGTTTGCCATTATCGGCCTTCTTGGCGAACGAATAGACAATTAGTCCACGTTCGCCGAGTGTCGCAACCACTTGGTCTTCGTAGTCTCCGCGGTGCGGATATTCAATTCTTGCTGTTACTTGTGCCACTGCCGAGAGTGCATTTAGGCACATGGCCAAAGCCATTAAGGTAATTGTTTTCATCTTATTACTATTTTGTTGGTTTGTTTTCTTGGTTGCTTCGCGTGGTGAACGAAGGGTGTTTGTTCTGTGGTAATTTAGCTCAAGCAAGCGTGTCATGGCGTGCTGGGCAAGGTTTTAGGTATAGTTTGCAATAAAAGCAAAGGCAAGAAAGAGCCTTAGCGCCACACTTTCGAAGCGTGTTTGCTAGTTTCTTTCTTGCCTTTTCATAAGTGTTCGGTTTGACGTTTGTCCCTTTCGGTGCAGCGTTATCAGAACTCGGCCGACTTCGGCGTGCGTGGGAAGGGGATGACATCGCGAATATTTTGCATGCCAGTAACGAAGAGGATGAGCCTTTCGAAGCCCAAACCGAAACCTCCGTGGGGGCATGTGCCAAAGCGACGGGTGTCTAAATACCACCACATGTCTTTCATTGGGATGTGGCGTTCTTCGATTTGAGCCACCAGCTTGTCGTAGTTCTCTTCACGAACACTACCTCCAATGATTTCGCCAATTTGTGGGAAGAGCACGTCGGTGCCTTGAACGGTGCGGCCATCTTCGTCTAACTTCATGTAGAAAGCCTTGATACCCTTCGGGTAATGAGTCATGATGACGGGCTTCTTAAAGTGCTCTTCAACGAGGAAACGTTCATGTTCGCTGGCCAAATCCATACCCCAGCTAACGGGGAACTCAAACTTTTTACCTGCTTTAACGGCTTCTTCGAGGATGTTTATACCCTCGGTGTAGTCTAGACGAACAAAGTTTTCGCTCACCACACCCTGCAAACGTTCCAGCAGCGTGTTGTCTATCATCTTGTTGAGGAAAGCGAGGTCGTCTTTGCAGTTATCCAACGCCCAGCGCACACAATACTTAATGAAGTCTTCTTCGAGGTCCATCAGGTCGTCGAGGTCGATAAAAGCCACTTCGGGTTCAATCATCCAGAACTCGGCGAGGTGACGTGGCGTATTACTATTTTCTGCTCGGAAGGTTGGACCGAAGGTGTAAATCTGACCCAAAGCCGTTGCTCCAAGCTCGCCTTCAAGCTGTCCACTCACGGTAAGACTTGTCATTTTGCCGAAGAAGTCGTCGTTGTAGTTCACCTTTCCACTCTCATCTTTCTTCAGATCGTTTAGGTCCTTGGTGGTAACCTGAAACATTTCGCCCGCCCCTTCGGCATCACTTGCGGTGATGATGGGCGTGTGAAAGTAGTAGAAACCATGATCATGGAAGTACTGATGAATAGCGATGGCCATGTTATGGCGGATGCGGATAACTGCTCCGAACGTGTTAGTGCGCAGTCGGAGGTGAGCATGCTGCCGCATATACTCAAAGGTTTGGCCCTTCTTTTGCATGGGATAGTCGCTGCCACAGCCGCCCAAGAGTTCCAATTCGGTGCATTGTATCTCCGAGTTTTGACCTTGTCCTTGGCTTTCAACAAGCTTACCCGTTGCGCTTATGCACGCTCCAGTGGTTACTTGTTTAAGCAATTCGGTGTCGAACTTCGTCGGATCGACAACCACTTGCACGTTATTGATGGTAGAACCGTCGTTTAAGGCGATGAAATCTACCACCTTGCTACTGCGGTGAGTTCGTACCCAGCCCTTCACGTTGACTTCAGAACCGAAGTCGGTACGTTGAAGAACGTCTACAATCTTTGTTCTACGAATTTTTTCCATTGATGTTTTTTATTAGGAGTTAAGGAATAAAAGTAGTAAGGAGTAAGGGGAAAGGCGTAAAGGAGGCAATCCTTATACAGGCATTGTGATGAGTAAACGGGCATGCTAACTCCTTTTTAAGATGTCCACTTGCTAACCTGCAAATCTCTTAGTTAGCCTCTCGTGCACCCATTTCTTCACCTTTTCACCTTTTCACCTTTCGTTCTTTAACTCCTTAACTTCTTAACTCCTAGGTTTATTATTCAAAAGCACCCATCCTCAACATGTCTACTTCCTTCTCAGTAAGGAAGCGCCAGTCGCCTCGTTTCAGGTTCTTTTTGGTGAGTCCAGCGAACTGCACGCGATCCAGACGCACTACACGATAGCCTAGACTTTCGAAAATGCGGCGCACGATGCGGTTCTTTCCGCTGTGGATTTCGATACCCACTTGCGTCTTATCTTTATCGTTGGCATACTCAATGGCATCGGCATGCACTTCACCATCATCGAGCGTAACGCCCGTTGCAATCTGCTGCAAGTCGTGTTCGGTAACTTCCTTGTCGAGGAACACGTGGTAAACCTTCTTCTTTAAGAACTTAGGATGAGCCAACTTGCTAGCCAAGTCGCCATCGTTGGTAAGCAGAAGCACACCCGTAGTGTTGCGGTCGAGTCGCCCAACAGGATAGATACGCTCGGGACAAACACCCTTCACGAGGTCCATCACAGTCTTACGCTGTTGCGGATCGTCGCTAGTCGTAACATAATCTTTGGGCTTGTTGATGAGCACATATACCTTCTTTTCGAGCGTTACGGGTTGTTCGTGGAAGATAACTTCATCCGTACGGAGTACCTTCGTTCCCAATTCAGTAACCACGTTGCCGTTAACCTTCACCATACCTGATTGTATAAACTGGTCGGCTTCACGTCTGCTGCATACGCCGGCATTGGCCAGGTACTTGTTTAGACGGATAGGCTCGTTGGGATCGATGTTCTCCTCCTTATATTCTATACGCTTTTTAAGGCTGTATTTAGCATTGGGGTCGTAGTCGGGCGTACGTTGACGATAGCCGCCTTGTTGATACCCGCCACGTTGTTGATAACCACCGCGCTGCTGATAGCCACCTTGTTGGTAGCCGCCACGGTTGTTGTTGTAACCGCCGCGTTGTTGATAGCCACCGCGATTGTTGTTATATCCACCGCGTTGTTGATAGCCACCGCGTTGTTGGTAGCCCCCTTCCTCGTTGTTATAACGTGGACGATAGCCTCCTTCTTGACGTGGTTGATAGTTGGAGCGTTGTTGATAGCCACCCTCTTGGTTGGGTTGGTAGCCTCCTTCTTGACGTGGGCGATAGCCACCTTCCTGCCTAGGTTGGTAGTTGGCACGTTGCTGGTAGCCTCCTTCGCCTTCAGAAGCGTTGTTGTAACGTGGACGATAGCCGCCCTCTTGTCGCTGTTGGTAGCCTCCGCGATTGTTATTGTTATTGTAATTGCGTTGCTGATAGCCACCACTTTCATTGTTGTAATTGTTATAACGTGGGCGATACTGCCTTTGTTGAGATGCGCCACCACCTTGTAGGTTGGCACCAAATCCCTCGGGACGGAATGCTCCATCGTCTTCTCCACCACTGCTTCTGCGGTCGGAGCTATAAGCGCGTTGGGTGTGAATACGTGGTCTTTGCGTTCTCGCACCACCAGTTCCATAGGTTCGGGAATAGCTTCCACCTGCGTTGTAGCCTTCACGGCCTTCCTCTTGCTGTCCTGTCGACGTGTCTTGAGGGATCTTTTCCAATTCTGATTCCATAATTTTACTTCTTTTTAAACCTCACGGTTGCGTTAATACTTTTACTTTTTAACTTTTAATTACAGTTTAGTTAGTTTTAAATTCCTTTTCCTTTCAGGATGCTCCGCACTGTTTTGCTCGTATTGGTGTGGCGTGTTTTACCGTTCGGCAACGGTGCATTCCTTATAAATAGGTTATATGTTATTTTTCAAAGAAATCGTTTTATCGGGGCGTTCACACTCCCGTGTAGTTCGATGGGTTGATGGCCAGCAGCTCGCTCTTCACACTATCGCTCACGTCGAGCCCTGCAACAAACTCATGAATGGTTTTCTCCGTCATTTTCTCGTTTGTGCGTGTCAGTGCCTTCAACGCCTCGTATGGGTTGGGATAGGCCTCTCTGCGCAAGATGGTTTGTATCGCTTCGGCCACCACCGCCCAAGTATTCTCCAAGTCTTCGGCCAGTTTCTCCTCGTTAAGGATGAGCTTGCGTAAGCCTTTAAGCGTGCTTTGGAAGGCGATGAGCGCATGTCCCATGGGAACGCCAATGTTGCGTAGCACGGTAGAATCGGTGAGATCGCGCTGCAAACGACTAACGGGTAACTTCTGTGCCAAGAACTGCAACACGGCGTTTGCCAGTCCTAGGTTGCCCTCGCTGTTCTCAAAGTCGATGGGATTAACCTTATGCGGCATGGCACTCGACCCCACTTCGCCTGCCTTAATCTTCTGTTTGAAGTAGTCCATAGATATGTACATCCAGAAGTCGCGATCCAAATCGAGCACGATTGTATTAATTCTGCGCATGGCATCGAATGCTGCGCCCATGTTGTCGTAGTTGCTTATCTGCGTGGTTAGCTGTTCGCGCACCAGACCCAGCTTCTCGCTTACGAAGCGATTACCAAACTCGCGCCAGTCTATCTCTGGGTAAGCCACGTGGTGGGCATTGTAGTTGCCTGTGGCTCCACCAAACTTAGCCGACATTTTGCAGGCCCTAAGTTGTGCCAACTGCTCTTCCAAACGATACACATACACGCCAATCTCTTTACCCAAACGTGTTGGTGAGGCGGGCTGACCATGTGTTTTGGCGAGCATGGATACATCTTTCCATTCGTCGGCGTACGCTCGCAACTGTGCGATAAGCTCTTCCAACAAGGGATAGTAACATTCTTCCAAAGCCTCTTTGAAGGAAAGTGGCACACTGGTATTATTGATGTCTTGCGAAGTTAGCCCGAAATGCACAAACTCCTTATAAGCGTCCAATCCGCCAATGGCATCGAATTCTTCCTTAATGAAATATTCCACGGCCTTTACATCGTGGTTCGTAACCTTCTCGATGTCTTTCACGCGCTGCGCCTTAGCCTCATCAAACGATCGATAAATATTGCGAAGCTGGTCGAAACGCTCGCTACCCACACCTGCCAACTGTGGCAATGGTAGCTCGCAAAGGGCAATAAAATATTCTATTTCAACCCTCACGCGATAACGAATAAGGGCGTATTCAGAAAAGTATCTGGCTAACGGTTCGGTTTTATCGCGGTAACGGCCATCTATTGGCGAAACGGCTGTAAGCTTGTCAAGACTCATATTACTTTTAGTACTAATTGGATTGCAAATTTACCACAATAAATTGACACTTTCGCCTTTTATATATTAAAATGTGTCTTATCGTGAACTTTTTTGGCATAATTTTGTTCCTTTATTGCCATCTGTCAATCATCATAACGCATAAAATCAACAATTATTTTACCACAAAGGCTTTGCCGAAAATGTATTTTTTGCTATCTTTGCGCCAAACCAACAGGAAAAGTCGTTCCTACTATCAACAACGACGCCATGATGATATTAAAGAACAGTACAACTCGACACCAAAGCAAACATAGTCAAACAAGCAAGAGGGGGATGGCAACATTCTCGCCTCGTTCCTGCTGCCATATCCGTTTGTTTGTTTTGGTTATGTTCTTGTTATCGTTTGTCTCTGGCTTCGCCGCCAAAGACCATGATACCGAGTGCGTTGACGCGCCCACAGATACCACAAGCATAAGCAACGAAACGGCAGATTCAACCCTTTCGTCGGGCACTTTACCTGATACGCTAAACACGACCTCATTGAACGACACCGCCCAACATTGTACCAACAACCTAAAACTTGGCAAAGGACTCACTTATGTTGGTCTTCCGCTCATCATTGCGGGCATCTTAGGCAAGGGCGAACGCCATCGCGTGTATTACTTGCACAAAGACTTCGTTCCCGAGTTCAAGTCGTCGGTAGACGATTATGTGCAGTTCGCCCCCTTCGCACTAGCCACAGGGATGAAGGTTATGGGTGTTCCTGGCAAGAGTTCAACCGTTCGTTACTTGGCTAGCAGTGCCATGTCGTTCGCCATTATGGCTATAATCGTAAACACCATCAAGTACACGGCCAACCAAATGCGTCCCGATAACAGCACGCGAAACTCGTTCCCGTCGGGCCATACGGCAACGGCCTTCGTGGCTGCAACCATCCTTCACAAAGAGTATGGCCTCACCGTTAGCCCTTGGTACAGCCTTGCGGGATATGGTGCGGCTACCGCCACGGGGGTGATGCGTATGCTTAACAACCGCCATTGGATGAGCGACGTGTTCTGTGGAGCAGGCATCGGCATCATGTCTACCGAAATGGGCTACGCCCTGAGCGACCTATTGTTCAAGAAAAAGGGACTAATTGTACCCGACAAACATGACGTTGTGGACCTGCGCAACCGTCCTTCGTTCTTCTCTATACGTATGGGTGGAGTTTTAGGACAACAAAGGCTTCGCATGCCGCAAAGCTTCAAGCCCACACTAGGTGATCTTCCGTTTCTCATGCAGTTTGGAACGGGAGCCATGGTGGGTATCGAGGCTGCCTATTTCTTTAACCCCTACATCGGCATCGGTACCGACTGGCGACTGATTGGGCATCACGTTAAACGTCTCGACAGACCATTTAGGCACCCCTCCCCCACTGCAAACCTCCCCACTAACGTGGAATTCAACTTCCTGCGCACTGGGTTGAACGAGCTTTGTTCCTCTACTGGCATTTATCTTTCATTGCCTTTCTCGGGTAGTATAGCCTTGGGTGGAAAGCTAACTGTGGGCCGTAACAGCATCAAGAGCATCGCGGTGAAGGCGACGAAGACAGGAACGGTGAAGAGCGGAACGCCCGAAAGCTTCACCGACACCCATGAACCATACACAACCAGCTGGGATTTCCTAACCATAAAGGGCAACCGAGCACTACGTTTGGGCACTGGTCTATCGCTCACCGTGGCCTATAAGCAGGCCTATTGCTGGCGAGCATTCATGGATTTCAACTACTCGTTCAATACGTTTACAGCCACATTAAACCCCTCGGAGTGGAAACGACAAGAGTTTCCCGATGCAAAGAACCTGCCCAACGAGGTGGTTAGCGAACGCATTAAGAAGAAGATGATGCAGTTGTACGCAGGAACGGCATTCAGTATTTCGTTCTAACACAAGCGAAAAGCCGTTTAAACGTTGCCTCACTCGCGTGCGTATGTACGCGTATTAATAATGGATGGCAAAACAAAATTGCGTTTATAGTTCGCTGCCCTTTAAGAAAAACACCCGCGAACAATCACCTCTTGAGACACGCCAAATAAGCCCCTAAACAGCGTTTTATCACAAAACATTTTCTTACAGCTAAGATGTAACCCTGTTCCATATCATCTGGAATGACGTTCCATATCATCTGGAACAGTCGTCCAGATGATATGGAACAGCCGTCCAAAACATATATAACACCGCGGTTAATGTAATCATGCATCATCAGGGCTTAGCAAGCGCATTTTCGGAACAATGAAAATGCGAACGGCGGAATGGCTAATTGGCAAGTACGGGATAAGAAACCATACCCTCTGAACAAGATTGGAGAGGTAAAGAAACGGCTATCTCACCAACTAGCGTTACGCGACAGAAGGCATAACAAATTTCTCTTATCCCGAACTCGCGTAGTTTTCTTGCGCCGTCTTGCCTTGTTTTCGCATCGAACTACATGCCAAGCCCTTCACCCATACTATTCGGTTGGACTTGGCTCAACATCTTCATCGCCGTCCTGAGACATTGCCTCCAAATCGTCTGCATCGGCATCCGACACACCACTAATAAGATACTCGTATTCAGACCCACGCTTAAGTTGCAGGTGAATGCGCTTGTAAACCACCTTTCCATCCGCTCGTTTGTAGTTCACGATACACGTGCACGTGGCCGTGTCCATATTGTGCACTTCCAAAGAACGTAGCCAACGATAATCAAACTGTGCCGAACCCAACAGCAAGTTCTTCTTTAGCGTCTCGTTTTGCAACTGTTTGGCAAAAGCCTTTGTACAATATTTGTTTAGCACTTGCCGTATGCCAGCCGCACTGGGTTTGGCCTGACTCAACTCGTTTACGTACATGGCGTAAAACCCATAGATGTCAGGGACATAGACATCCATATCTCCTTCAGCCGAGGCGATGTCTATTTCGTACTTGCGCACAGTGCCATCGGCACTCAATGCCAAAGTAAAGATGGCGCAATTGTCGGTCTCTGGCTCACAATAGCTAAAGCCAACGTACACCGACGTGGGGGTAATATCGAACTCTTCGTATAGGCCAAGAGTAAAGCCCTTCATGCAACCAGAGCCCATAAGCAATTTGGAGTCTACCTTGTAGTTCTTAAACACAGGCTTACCACCCTTAAATATATTTATCTTCACTGCATAATCGGCGTATATGACCTTGTCGTAGACAAACTTTTTGCCGTCGTAGAATTGGCGAGCGTGTATCTCCCAATCACCCCAAGAGGTGTCTACGCGCGTAGGTTTCTCGATGAACTTTGAGTAGTCGGTTTTGTCTTCTTCCTCAACATACAGCTGTACGCTGTCTGTTTTAGCAACAACCGAATCGTTACCGATACTGTTTGCATCGACTTTCTTGTTTCCTGTGCATGCCAATATGAACATAGAAGGCATCAGGAAAAATGTATAAAACAACTTTTTCATTTTCACATTCCTATTTGGGTTAGTGCTACAAATGTAATAAAAAAGCAACTCTCACAAGCCACCTTTACCACTTTATTTTACTTCCTACACTAAAATTAGGCGCATTCACCACAAAATCGGGGGTTCAAAACATTTTTTTCGCGTTTTGTTTGGTGATATGGCGAAATCTCCTTACCTTTGCATCGCTTTTAAAACACAAAGGCATTGGGGCGCTTAGCTCAGCTGGTTTAGAGCATCTGCCTTACAAGCAGAGGGTCGGCGGTTCGAA
>ERZ773070.297-NODE-297-length-37729-cov-9.175134_pt1 | contig 37729 bp, 27 predicted proteins | sample MGYA00580618_ERZ773070 | MGnify/ENA primary metagenome ERZ773070 (study PRJEB29015, sample SAMEA2738023) | human oral metagenome | biome: human oral; feature: human-associated habitat; material: dental | place: China | collected 2019 ... | reverse complement strand
TGATGTCCTTACCATCGACGACGACGTCCTTATCACGGTTGATCTTACCGACACCACGGAAGACTTCGACACCATTACTCTTGAGGAGAGAGTAAACACCGCCAGTGAGCTTCTTAACGACACCATCCTTATAGGATACGAGCTTCTTCATATCGATAGAGAAGTTCATATCTGCGAAGTTGATACCACGTGCAGCAGCCTGCTCTACACCATCGAGGATCTCAGCATTGCGGAGGAAAGTCTTGGTAGGGATACAACCCTTGTTAAGACAGGTACCACCGAATTCAGACTTCTCTACGATAGCGACCTTAGCACCAAGCTGAGCAGCACGGATAGCAGCTACATAACCAGCAGGGCCACCACCGATGACGCAGAGGTGATAAGAGCCCTCGAGGTGAACGAGTGGTAGAGGAGCACCTTCGTGCTTAGGACCTTCCTGCTTCTCTGGAACGACTTCATCCTTAGAGCGGACGGTATCTAGGCTTTCGCCTGCTTCACCGATGTAACCGATGACTTCAGCGATGGGTACCGTTTCGCCTGCTTGGTGAGTTATCTTAAGCAGGACACCCGAAGCTTCTGCTTCAAGCTCCATGCTCGTCTTGTCAGTCATGATCTCGAGGAGGACTTCTCCGCTCTGGACGGGGTCTCCCTCGTTCTTTAGCCAGCGTACGATCTCACCTTCGGTCATATCTAGGCCCGTTTTGGGCATGATGATCTCTGTTGCCATATCTCTATTGAGTATCTTGTTGTGTTTCTTACTTAGTGGAATTAAACGAGCAGGGGCAGTGGCGACTCAAGGGTAGCCTTCAGTTCTTGCATGAACTTCGCTGCGCCGAGACCATTGATGACACGGTGGTCAGAGGTCAGGCTCATCTTCATGATAGGACGGATGACTACCTCGCCATTGCGTACGACGGGCATTTCCTTCGTTCCAGCGATGGAAAGGATAGCAGAGTTGGGCTGATTGATGATCGAGGTAAAGGACTCGACACCATACATCCCGAGGTTAGAGATCGTGAAGGTGCTACCTTCCTGATCAGCAGGTGTGAGCTTCTTACCCACAGCACGCTCTGTAATATCCTTGAGTCGAAGCATCAGGTCGACAAGACCGAGCTTCTCTGCTCCGTGGACGACGGGGACAAGAAGTCCCTCATCCATGCCGACAGCCATAGCAAGGTTCACGTAGTTATGAAGCTCGATCTGTGAGCCATCTGCTGAGAGGGAAGCATTGATATAAGGATGATTCATCAGCGTACGCACTACAGCGATCGAGATGATATCAGTCACAGTTAGCTTCTTGCCTGTCTTCTCCTTGATTGGCTCGAGGAGTTGCTTACGAAGCTTCGTAGCTTCATACATATCTACCTCGTAGTTCAAGACGAAAGTAGGAGCAGAGAAATAGCTATCTGACATACGCTTGGCGATGACACGACGCATCATGTTCATCGGCACGATCTCGACATCACCCTTAGGCTCAGCAGATGCAGGAGCTGCGGAAGTAGCTGGTGCTGCTGGTGCAGAAGCTGCTACAGGCTTGCTAGCAGGAGCAGGCTGATCCTGGGTGAAGGGATCAACGATGTGCTCAAGATTGGGGAAGTAGCTTTCTCCAAGAAGAGCAGCGACGTCTGCACGGGTGATCTTACCACGGAAGCCCGTCCCCTTGATCGAAGAAGTATCAATACCATGTACTTCAGCGATCTTCTTAGCCAGCGGTGTAATACCGCCACGCTCTTCGTAGGTATATCCCGCCACATCTTCGGCATGGATACGCCCCTTGTAGCCTGACCCCACGATCTGATCAAGCTCGACACCCATACGATGAGCGAGCGAGCGAGCAGCTGGAGTGGCTCTTAGTTTATCATTTCCCATATAGATTATGCTTAAGGTGCATAGCCCTAGCTCAGGGAGTCTAGGGCTAGCACAGAAGTGTCATACTTACGCTATTGAAGCGAGGCAGGTTAACGCTTGGAATACAGGCGTTCGATGTAAGAGAGGATACGATCTTCATCAGGTAGCATTCCCATCTCTAGAGCGCGGTTGTAAGGAGTTGGGATATCTTCAGCTGCAAGACGAAGGATACGGTTATCCAGGTAGTCGAAAGCATCGCTCTCTGTGATCACGGCTGCAATCTCACCAAGGAAACCACCAGTCTTATGAGCGTCATTGACGAGGAGTACACGACCTGTCTTCTTGACGGAGTTGATGATCGCTTCCTTATCAAGAGGCATAAGTGTCATCAAGTCGACGACTTCCACCTCAATGCCCTTTTCGGCAGCCTTATCAGCAGCCTTGAGGACACGCTCTAGCATACGGCCATAGGTGACTACAGTGACATCCTTACCGACACGCTTCAGATCCGCCTTACCAATGGGGAGGACGAAGTTAGGATCGGTTGGCACCTCACCCTTCATATTATACTGAGCCTTATACTCTAGGAAGATCACCGTGTTATTATCACGGATAGCCGCCTTGAGAAGCCCCTTAACATCTGCAGGCGTACCTGGAGCGACGACCTTCAGACCTGGGATGTGACAGAACCATGCCTCCAGGCTCTGAGAATGCTGAGCTGCAGAACCCAGACCAGAGCCAGCTGCACAGCGGAAGACCACGGGCACAGAGCCCTTACCACCATACATATAGCGTGTCTTAGCAGCCTGGTTAACGATGTTATCCATCATGTAGACGATGAAGTCCATAAAGGTCACGTCTACGATAGGACGAAGTCCCGTCAGAGCAGCACCGACAGCACAGCCCGAGATAGCGCTCTCTGAGATCGGAGTATCACGTACTCGCTCACTACCGAACTCTTCAAGCATCCCTACAGAGGTACCGAAGTCACCACCGTAAACACCGACATCTTCACCAATTAGGAAGACGTTTTCGTCACGGCGCATCTCTTCGCTCATGGCTTCGATGATGGCGTCACGGACGGACATCACCTTTGTTTCTTGTCCTTCTATCATAATTGTGTTTAGATCATTAATGGGTTAGAGAAGACCGACAGATTACTCGGTGAAGATATCTTCGAAGGCTGATTCTGGTGAGGGGTTAGGTCCCTTACGTCCGAACTCTACAGCTTCATCGATAGCGGCATGGCTAGCTGCTTCGAGAGCATCTAGTTCTTCGACTGTAGCGAGCTTCTTGTCGACAAGATAATTGCGGAACTTGAGGATAGGATCCTTCTTCTTCCACTCATCGACCTCTTCCTTCGTGCGGTACTTACCTGGGTCAGACGTAGAGTGACCGAACCAGCGGTAAGAGACCGTCTCGACGAGAACGGGACCCTTGCCTGCACGTACATCCTTAACGACCTTATCCATCGCTTCGCGTACTGCGAGGACGTCATTACCATCCTCGATGAAGACACCTGGCACACCATAGGCTGCCGCACGCTCATAGACGTGCTTGGTACGCATAACTGAGGAGATAGGCGTAGAGATCCCGTAGCCGTTATTGATACAGAAGAAGATCACGGGGAGATTCCATACAGCGGCGAGGTTGAGCGTCTCGTGGAATGAGCCTTCGTTGGTCGCTCCATCACCGAAGCAACACATGACGATCTTGCCGGTGTTCTTCATCTTCTGCGTCAGAGCGGCACCGATAGCGATACCCATACCACCACCGACGATACCATTTGCACCGAGGTTACCGGCGTCGACATCTGCGATGTGCATGGAGCCACCCTTACCCTTACAGACACCATTTGCCTTCCCCATGATTTCGGCCATCATCCCATTGAGGTCGATACCCATAGCGATGCTCTGACCGTGGCCACGGTGGTTGGAGGTGATAAGGTCTCCCTTCTCAAGGGCACAGATAGCACCAACGTTAGCAGCTTCTTCCCCAACGGAGAAATGCGTCATCCCTGGGACTTCCCCACGACGTACTAGCTGGTTGACCTTGTTGTCGAAGTTGCGGATATCCTCCATCTTGTGGTACATCTCCAGCAAAGCTTCTTTCTTGAGTTTAGCCATAATGTTGTATTCTTACTTAGATACTTACTGTAGTTATTCTACGACTCAAGCGGTCTAACCTGTACTCTAGCTACGAGCAAAACAGCATCACCGCTGGTCATTGCTGCTGTCGTCGAGGCATGAAACGTTGCGCTTCGTTAATCACGGAAATTAATCCTTATTAACCTCCCGTATTGCAACACTGACTATGCAAAGATACATATTATATTGAAACTAGCATCTTTTCCACACCAAGGCTCTAAGTCAAGCTTGAGGACTCCTCATGTCTGCTTGAGCAAGAGTCAATCATCACATAGATAAAGGTCTACCTTTTAGTAAGAAAAGATAGACCTTTACTTCGGTAAAGCATAGGCTTTCCGAGAGCTAACGCAAGCCTCCCTGCTCATCTCCCCTACCCTCTTCCCGAGCAGCATTAGGATTGAGAGAGAACAGTGCCTAGGATAGGTCAGATGAATCTAATAGATCGAGTCAGGAAAGACAGCAATGCTAACCTCACAGCCAAGGCTAAGCTACCCGATCGGCCAATCTTTGGAGAAGTCGTACCTTTGCTTCCACACCTAAGAGCTAGATATGGAAGGCACATTACCTTCGCCTAGCACAACCTCAATGATGATGAAATCTATCACAAAGCTTTTGATTCGCACCCTCAGCCTAGGCGTCTGCGCCTGGATGGCCTACTCTTCTGCCGGCGCACAAAACATCCAAATTCACTACGATCTCGGTCGCTATCTCTACCCCGATAAGCAGAAGGATCGACCACGCATGACCATGACGGTCGAGCAGCAGAGCATAGACCGCTTCGGAGATACGTTTTACTTCGTCGATATGAACTTCCTCGGACAAGGGGCAGTAAGTGCTAACTGGAAGTTCCTCCGCAATCTCCGCTTCTGGCAGGGACCTTGGGCGTGGCATATACGTTACGATGGCGGACTTCGCTTTATCAATGCCAATGCCCCAGAGCCAGCTGGCTCCAGAGCGATCTCTATCAATGATGCCTTCATGACTGGGATTACCTATCAGTATCTAAGCCCTTCGCGACGAACGATGCTTAGCCTTACCCCACTCTACAAGTATATCAAGGGCATAGAGCGTCCACACAACTACGAGCTATGTGGTGTCTGGAAGCTGGCTTCCCCCACGGGAGTCTTCACCGCCACAGGCTTCTTCAGCTGGTGGCACCAAGAGGACAAGCGACCAGGGTGGAACAAAGAATTCAAATTCATGTCCCAACCTCAGCTTTGGTGCAACCTAAATCGGATAAAAGGTATCGCTCCTGACTTCAATCTCAGTGTCGGGACAGAAGTTCGCATATCGAAGAATATCGACGCACCTCAGTGGATCGTCGCTCCGACGCTAGCTCTTAAGTGGAGCTTTGGCAAGAACTAGCCCCTAGTTCCTTAGACGGTAGCGCCCGCCAGGCAAGGCCTCGACATAGCCATCCAGCTCTAGATCGAAGAGCTGAGCCGTAAGGGTCGCGACGTCAAGATTTAAGTCACGAGCTAATTCGTCGACGATCATCTCTCCCTGAGTACTTAGTCGCTTCAAGAGAGGATGCTCTGAGAGAGCTGGACGAGCCATCATGGCTGGTTCAGCTCTTCTTCTTTCTATCGCTTCCCCTTCGGGTAACTCCCAGGCGAGCTCATGAGCTAGCGTCTCTACCCCCAGACAGAGATGAGCCTTTGACTCTTGGATCAGGCGATGACAGCCTAAACTCATCGGATCAGAGATACGACCTGGGAAGGCGAAGACCTCACGATCTGACTCAAAAGCATAGCGAGCCGTGGAGAGCGAACCACTTCTCTCCCCAGCTTCGACTACGACAGTTGCTTCACTGAGACCTGCGATGATTCGATTACGAGCTACAAAGGCTTGCTTGTAAGGTTTGACTCCAGGAGGATATTCACTCACCCAAGCTCCTCCCTTATCCAAGATCTCCCGAGCTAGCTGACTATGTGGGCTCGGATAGATCATATCCAGTCCATGTGCTAACACCGCCACAGTCGGTAGCCCATACTGAAGAGCCCCTCGGTGAGCCTCGATGTCTATCCCATAGGCAAGCCCACTGATGATGGTCGTACGAGGATATTGTCCTTGAAGTTCGCCGAGCAGCCTATGCACAATGGTACGTCCATAGTCAGAGCTAGTGCGTGTCCCCACGAGACTAAGGTGCGTCTGCGTCTTCCAGCCCTCATAGTCTCCTCGGAGATAAAGGACAAAGGGCGGACTCACACTCTCTCGAAGTAGGGGCGGGTAATCTTCGTCTAGGATACAGCAGAGGCGGATACCCAAGGTTTCACAGCTCGCCTTAATCTGCTCAGCCTGCTGAAGCAAATTTGGATCAGACAGCTGTGAGAGGATACGTCGCTGGAGCTTGGGCGCCACGTCCAGTAATCGTTTCGGATGGATGAAGAGAGCTTCAAGAGAGCCTACACGCTCTATGAGCTCGATAGACGAATGTACGCCTAGGTACTTCACCAGTGATAAGGCGATGGCATAAACGGGATTTTCCATGGTAAGTAAGGCATGCTCCCCCTGTCTCCTCTATGATGAGGTCGGCAGGGGGAGCTAGATCTAGGGCATGAGGTTAATAGACTTAGTGAGCAAGCATATCTGCTGTAATGGGGCGGAATGAGCTATCCTTAATCGCACGGAAGCGAACCTGTCCGCCATCCCAGTAGGATGGGAAGCCTCCCTGCTCTCTACCGATAAACAAGAAGCGTACAGCATGCCATCCAGCCTTAAGCGCCTTACTCGTATCGTGGGGGCTATACTTGGGCACCTCACCAGAGTTATCAATCAGAAGCTGACCATCGAGCCACATCTGATCAAGATTGGTCGAGAAGACATAGACCCCATCTTCCGGAATGTGTACGTATCCTTCTCCCCAGACAGCCTTTCGCTGGAACTCACTGAAGTCATTACGCAGATCATCTGGGCGCAGCTCCTCCAGCTTGCTCACTCTCCCTTCCGTCCAAGCGACAACCTCCACGAGGTCTGAGGCTCGGCGAAAGTTCCCCACAGCCGTACGTGTACGCAGTCCCGGCTTCGGCTCCGCAAGTAAAACAGCAGGAGCTGGCTCTTGCTTCTGGAAGGTGATTGAGCGAACTCGACTGACCTTGCCCGAAGGAAGCACCGAGGCAACCTTCACCACCCGATCCATATAAATAGGCAAGGGCTGTGTGTAGGTCGAAGATTGAGCGGTAGGCTCCGATCCGTCCGTCGTATAAACGATGCGAATAGGACGAGAGCTAGTCAATGCTAAAGTTGTGCTATCGGTGAAAACGACAAAGTTTAGCGATGCCGTACGCTTCTCAGGACGAGCATCAAGCTCCATCTTCGGTAGAGGTTGCTCGGGCAGAGGGATGTGGTAGTTCACTCGATGCTGGTCAAGACGTACGTAGGCATTATTGAGACGACGAGTGAAGTCCTTGAAATTCTTTTGTCCTTGCGCTGTCCAAACTCCTTCTGCCAAGGCAATCTCGCTAGGATATGCATGGTATTGCATGAGCTCTGTCGAATAAAGGTACTCTGACCAGAGGCAGGCTTGCGCACCTTTGATATGGTGACGCTTCGTCGGAGCGATCGCTTCGGGGATAGGATTATAGCTGTAAGTATCCTGCAAGTAAGCGTAGCCTCGTACAGCTAGTGGTTCAGCACGATGATCCCCCTGCAGTCTATTTACGTATAGTCCCCCGCTACCAGGTGTCATGATGACATCGTGGCCCATGTTAGCCGACTGGATGCCTCCGTCTTCGCCACGCCAGCTCATGACCGTAGCGCTAGGAGCAAGCCCTCCTTCGAGGATCTCATCCCAACCAATCAGCTTCTTTCCGTGCTTGGCTAGGATCTTCTCCGCACGACGAATGACGTAGCTCTGTAGCTCATGTTCGTCCTTAAGACCTTCCTCCTTGATACGCTTCTGGCAGTTTGGACAGACCTTCCAGCGATCCTTCGGGCACTCATCCCCTCCGATATGGACATATTCGCTAGGGAAGAGAGGAATGACTTCCTCGAGGACGTTCTCGATGAACTCAAAGGTGGATTCCTTACCGGCACAGAAAACGTCATCTTCGACACCCCATAGGTTACGCACCTTATACTCTCTAGCATCAGGGAAGCAGGTCAACCAAGGATAAGCCGTAATAGCTCCCATACCGTGACCTGGCATCTCGATCTCGGGGATGACCGTGACAAAGCGATCTGCGGCATACTTCACGATCTCCTTGATCTGATCTTGGGTATAGAAGCCACCGTAGATCTGTCCATCGCCCTCCATGCGTTTTGATCCGATCTCCGTAAGGCGGGGGTAACGCTTGATCTCGATACGCCAGCCTTGGTCTTCGGTTAGGTGCCAGTGAAGCTTATTGATCTTGAAGAGTGAGATGATGTCGATATGCTTCTTCATCTCCTCAACGGTGAGGAAGTGACGACAGACATCGACCATAACACCTCGGTATTCGAAGGCGGGCTCGTCCTGAATCTGTACCGCAGGGATCTGCCAAGCAAGACCAAGGACCTTAGAAGTTGATTCTACTTCGGCAGGTAGGAGCTGGAGAAGGGACTGGTAGGCATAGAAGAGTGCACGGGCCGTCTTACCAACCAGCTCAACACCCCGAGAGCTTGAGGTGAGGGTGTAGCCTTCTTCTCCAAGAGCGAGCTTGGGATCAATGCGAGCGAAGATACCTCGGCTCGTGTTCTTGCTCCCGCTAGTGACCTTGAGAGAGTAGCCCGTGGAGGCATTCAGCTTATCAGCAAAGAAGCGAGAGATAATAATTGCTGAGTCGCCCTCAGCGATTAGAGGTGTCTTGGCTGTGAGGAGGAAGGGGGAGCCACCAACCTCCTTCAGACTCTTGGGCTGGGGGATGATGTTGATCCCTTGATTGTAGCTAGGGACAGGTTTAGCAGAAGTAGCACCTAGCTGGTAGGTAGTGACTGCTAAAGCTACGAGATAGGTAAGGAAGGGTCTCATGCCAAAGTGGATTAGATGGAAGGAATATGCAGTGAATGGGTATTAGTAACGGAGAGAAAGTCGCTAGACTAGTCGGAAGCTCTTACGATGTATCGGAGAAGCACCTAGCCGTCGGATAGCTTCCCGATGGGTGGGCGTCGGATAGCCCTTATGCTTGGCTAGATCATAACCAGGATATTCCATATCTAGCATACCCATCAATTCATCTCGGTGGGTCTTAGCTAGGATTGACGCAGCTGCGATGGCCGTGTACTTAGCATCACCCTTCACGATACAAGCATGCTCAATCCCTGGATAGGGATCAAAGCGATTGCCATCAATAAGCAGGAAGTCTGGACGAAAAACCAACTGATCTATCGCCCGATGCATAGCTAGGAATGAAGCATGGAGGATATTGATCTGATCGATCTCTTGCGGAGAGACGACACCGATACCCCATGCAAGGGACTCCGCCTCAATGATAGGACGAAGCTCCTCACGTTGATGTTCGGTGAGTTGCTTGGAGTCCGTCAGCAAGGGATGGAAGAAACTCTCCGGAAGGATCACTGCAGCAGCGACGACGGGACCCGCTAAGCACCCTCGACCGGCCTCATCACAGCCACACTCGAGATCAGCACCTTGACGAAAGCGAGCAAGTAATGCTTCGTGAGTCTTCATACTCCTCGGTACTTAGCGAAGCATAGCGACAGCCTTGCGAAGACCGATAAAGAAGTGCTCGACCTCATCCTCCGTGTTGTAAAGCCCAAAGGAGGCGCGCGCCACGGCTGTTTGTCCGTAAGAGGCGAGCAAGGGCTCTGCACAATGATGCCCTGTACGTATAGCGATACCTTGATGATCCAATAGCGTGCCAAGGTCAAAGGGATGTACCCCTGGAATGCTGAATGAGAGAATCCCTCCCTTGTGCTCTGCCTCACCGAGGATCAAGCTATCGGGATAGTCAGCCTTGAGTCGCTCCGTCGCCAACTTAAGCAAATGATCCTCATGGCTAGCGATTGCCTCCAATCCCAAAGACTCTACGAAGTCCAAGGCTACGGCAAAGGCCGTCGAACCTACGTAATCAGGCGTCCCAGCTTCGAACTTGAAGGGCAGAGTGTTATAGGTCGTCTTCTCAAAGGTCACCTTCTCAATCATCTCTCCCCCGCCCATATAAGGTGGCATCTTAGCCAACACCTCGGGTTTCCCATAGAGAGCACCGATCCCAGTAGGGCCATAGACCTTATGAGCACTAAAGGCATAGAAGTCGGCATCCAACGTAGCGACATCAACAGGCGTATGTGCAATCGCTTGAGCTCCATCTAAGAGCACCAAAGCCCCTACCTCATGTGCCAGACGTACGACCTCGGCCACTGGATTGATCGTACCCAACACATTACTAACATGGGCCACAGAAACGATACGGGTACGCGGGCTAAGGAGCGAACGATAGGCCTCCATATCAAGCTCACCCGCCTGAGTCAGGGGAATGACACGAAGAGTCGCCCCACGACGCTGACAGAGGAGCTGCCAAGGGACAATGTTCGAATGATGCTCCATCGTGCTAATAAGGATCTCATCCCCCTCTTGCACGAAGGCTTCACCAGCACTGAAAGCAACTAAGTTAATGGCTTCAGTCGTCCCACGTGTAAAGATCAGCCCCTCAGCACTAGGCGCACCGATAAATCGGGCAACCCGACGACGTGCCTCCTCATGATGCTCTGTCGCCAATTGGCTAAGATAGTGAACGCCACGGTGGACGTTAGCATTCGCCGAACGATAAGCTCGCTCGATAGCTTCTAGAACCACTAGAGGCTTTTGCGTAGTGGCTGCATTATCTAGGTAAACGAGATCTTTCCCGTGAATCTTCTCCGTGAGGATCGGGAATGCTCGTCTTATATCTTCTACTGAATACATTGATCTACTTCTTGCGCCTAAGTGCGCAGACACAAAAATACGCAATAAGCCTCGTAAACGACCTATCTTTCCCCACTAAAGAGCATCCCTACTCCTCTCGATTCTCCACAGTCACCTAAGTAAACCTAGACATTTACTCTTTCAAAGCATAGCCTTTGCCTCTGTAAAGCTTATGCTTTACCTCCCGAAACATCTACCTTAATTTCCCAGCTCCCATGATCTGGCTTGGGGAACTATGAAGTCCTAGCTTGAGATCCCCTATCGAACTACCTATAAAGAAGCAGCACCCCCAAGAGGAAGTATCCTCTTGGGGGTGCTACACTTTTGCCTTTGTAAGGGCGGAGATTAGAGACTCGTAGTCGTCAGATTAGTAAAGCCAACCAGCGGATCTTGACCTACAGAGAATCCATAACCAGGGAGAGTGGCCGAAGTAAGAGCTGGCTTATGGAGCTTATTGAGGAGCTCCTTAACAGCCTCCTTATCCAAGCCGACCAAACGCAAGCTCTTAACGGAAAGCACACCTCTAATCGCACTGAAAACGCCAGGAGCCTTGACTCCCTCAACATTGAGATTAGTGATCGTGACATCCTGTGTGGTAAGATCCCTCAGCGCAGGGTTAGCCGTGAGCGTGAGGTCAAATGCTTGACCAGCCGTAGGACGGTTGATTCCTAAAACCGCAAGTTTGGGGCTATTAGGGAACGACATCGATGTAAATCTCGGAGAATGGAAGACAGCATACTCTAGAGCTGGGAGCTTCGACAGATCTAGATCTTCATTAGAGAAGGGAGAGCGTGTAACGATACGGGCAATCTTATTGTCATCAGCAAGCTTCACCTTCTTAATATCAGAGTTTCTATTAGGATCCCCCAAGGTAAGAGATGTCAACTCCTTCAGTGACGTTAAGTCAAGGTCAGAGATGCTGTACCCAGAGAGAACAAGACTTTTTAGTCCAGTGAGGCTAGACAGGTCAACCTTCAAAGTCTTACCTGCACTAGTAGCTGCACTAGCAAAAGAGAACGATTCCACCCATGGCATAGCCCCCTTATTGATAAGGATCTCATCGACACCATTACTTAGGATAGCCAATGTAGCAGGTACTTCCTTAAGAGCAATAAAGCCATTACTCCCGACAGTATAGTTGACTTTATTGATCTTGATAATCGTTCCAGCAGTACTCTTTAGCAGAACGGGAGCATCACTCTTAGCCGTAGCATTGACATCCACCTGGAGAGGACCCGAAGGAGGAGTACCTGGATTAGGAGTAGGATTGACAGGATTAGTGGGATTGACTATGGGTGCATCACTCTTGCTCTTACAAGAGATAACAGATAGAGAAAGGGTAGCTAGCAAAGCTAGCGCAAGATGTTTCTTATTCATATGCGATGATATTATTAATTCCAGTACTCATTCAATACTTATTAATACTTCAATGCAAAGATAGATAAAAACTTTCATTAGTATTAAATTACCTTAGGCTTCACTGAGACTAGCCAGATAAATGAAGAGCTAGAGGATACAATTAGGGAGGCAAGCCTGTTACGACAGCTAGCCTCCCTAATCCTTAGTTCATAGTCGCTAGAAAGCATCTAGCAAGAGAGAGCTTGACTACTTTGTCTTCAGCACGAATGACAGCTCAATATCATCATTGATGAAGTTATCTCCTAACCCTGAGAAGAAATTTTTCGAGCCATACTTAACATTCCAATCTGTTCGATTGATCGTGAAGTGCTTACTTGTAATCGTATAGGCTCCTGTGGCTTCATCTCGCACAGCAGACTCAAGAGGAATAGAGATATTCTTGGTGACGTTCTTGATCGTTAAGTTACCCTTGATTTCCTTAGCTGAAGCCAACTCTAATCCACTAGCTGGAACATCCGTAAGCTCAAAGGTTACTTCAGGATACTTATCCGACTCAAAGAAATCCTCACCTAAGAGATGAGCACGTAGCTTATCTCCTCCCTCTTCGGGCTTGATATCCTCAACAACTAAGCCATCCAAGCGAATAGACACACGACCTGCATGGAGCACTCCATCCTTGAGGTCAAGAGTTCCGAAGCTCACAGGAAGCTTCCCGAAATGTTCACCTCCAGGCTTAAATCCTTTCCAGGAAAGATAGGAGCTCGTACTATCTATAGACAGCATACGAGCGCTATCTAGCTGACTTACTTCAGCAGCGTCTGTTGCACTGACATTATTCTGACCTTGATTACCTGAGCAAGCGATAGTCATAAGGCTTAGCATACCGATGCTAGCCATAAGAAGACTCTTCTTCATACTATGTTTCTTTTGATTCTAATTTTAACTACTTAACATTAAAACGACAAAACGATCGTTTTAGTTCAATCTGCCTCTCGAGAGATAAAGTACATAGCAAGGAAAAGAGCAGACATTAGGCTCTTCAACCTAATGCCTGCTCTCTATGAGAATAGCGTACGAGCTAACTAGGAAATAACCTAGTGAGCAGAGGTGCTATCAGCAGCTGCTGGAGTGATAATGTCAAGAAGTTCAATTTCGAAGACAAGCGTGCTAAGAGGCTCGATCTTGTCCCCTGCATGGCGTGCACCATAGGCTAGCTCCTGAGGGATGACGACCTTAACCTTTTCGCCTACCTTCATTAGCTGGAGCATCTCCGTCCAACCCTTGATGACGCCGTCTACACGGAATTCGGCAGGGGTCTTGGATTCATCGAAGAGCGTGCCATCAACGAGCGTACCCTTATAGTTCACCTTAACCATATCGGTAGCCTTAGGCGTAGCCCCAGTACCTTCCTTGATGACCTGATAAGCAAGGCCAGAAGCCGTAGTCTTCACACCTGCTTCCTTCTTGAAGCTAGCGATGAAGGCTTCACCCTTCTGCTTATTTTCCTTGTACTGCTCTGCCATCTGCTTCTGCATCTCAGCTTCTGCCTTCTCTTGCTGAGCTAGCTGCTGCTTCATGTAGTACGCCTGAGCGATCTGCATAAGGCTATCTGCCTGCTTAGCACGACCTGCTGAGTCGAGCTTGAGAGCTTGTTTGAAGCCATCGAGGAAGATATTCTTCTTTAGGACGGTGTCATCCTTCATACGCATAGCAGCCTGGATACCCTGCATCTGACCTACGTAGTACCAGAGCTTAGCAGAGTCGCTATTGAAGCCCTCTTCAAAGCCCTTGAAGAAAGCAGCAGAGTCGATCTTCTCACCCTGAGCTTGGGCATTCTTGATAGCATTGATGATGTCGTTAGCCTGGGCAAAACCCGTAGCGAAGGATACAGAGTCTGCCTCAGACTTGAGGGCTGCACCGCCCTTTGAGCAGGAGTAGACACCGAAGGCTACGGCTGAAGCAGCCAGTAGCATAGCGAGCTTTTTCATTGTAATTCTCTTATTGTTATTGGTTGATTATGACTATTTCTTACGCTTAGCACTACCCTTCTTAGCAGGAGTAGACTTGGCGGATGTGGGAGAGGTAGACTTTGCTTCTTCGTGGGAAGGAGCTTCCTGATGCGGCTTGATATCGATTAGTTCTACCTCGAAGAGTAATGGTGCCCCTGGAGGAATAACGCCCCCTGCTCCACGGTCACCATAAGCTAGACCAGCAGGAATGAGAAACTCATACTTAGAGCCCTTTGTCATGAGACAAATCCCCTCCGTCCAGCCTGCGATGACCTGTGATAGCGGGAAGACAGCTGGTTCTCCACGCTTGTAGGAGCTATCAAACTCCTTACCATCGAGTAGGCGACCGACATAATTGACCACGACCGTATCCTGAGGAGTAGGACGTGCATCTAGCGTAGCCTTGAGGACGCGGTACTGTAGACCACTCTCTGTGACCTTCACGCCTTCTCGTTGGCGATTCTTAGCAAGTAGCGAATCAGCCTCAGCGGTGCGCTTGGCTTGCTCCTTCTGCTGCAGTGAGGAAGCGTAAGTCTCAAAGATACTGCGTGCTTGGCTAGAGCTAATCTTCCCCTTTCGCTGAAGGAAAGCATCCGAAAATCCAGCCAAGATTTGCTCTCGGCTCAAGCTATCCCCAGGGATAGAACTGACCACACGCTGGAAGGCTTCGCTGTTAAGCACTCCAAACGAATAGGCTACAGAATCCTGAGCCGTCATCGTCACAGCCTTAGACTTTAGGCGAGGAGAGCAAGAAGCGGAAGCAAGGAGAGCCAGCCCTCCCAGCGACAGAGTTAGGAGATGAATCTTCTTCACTACTTCCCTACGATAGAGATGAGTTCGATGATGAAGATCAGTGTGCTTCCAGGCTGGATCATCTCGCCGGCACCACGATCTCCGTAAGCAAGGTCTGCTGGGATCGTCACCTTCCACTTAGAGCCTACGGGCATGAGTTGTAGGATCTCCGTCCAGCCCTTGATGACCCCCTGGAGAGGGAAGGTAGCTGTCTGTCCACGATCCATCGAGCTATCGAAGACCTGACCATTGATGAGCGTACCGTGATAGTGGCACTCTACCGTGTCCGTAAGACTAGGCTTCGGGCCATTACCCTCGCGTAAGATCTCATATTGGAGTCCACTAGGTAGCGTGACGACACCCTTCTTGAGACCATTGATCTTGAGGAACTCCTCACCAGCAGCTTGGTTCTGCTCGACAGCCTTACGACGAACTTCCTGGAAATACTCATTGATGACCACCTTGGCCTCTTCGTAAGTCATCTTAGGCTCCCCTTCTTCAAGGACGTCACGTACGCCTGAGAGGAAGTCTTCTAGGTTGATTTCTTCGAAGCCCGATGCTCGAAAGTTCTGGCCGATGCTAAGGCCGAGGGCATAACTTACTTTATTCATCTAGATTGATACTTATCATTCTCTTTGGGATGCTAACTCTACCGCTGACCACCGATACTAGAGCGTGGCAGAAGACGAGTAGCATATATCAAGGGACAAAGTTAAGTAATTTTTCACCTACCAAGCAATCTCTTTCCACAGAGGTAGAAGTCTCTGAATTAGCAAGCTCACAGAAGGTGAGAGTCTGCACTACGAAAAAGGATAAAAAGCCCAGGGATAGCCTCTGCTTATCCCGTCTCTTCCACCCCTAAGGAAGCTCTCTCACTCCGCAAAGGATAGCTCATCAAGCACCGTATATAAAGGAAGGCATTCGCCCATCTATCACCCGTCCAAGAGAAAGATAGACCTTTCACCTTGCTAAGGTTGGCCTCTTCTCAAACAAAGGTTAACCTCCATCCGAGCCAAGGTAAACCTCTAAGCAACGAGTCCTCAATCCAACATTCCGTAGTTCCATCCTTAGCTTCCGTAAGAGATGCACGTAGTCTATGTCTAAGACCAACATCGATCTAATCCGAGATAAGGCATCCAGATCCATCTCATGTATCATCCTTCTCAAAGAGGCCTCAACTTGGGGTCATAAAGAAACAGTTTTAATAAACATTTTCTATCTTTGAGCAGTCAAGGTGGTTGTTTTCCACCATAGTTCTAGCACTATTTATCAACAAAGCAGTATGTTCAAGAAAGTACTCACAGCTGCTCTCCTCTTCGCCGGCATAGCAGGAGCAGCACAAGCACAGGAAGTCTTCGGCAAGGGAGACAAGGCACTTAACATCGGTATCGGTCTTGGTTCTACCATCTCTGGCACGACCATCCCCCCCATCACCGCAAGCCTTGACTTTGGTGTAGCAGACCGTCTTATCAATGGTAACAACGGATCTATCTCTGTCGGGGGTCTTCTCTGCTATACGGGATCGTTCAACGACTACGTTACGACGCACTATGGTATTATCGGTGCACGTGGTGCATTCCACTATCAGTTCGTAGACAAGCTCGACACTTATGCAGGTCTTCTCCTTGAATATCGCCATGCACGCGTCAACTGGAAGAGCGACATCATCAGTGGCAGTACAGGCTCTTCTGGATTCACTCTCGGAGGTTACCTCGGTGCACGCTACTTCTTTACTCCTAAGGTCGGTGCCTTCGCTGAGCTTGGCTTCTCCAATGCTTACGCTGACGTTGGTGTAACCTTCAAGCTCTAAGGCCTCCGTCCTCAGCGACGAAGTATCAAGCTAAGTGGCGAGATTTCCCTTGCGGGAGATCTCGCCACTACTTTTCTAGGTAGCAGATAGATCTAGACAGCACCGAGGCTTAAGCAAGCTAGGAGATTGAGACAGCATCTGACTGCTAGCAGATAAACGAACGGAGGCGCAAGTGAAGAGCTTTCACTTGCGCCTCCTTAGCTTAAGTCTCTTGACTTAAAGCGGGCTTAGAGGTTAGGGTTCACCTTTGACCACTCAGCGACTGGTGGGATAACCCCTAGAGAGATGACCTCATCACGCATAACGACGAGGTGCTCATAGCTCTTCTTGAGTGCTGCGATCTCTGCTTCGGTACCCTTTAGTTCGTGGCTGTAGTGGACGCCATCCTTATCGAGGACAGTTTCCATACCCATCACTACGTGATCCATCCCAGGGAGGTTGACATAGCACCCTGCAGGCCAACGGAAAGGAGCGCCTCCCATAGCTGCACGAATCATCTCGATCGAGACATAGGCTGGGCTCTGGAACGAAGAGCGACCACGAAGCTTAATGATATTCGCTCCACCCTTAGTCACACGGGTCTTGATCTCTTCCCATGCCGCTTCAGGAAGCTTGTCCGTACCGATAAGTTCGGATAGAGGCTTGCCCGCAATCGTTGCTCCACTAGAGAAGACTGCCATAGCTTCACCATGACCACCATAAGTACGTGCTCCGACGACTTCACTCTGAGCAACACCGAAGTGCTTAGCTAGTTCGCTCTGCAGACGAGTAGAGTCAAGAGCAGCGAGCGTAGTTACCTGCTCGGGACGAAGCCCTGAATGCAGGAGAGTCACGAGTCCCGTGATATCAGCGGGGTTGAAAATGATGACGACATGGCGGACATCTGGGCAATAAGTCTTGATGTCCTTACCTAGCTGAGCAGCGATCTCAGCGTTACCCTTAAGTAGATCCTCACGGGTCATACCATCCTTACGAGGTGCGCCACCAGAGGATACGATGTACTTGGCTCCCGAAAGAGCTTCCTTGATGTCAGAGGTGAAGGTAAGGTTCAGACCTTCGAAACCACAGTGACGGATCTCTTCAGCGACACCTTCGAGTCCTGTTGGGAAGGGGTCATAGAGACAGATATTGGGGGTGAGTGCCATCATGGCAGCAGTCTGAGCCATGTTGGATCCGATCATACCAGCTGCGCCGATGATCGTTAGCTTGTCTTGAGTGAGAAAGCTCATACGTAACTTGTGTATTTGAGATTAGTGATGTGAATTCTCTGTAGCAAATGTACTCTTTTTCCGCTTACGCTGGGGAGTGAATAGCTCCTGTAGAGAGTCGAATCGGCGCTGGAACATGAATCCCAAGCCCTGAGTCGTCAGCGACTGGCGGAGGTACTGATACATATTATTGTAGTGGCTATAGCCCTTCAGACGTAGTGTCCCCGAGGCATTAAGCTTATACTCTAGATCAAACTCACCAATATATTTCCCCGATAGGAAGGGATTATCATGGTAGCCAACGTTACCATTAATCAAGAGACGATCACCCAGCCAGCTACTAGAGAAGAGCAGTTCGATATCTGTATCCTCAAAGGCCGTATTATTCGTACGGAAGTTTGTCCCCAGCTGGACAGAGCGAGAGAAACTGCCGAGAACACGATTCAGCTGGTCTGAGAGCGTCGAGGCAGCGAAAGAGGTTAGGCTATTTGACACAGCGACCGTATTACGGCGATTCTCTGGTGTGTAGAATTTCCCCAACGCCATCAGGTAGAGGAACTGTCGATTACGCTCATCCTCCGTAGAGAGCAGGGATTGTACTCGACGCTCTAGCTCGGGCTCTGCTCCGGAGAGTTCGATCCCCAGCGTAATATCAGGCTTCGAGATAACTCCACCTAGATGGATAAGGCAGTTCACAGGCATCGTCGTCCGCTGAGCTAAAGTAGATAGCCCGGCATCTAGGTCAGCAATATTTGCTGTTAAGGCATGCACTGCTCTTAGATCAATAAGGGCTGCTAGCGGATCACCACGGAAGTCCAAACGTCCTCCCTCAAGTAGTGTGAAGCGTTTGCGAGTAAGCTCTTCGAAGTTGAAGATGTAGGTTCCTTCTCGTAGCGATAGCGTCCCATAGGTCGTAGGAGCACCAAAGTGAGGGACGTCGATCGTGAGATTGCCCTCACAGCGAGCTGTAACCTCATTCGGGATCGTCTGTGAGCCCAAGCGAAGAGCTAGGCGAGCATCCGGAGTCACACGCAAAGCGAGATGCATGGTTAGCTCTGTCTCAGCATCCTTGCGTACCTCGGCAGACGACGAGACTGTCGTCACCAAGCTATCAGGCTGCTCATCACGAAGCGACTTGAAGGAGAAGAGACGCTCCTCCTTACGCACTCCCGTAGCATTGAAGTCCAGTGTAAGGTTAGTCCCTGCATCACTACGCAGATCGACATCAAAGAGTAGCTTCGGGAGCTTCCCCTTTAGCTTTGCAGTCCCTGAACCATAAGCCTTACCAAAGAAGGGTAAGCTCTGCTTCGTCGTAGTCTCGAGCACCTTCATCCCTCGAAGTTCGCTGGCCGTAATGTCTAGGTCGAACTGATCGAAGAAGCGATGACGAATCACGCCGTCCAGCACTCCCTGATGCCCTTCGTCATCCATAACGGGGATTTTGTCAAAGCGAATAGAAGTTGGGGTAAAGGATAGACGACGAGAGAAGCGGTAGCTCGTCCCCAGAAGCCTTACTCCGATAATGCCGTCAGTGACGTCTGCATCTCCCTCGATAGTCACTCCCTCCTCAAAGACACCAAATAGACGTACCTGCCCCGTAGCTCGGCCATCTACTCGATCAAAGAGCGTATCCATAAAGGGCGCCACAAAGCCAGCCTGGAGCGTATCCGCATCGAAGTGAAGATCAATCCCAGCCCCATTAGCCGGGCGGATATAGCCCGAGACATCCGCATGTCCGCCTTGCGGCTGATCGACCTTGGCGGAGAGAAGGATGCGACCATCGCCACTATCAAAGCTAAGATCAGCCTGCAGGTGCCCTGCATCTACTCCCTTAACGAAGAGGGAAGGAGAGGTTACCGCTGCTGATGCCAGGATCTTGCCTGCCAAAAGGCGAGCCTGACCTTGACCAGTAAGCTCTGTATCGACAAGGTCAAAGCCAACACCGATAGCACTTAGGATATAGCGAAGGTTAATCTTCTTCAGAGCTACATTAAGGTGATCTTCGAGACGAGGCGTGAGTGCACCATTGACGCTGACTCGTCGCTCTGCTGAGGCTAGATCTAAGCCTTGGACATGGAGTGCTCCACCAGCATAGGAGACCTGTGCTGGAGCGATCTGCCAGCGGTCATTGAGAATGCGAACCTCAGAGGGAGAGAGGTTCAAGACGACACCTACCCCCTTACGATGACCTGTCTCTGTGAAGTGAGGCGATAGGCGAGCTCCCAGACGTAGGTAGCCATTAGCACGCTCCAAGCTATCTCGTCCTAGCCCGATCTCGGCATGGATACTATCGGGAGAGGTATGAGCCTGCAGACTGATGCCTCGCACCTCAGTACCGCTAGCTAGCTGGAGGTCACCACGCACCTGTAGCTCTCCATCCGAGAAGGCTAGCTGAGCCGCATGCAAGCGATTGCCTTGGAGGCGAAGACTAGGGGCATCAGCTTCTAGATGCAGTGCATGAGCGCTACCTATATAATTAGCTCGTAGATCGACACCCTGCTCCAGCCCCAGAGGAAGGTGTAGGACTTGCTGCCAAGACTCCGGCAGTCGATGGAGCTGAAGAGCTAGCTCCCAGTCCGATCGGGAATACCCCCGCTCCTTGGTCATCGTAGCTGGAGCTAGCGAAGGATAGTGGTGATAGAGTGTTTTCTTTAGATCTGGGAGAAGCTGAGCTATGGTAAAATGCCCACTCAGCTGTGTCGTCACGTAGGGCGAGCGCAGGCTAAGTATCCGCCCAGTCTCAGGTGATCCAGAGAAACGCAGAGTGAGATTCTCCAGATTCAGCGAGCGATCGACAGACTCCAAGGAAGCATGATCCAGGACAAGCTCCCCCTGCCCTCGATCAATGTCAAACGAACTCAGACGAAGACGAGCACCTAAGGCTAACCGTTGGCTACCTAGCTGAGGGACAAAGCGCCACTGAGCACCATCTAAGTGACGAAGTTGCACCTCCAGAGCCATATCGGTAAGCCCCTTAGCCGAGAGGGAAGTCTGAGCGCGAGCCTGAAGCATCAAGCCTGGATCTCCGACTTCGAGCTCCAGCTGATGGCGCTTAGCGTCTACTGGGGTGAGCTTTGCCGAGAGATTACGTAGGCGAGCGCCGTCATATTCGACCCAGGGAAGCTGGAGCGAAGCTGTCCCCTGCCAATCCTCAAGCTGACCTGTCGCATTCTTCAGATCGAGATCTAGCTGGGAGGAGAGATGCCCTAGAGGGAGATGACTCGCTGCGATCCAAGGGGAGACATCAAAGTCCCGGGTTAAGAGCCTCCCCTGTACTCCCGAGAGACGATGCCCCTCGAGAGAGGCTCGTAGCTCATAGTCCCAGCGCCCCTGATCCATCGAGAGCTTACCCTGGCTAGTAATTCCCGTAGCAGGTACGTAGTCGGCTTGCCCTTGGTAGGCGATCTTGCTTGAGCGCTGTAGCTCGGAGATGACAGAGGTAAGTGATGCGGGGAGAGCTGACTGTAGCTCGGAGAGGAGAGTGCTCCTCAGAGCCACCTCCAGAGCTGGCACTTTCAGTTGCTTTACCTTGCCCAGACCATCCCAGACCACACGAGCCTGCCCCTCGACGAAGAGACGCTCTGGCTGACGAAGGCTTAGCTCCAGCTGTCCATCGTGCTTCCCCTCTCGGCAATAGCTAGCCTGTAGGTGTAGCGGAACCTGCATCTTCCCAAGGGCAGGATGTAGGAAGGCTAGATCTTGGGGAGCGATGTCCGAAGCTCCGATCTCTAGCTCCTGAATGAGCTCTAGACCTTTTCCCTTCAGATTGAGCTTCGTCAGCGGAAGCGAGACAGAGCTCGAGGGTAAAGCCAGCTGGAGGTTGGAGAGAGTAAGTTGCTGCTCCATCAGCTCAACCTGTGCTGTCAGAGAGCTCAGACGAAGACCAAAGCTGGAGTCAAAGCTAAGCTCATCGATCGCTCCGCCTATATACTTAGGAGCGAAGCGTAGGCGTCGGATACGGGTCGATAGCTGTGTCAGAGAGATAGGCTTGCGTCCAGGCTCTAGAAGGCTTAGGCGCATATCTCGGATGATGATGCTATTGATATCTACCGGCAAGGATTTCTTCGAAGAAGACGGCTTGCTCAGGTGATCTATGGTATGCTGGATGTTGAGGCGCCCCGTCTTCGGATCCCGAATAAGCGTCAATTGCGCCTTGAAAAGTCGAGCTGAGGTGATACGAAGCTCTTGATCCCAGAGGAGATCAAGTAGGGATAGCCCCCCGACCAAGCGGTCTGCGACGAGCATAGGTCGATGTAGACTATCACGAACCAAGACCTGATGTACCTCGAGGTTCGTCCATCCAGTCAGATCGACACGCTTGAGCTCGACAGGAGTGTCGAAGACTTGAGTGAGGAGATCAGCCGTCTTCCCGGCCGCCGTACGCTGTACCGCAGGAATACGAAAGAGCAAAAGAGGGAGGAGGTAGAAGAAGACGACGAACGTGGCTACGATCCATGCCACGATCTTCAAACTCCTCAGGAAGTACCGATTGGTCTGCCAATAGCGCATACGCTTGCTCTGCTTCTCTACCTTTATATAATGTGTCGGGAAGGGGGATCTTCCCCACACCTTAAGAACGCCGTTCTTCTTAAAAACGTACTTGCAAAGATACGACATATCTCCCTTCCTTCAAGGGAAGTGTTTACCTCTTCATCAAATGGCGTATTCCTCCAAAATCACGATCCTCAGCCTCCACTCATAGGATGCTCTAACCAACGAAAAATGAAGATCAACCTCTTCTCTCAAGAACGTCTACCTTAGACGAAGGAGAGGTAGATCTTAGCCGGAAGAAAGATAGGTCTTAGTCCAAGCCAAGGCCGATTTGCCCCTCCACCAAGGCAACTCCACCCCTCACATAAGTCCTATCAATGAAGGTCAAAAGTCCGCTGGCGAGCTGGGCTGAGAAGGATACTAAATGACCTATTTACGAGCCTCTCAGGGGTTATTCTGCTATGCTTCCTCATCCGATCAACTAGCTGGCGAACTAACGAGGCTTTCTGAAGAATTTGTATCTTTGAGGGGAATAAGACGTAAGTACAGCGTAAGTATCACCATAGATATACGTCCTAGTTCAGTCCACACATAGTTCGAAACGACATGCCGAAGCAACGGGGCTTCATGCCCTTTGTCTTTTACTTCCTTATGTTACTGCTCTCGGTAGCTGCCCTCTGGGGCATCCTCTCCCTAGGGGAGGAGCTTACCCCTGAAGCGCTCCGACCTGTCAGCCAAGGAGAGATCACCCTCCACACAGCATGGATTGACTTCCAGCAGAGTGTCTCTCACCATGTCCACTCGACCATCGGGCTTTTACTCGTACAGATCCTCGTGATCTTACTAGCAGCCCGCTTCATGGGCTGGCTCTTCCGTAAGCTTCGTCAGCCAGCAGTCATCGGAGAAATCATCGCAGGGATACTCCTTGGCCCCTCCCTCTTCGGTAAAATATCTCCTGAGCTATTCACCTCCCTCTTCCCCACGGAGAGCCTATCCAACATCCAGCTCTTAAGTAACTTCGGGCTTATCCTCTTCATGTTTGCCGTGGGGATGGAGCTTCGCCTAGGAGACATACAGAAGCGACTCAAGAGTAGCCTAATCATCAGCCATGCAGGGATCTTTATTCCCTTTATACTCTCCCTGCCGTTAAGCTACGCCATCTATACCGATCAGGCAGCTTCCTATACGGATTTCACCCCATTTGCCCTCTTCATCGGCATCGCGATGAGCATCACGGCCTTCCCCGTGCTCGCTCGTATCATCCAGGAAAATAACCTTCTTCGCACCAACCTCGGTAGGCTCTCCCTCTCGACAGCTGCAGCTGGCGACATATCAGCCTGGCTCATGCTCGCGGCGATCATCGCCATCTCTCAGAGTGGAAGCATACTGAGCACGGGGTATAATCTCCTCTTCCTCATCGGCTACCTATTGGTGATGTTCGGGATCATCCGTCCTCTCTTCCGAGTAGCAGGTAAGGTGTACAACAATACGGAGGTCATTAGCCACGGACTCGTCGGCGTCATCTTCATCCTACTCCTACTCTCCTCCTACATTACAGAGCTATTAAGCATGCATGCCCTCTTCGGTGCCTTCATGCTAGGCCTGGTCATGCCCGAGGATATCTCCTTTAGAAAGATCGTCACCGACAAGGTCGAGGACGTCTCTCTCCTACTCTTCCTCCCCCTCTTCTTTGTCTCTAGTGGACTTCAGACAGAACTAGGACTCATCGATAGCCCTGAGATGTGGAGCCTACTCGGGCTATTCACCCTCGTCGCTGTGGTCGGCAAGGTCGGAGGAACCTACTTCGCAGCTCGTATCTCTGGAGAAAGCCCTAAGTCGAGCATCTATCTAGGTGCCCTGATGAATACCCGAGGCCTCATGGAGCTAGTCGTCCTCGGCATCGGCTACGAGATGAAGATCCTTCCTCCTACGATCTATACCGTGCTAGTCCTCATGACTGTCATCACCACCGTCATGACGATGCCGATGATTCATGCGATCAATGCGATCATTCGGCTACGTGAAAGTCGTCGTGATCGTATCGAAGGGCTTGACAAACAGACTGGGATAAAGGTGTTACTCTCCTTCGGTCGTCCCAGTTCTGGAGCGACCCTCCTTCGGATGACCAACCAGCTCCTTCGTCGTGGGGAGGCTCATCCCCAGGTGACCGCCCTACATATCACGACCGACAAGGATATCAATACGATCGAAGCTGATAGCTATTTCCAAGCGAGCTTCGCTCCCATTATCCAAGAAGCAAACACCTTGGAGCAGCCCTTGACGACCGATTATCTTGTCGCCGATGAGGTCGAGGGGACCATACTTAGCAAGCTCTCCGACGAACGCTATAACCTACTCATCGTAGGGACAGGTGTTCGCCTATCTTCCGAAGAAGAAGATCAGGCAGCACACGCAGCTCGTCAGCAGATTAGCCGTAGGATGGGAGCCTTCTCGGTACGCACGACTGAGAGCTTACTATCCATCCACAGCATGCTACGAGATAAGATGACCTACTTCGTGAAGCAAGCTCCTTGCTCGGTAGGTATCCTCCTTAGTCGTGCCTTTGACTCGCCGAAGCAGATCCTACTCTATGTGATGACCCAGGAAGAGCTTCGCCTCCTGCCCTACGCTCGTACGATGGCGGAGAATAATCAAGCTCATCTCCGCATCCTAGCACCTGCCTCCATCACGAATGAAAGCCTTCGACTGCATTCTGAAGAGGAACGTATCAGCGACTTATCCTCCTCTCTACCCGAGGGAGACGACTTAGTTATCGTCAGCTACAATCACTGGCTAGAGACATTCGACAAGCATGAAGAGCTCATAGCTCAGCTTCCCTCGACACTTATACTTGCATTAAAATAGTACATACGTACTCCCGTATACACAGAAGACTATGACTAAACTAACCTCAAACGACCCTTGGCTTAAGCCCTACGAAGAGCGAATCCGTCGACGCATGGAGTTTACCTATGCACGAGAGCGATCAATCACCCAAGGGGGCGATGTGTCCCTCGAGCAGTTTGCAGATGGGCATCTCTACTATGGACTACATAAGGACAGCAAGGGAGGCTGGGTGCTACGTGAATTCCTCCCTGGTGCACAGAGTGTACATCTCATTGGCTCTTTCAATAACTGGCAGACGATGTCAGTATGGAAGCTCAAGCGCATCGATGACTACGGGAATTGGGAGATAAAAATCTCAGAAAAGATGCTCCAGCATGGTGATCTCTATCGCCTCTTTGTCCACTGGGGACACGGAGGAGGCGAGCGTATCCCCGCTTGGGCTACACGTGTCGTACAAGATAGCTCTACCGGAATCTTTAGCGCACAGGTATGGGATCCCGAGCAATCCTATACCTTCCGTCATACTCGCCCAGCCAAGAAGGCCACTGAACCTCTACTTATCTACGAGTGTCATATCGGGATGTCTTCAGAGGAAGGACGAGTGAGTACCTACCGAGAGTTTCAAGAACAGGTTCTTCCTCGCATCGTAGACCTTGGTTACAATGCTATCCAGATCATGGCTGTCCAGGAGCATCCCTATTATGGTTCGTTCGGCTATCACGTATCTAGCTTCTTTGCTCCCAGCAGTCGCTTTGGTACTCCCGATGAGCTAAAGGAGCTCATCGATACAGCGCATGGACTCGAGCTCAAGGTCATCATGGATCTCGTACACAGTCATGCTGTCCGTAATGAGGTAGAGGGGCTAGCTTGCTACGATGGCTCTCGTACGCTCTTCTTCCATGAAGGACCACGTGGAGATCATCCTGCTTGGGATTCGCTCTGCTTCGACTATGGGCGTAATAGTGTCATGCACTTCCTTCTCTCCAACTGTAAGTACTGGCTAGAGAACTTCAACTTCGATGGCTTCCGCTTCGATGGTGTGTCATCTATGCTCTACTATAATCATGGACTAGGAGAGAACTTCACCTCCTATGCTGACTACTTTAATGGTCTGCAGGATGCTGACGCTATGGCCTACCTAACCCTAGCCAACAAGCTCATTCATCAGATCTACCCTGACGCGATCACCATCGCCGAAGAAGTCAGTGGCATGCCAGGGCTAGCTTCTCCCATTGAAGATGGAGGCTTCGGCTTTGACTATCGTCTAGCTATGAATATCCCTGACTTCTGGACAAAGCTGATTTCAGAGCGCCCTGATGAAGAATGGAGTCCTGGGGCTATTTGGCATGAGTTAACCAATCGTCGCGAAGAAGAGAAAACGATTAGCTACGTCGAAAGTCACGACCAAGCTCTCGTAGGAGATAAGACGGTCATCTTCCGATTGGCAGATGCAGCGATGTATTGGCACATGAGTCATTCGACACGCACCTTAGAGGTCGACCGAGCTGTTGCTCTCCATAAGCTGATCCGCTTAGTTACGGCAAGTACCATCAATGGAGGATACCTCACCTTCATGGGCAATGAGTTTGGCCATCCTGAATGGATTGACTTCCCTCGAGAAGGGAACGATTGGTCTTACCACTACGCTCGTCGCCAATGGAGTCTTGCAGATAATCCAGACCTGCTCTATCACGATCTACAAGCCTTCGACAAGGCCATGATTCAGCTTCTTGAAGATCAGTCTGAATTTGCTGATCTCCCTCTCTCTCTACGTCATTGCCACGAAGGTGAGCAGGTGTTAGCATTCAGTCGTGGAGATCTCCTATTTGTCTTCAACTTCCATCCTACAGCTTCATATACAGACTATCGTATCACTGCTCCCAAGGGTAGTTATCACATCATCCTAGATAGTGACGAGACGACCTTTGGAGGATTCGGGCTTGTAGATGATAGCACCAAGCACCAGACACTCCCAGCTAATAGCGAGGAGGAACTTCCACAGGAGCTAGAGCATCTTTCGCTCTATCTCCCATCTCGTACCGCCCTCGTACTACGTCGCAAGTAAGCTTATGCATAGGAGACTCCCCTGCAGGAGAGCCGCCACTAATCCACATATCTAAGATGAGTATTGATACTAAGAACGTCGCCATCTTTGCGGGCTCAGCCTCGCTCGACTTGGCGACCAAGATCGCCGAAGGACTAGGTCTACGCCTAGGGGATATGCAAGTAGAGCACTTCGCTGATGGCGAGTTCTCCGTCTACTACAAGGATAGCATCCGTGGTAAGGATGTTTTCCTCGTTCAGTCAACTTATCCTTCGTCGGATAATATCATGGAGCTACTCCTGATGATCGATGCAGCGAAGCGTGCCTCAGCACACTATATCGCCGCCGTCATTCCCTATTTTGGTTGGGCTCGTCAGGATCGTAAGGATAAGCCTCGTGTCTCGATCGGAGCTAAGCTCATGGCTGACCTTCTAAGCACTGCAGGTGTCACTCGCCTAATCACCATGGATCTTCATGCTGATCAAATCCAAGGCTTCTTCAATGTCCCTGTAGACCACCTTTATGCTTCTACCGTCTTTGTTGACTACCTCCGCAAGACATCTAATCTTGATCGTACGGTGATCGCTACTCCTGACGTCGGTGGGGCAAAGCGTGCGAACTCTTATGCCAAGTTCCTCGGAGTCCCTATGGTCATCTGCCATAAGAGCCGTGCCAAAGCTAACGAAGTCGCAGAGATGACTATCATCGGAGATGTCGAAGGCAAGGACGTCATCCTTGTAGATGATATCGTTGATACAGCCGGTACCATCTGTAAAGCTGCAGATCTGATGGTGAAGAATGGAGCTCGAAGTGTACGAGCGATCGCCAGCCATGCCGTCCTCAGCGATCCAGCGACAGAGCGCATTGATGCCTCTTCGCTCTCAGAGATCATTTTTACGGACTCTATCCCCCTACGCAAGCATTCAGATAAGATTCGCGTCGTCTCGACAGCCAGCGTCTTCGCAGAAGCTATCAAGCGTGTGATCAATCACGAATCTATCAGCATTCTCTACTCATTGTAATTAAGAGGAGCTCTCTACTTACCTATTCGCCCCTGTCTTGATGGTTTCACGAAGGCAGGGGCGAAACTCTATCCTGTATACTCTCATCATCTCTCCTCATACTCACTCATGAAGAAGATCATCGTCTTGGTTGCTATAGCCTTGGGTATTGCTTACTGGCTCAAGCCTCAGCTAAAGCATTTCCTTTCCTCAGGCTCCCTCTCGGCATCCACACCCGATACAGTCTACCATAAGCAGGAGACATCTCCTAGCTACTATACAGACGGAGACGTTGCAGATGAGATCATCAATGGAGACACTACCCTCCTTGAGTTACCTCGCCTAGCTGGAGGCAATAAGAACTATTTCCTCACCCACCGAGCTGAGGGGAGAGTTAACTATTCGATGGAGTATGATGTGACCAAGCTACACACCCGTTGGGTTGCCTTCTCCTTTGATCGAGAGACTGCCCAAGACCGTGTGCCTCGAACGGATGCTTGGGGATGGGATCCTAAGCTACCCGCAGTCTATGATACTTCTAACTTTTTCCGTCGCAGTGGCTATAGCCGAGGACATCTGGTAGCATCCGAAGACCGTACCTTCAGCAAGGAGGCAAATGAACAGACCTTCTACTATAGCAACATGAGTCCTCAGCTACAGGCACACAATGCAGGTATCTGGCATCGCTTAGAGAACCGTGTGCAGAGCTGGGGGAGAGATCGCTCTTTCTGTGACATCCTCTACGTGGCTAAGGGAGGAACGATCCGGGAGGATCAGATCTTGCCCGAGCGATTAAAAGGCAAGATGGTCATCCCTCAATACTACTGGATGGCACTCTTAATGAAGCGAGGTAAATCATACTATTCCCTAGCTTTCCTCACCGAGCATAAGGTCTACCCGAAAGGAGCGAGGATCGACGAGCTAACCCTCTCGGTACATGAGCTAGAGCAATTCACAGGATTAGACTTCTTCCATCATCTCTCTGATGAGATCGAGCAAGCAGTTGAGACGGAATCCCCTCAGAGTCGTCAGTCTCGTCAGCTCTGGTGGAAGCAATAGCGAGCGACTTCTCCCCTAGTCCTATTCTTATGGAGAAGGTAAGCCGATAAAAAGGTATAAGTTTTCCCTCTCAAACGTATATGCTCCATCCAGATTAAGTATAGCTCTCCTCCCCTGGGATTTGCTTAATACCTAGAGAGGTAGTACCTTTACATTGTACCTCCTATAAGGTACTGTACATCAGTCTAACTCTAATCTACTTCAACCCAATGATTGAACTCATAGGATCTAATGCGGGCTTAGTTTGGAACGCCCTCGATAAGCTCGGCAAGATGGATATTAAGGCGCTCAAGAAGGCTACGAAGCTGCGCTCTGACAAGGAACTCTATGCGGCTATCGGCTGGCTTGCCAAAGAAGGAAAGCTCCATTTTGATGAGTCGGGTGATGAAGTTGCCCTTGAGCTAATCTACTAGTAAGGACTTCTTCCTACAGGTCACCGCTATGACAAACGTGATAGCGGTGACCTGCTTGTTTCTATTCCTTTCCTATGTCCGACACCTCCGTTTCTACAGTCTCCTCTATCAAGGCACATCGCAACTCTAGTCTGGAGCTACTACGCATCCTATCGATGTTTCTAGTCCTGCTACTTCATGCGAACTTCACGACCTTTGGCTTCCCCTCGGTAGCAGAAGCAAGGTCAAATCCTCTCCCCTCCTTCCTCCAGCTCTCCGCCGAAGCTCTCTGTATCGTAGCAGTCAACACTTATATCCTAATATCTGGATACTTCGGCATACGCATGCAAGGGAAGGGGCTAGCGAACCTACTCTTCCAGTCCTCGTTCTATAGTGCTTCGGCCTATCTACTTTTCCTTGTCATATCAGGATACTTTACGGCCTTCAGGCTCTCGACCTTACTCACGCAGTGTATGCCTCTTCTCAAGGCAGGAGGATGGTTCTTACCCTCCTACGTAGGGCTTATGCTCCTCAGCCCTCTCCTCGAGCGTGCCTTAGCTCAACTGAAGACGCGTGAACTAGGACGCTACCTACTTCTCTACTACATCCTGCATACGATTTGGGTCTTCTTCTTCAAGACGATGGACGGGAATGATGGATACTCGATCTTCTCTTTCATCGGGATCTATCTCCTCGGAGCCTATCTCAAGCGAACAAAAGTCCACTGGAGCAAGATCCTTCGCTGGAAATTCCTCGCTGGCTATATTAGCATCAGCCTCTTCTCAGCACTACTATTCCTTGGGATTAGCATCATCACGGGGATCACTCTAGAGCAGGCTGCTCTGCCCTATTGGTTTATGAGCTATGCCTCTCCTTTAGTGATCGCTTCGGCAGTGTGCCTCTTCCTGTTTTTCGCAAGTCGGGACTTCCACTCCAAGTGGATCAATGCGATCGCAGGTTCGACACTAGCTGTCTATCTACTCCACTGCCATGATGGGCTCTTCCCTCTTTACCGAGAGTACATCTGGCAGCTCCACTTTAACAAGCCTATTTGGCTCTTCCTCCTTGAGCTCTTAGCTTTCATTGTAGCAGTCTTCGGGGTGAGCATCTTGATAGACCAACTACGTTTAGTGCTATGGAAGTATCAAGTCCTCCCTCTCTATCTCCGAATTGAAACTGCCGTCAAGCGACGCTTCTCATAAAAGAGACGCCATACCCACAACTTCCAGCTACTCCACAAAAATCCCAGGGCCCTACCTTTATCAGAGGTAGGGCCCTGGGATTTTAACCAAGGCACTATATAGCTACTCAGGCTTAGTCACGGCCTCCACTATCCCATCAGCAAAGCGGATCGAGATCGGTATCTCTGCCGTAAGATGCGAGCGACGAGTGATGATCCCCTGCTTCGTAGAGACGATACTGAACCCACGCTGAAGGATGTTATCCGGATGAGCTAAACGAATGGCTTGCTCTTGGTGCTCTAGATTCGACTGCTGGCGCTCCTGCTGGCGAGAGGTCGCTAGACGTAGAGGGAGAAGCAGATGAGAGAGCTCTAGTCTCCTACGCTGGAGCAAGTGCTGACATAGCAATGGAAGTCGCTGTAGCGAAAGCGTAGTCCGATGACGAGCCTGCTCAAGATAAGTATGTACCGACAGAGTAAGTTGGCTTTGGTAAGCACGCTGGTTACGCTGAGCTTGCTCTAGTCGTGCACGCGCGACAAGAGGCAGGCGGGAGGCAAGCTGATGAAGCCAATGACTTCTCCCTAGGGAAAGGGATTGTAAAAGATGAGGGAGCGTACGTAAATGCTCTTCTACTAAGGCTAACTCCGAGGCTAACCCCTCGATGAAGTAGGTAGCGACGGCCGTTGGGGTCTTAAGCGAAGTGTGAGCGATCATATCCAGCACAGATAGATCTCGCTCATGCCCAATACCTGTAATGACAGGGAGAGGATACTGGGCTACTCCTTCACAGAGAGCATAGTCGTCAAAGGCACGTAGCTCGCTGACTGCTCCCCCGCCACGGATGATCACGACGGCATCGAAAGCCTCTTCATGCCGAAGGATACGCTCCAGAGCTGCAAGGATAGAAGACGTCGTTTGCTCCCCCTGCATCTGTGCTCTGAAGAGTGCGGTATAGCAGATGACTCCATAGGCATTGTGCTGAAGCTGACGCATAAAATCCTCGTAGCCCGCAGCCGTCGAAGAAGAGATGATCGCCAGGCGCTGTAAGGGGCGAGGTAGTTCATGCTCCTTGTTCAGCGTCCAGAGACCAGCTCGCTTAAGCCGATTGATCGTCTCTTGTCTTAGCCGAGCGATCTCCCCTAGAGAATAGTTCGGATCAATATCAATGATATTGAGGCTCAGTCCATACTGCGGATGAAAGGCTACCGATACCAAACACAGGATACTCATCCCCGAGGTAAGCGCACCGACACCACTGCGTACGAAAGACTGCTCGATCGCTTGGTAGGTACTCGACCAGATCGTCGCTCGCACCCGAGCGGTGACCTCCCCCTGCTCTCCCTTCTCTAGGAGCTCGAGGTAGCCATGTCCTATCCCACCAGCACGGCGCAGATCGCTAACCTCCGCCCTGACCCAATAGCGATCAGGGAAGGAATGCTCTAGGCATCGACGTACCGAGCCGAGCAGTTCGCTAAGTGAAAAGGAGCGCACCTCTGCCATCTTATCCTAAGCTATGGAGAAGATGTCAACTACTGAGGAATCTGGTCGGGAATATGAATGCTACGATCGAAGCTGACATCGAGTGAGATGAGTGTCTCCGTAGCCGCTACCCCTGGGGTACTCTGGATAATCCCATTGACGATACGCATCAAGTCATTGTTATCGATGGCGTAGAGCTTAATGAGCATCGTATAAGGCCCTGTGGTGAAGTGGCACTCGACGATCTCTGGGACTTCAGCGAAGCGTGTAGCGACCTCCTTGTATAGGGAGCCACGCTCGAGCGTGACACCTACATAAGTACAAGTGCTGTAGCCGATCTTCTTGGGGTCTACATGGTAGCGTAGCGAAGTAAGTACACCATTCTCGATCATTCGGGTTAGACGTTGATTGACAGAGGAGCGAGAGCTATTCTCTCCCTCTGCCACATCTCGGAGGGGGACACGAGCGTTAGTCGTCAAGCGGCGAAGGATCTTGAGGTCAAGGTCGTTAAGTTTCTTCATATGCACGAACTTACGTATGTTCTAAAATAACATTCTAGTACAAATTTACTAAAAATGCCCCGAACGCTTGGATCATCTACCCTTGGAATATGGCAGAATGTCAGCATCACTCTTCCCCCACCTTAACCAGTGTCCCAGGATGGCTAATGCTAGCCTATACTCCTAGGGGCATCAGTAGTAACACAAAAGGGGCATCAGTAGTGCCCCTCCAGAGGCATCAGTAGTGCCACCTCAGGGGCAACAGTAGTGCCTACTAGTTGGATACTGAGATCACTCCTCCGAGTCCTCTCTTGATCCCCTTTTCTTTCTTCTCTCTTAGGACGCATTCTTGACACTTAGTTGCAGAACATCAGCGATTATATGTACCTTTGAAGTACATACAAGATACATATCATTTAATCAACCTATTCATATGGACTTGATTCAAGACATCATTGACCGGGCGAAGGCTAATCCCCAGCATATCGTCCTCCCCGAAGGTACCGAAGAAAGAACACTCAAGGCGGCTGATCGCCTACTCCGTGACGGCGTAGTACGCCTAACGCTCATCGGAGATCCCTACTCCATCCGCTCTCGTGCACACGACCTCGGTCTTCGCCATATCGATAAGGCAGAGCTCCTTGACCCTAAGAAACACCCTAAGAAGCAAGAGTACACTGAGCTACTACTAGAACTACGCCGTAAGAAAGGCCTCACCGAAGAGCAGGCTGCGATCCTTGTCGAAGACCCTCTCTATCTGGGATGTCTGATGATCAAGGCTGGAGACGCTGACGGAGAGCTCGCAGGTGCGATCAATGCTACTGGCGATGTCCTTCGCCCTGCTCTACAGATCGTGAAGACCACACCAGGGATCAGCTGTGTCAGTGGAGTCTTCTTGATGTTCCTCCCTCATGGCGACTATGGCGATAATGGGCTACTCCTCTTCGCTGACTGCGCAGTCATGCCTACCCCTACAGCCGAAGAGCTTGCCCAGATCGCTATCTCCTCTGCTGAGTCTGCACGAGCTATCGCTGGCATTGAGCCACGCATCGCCATGCTCAGCTTCTCCACCAAGGGGAGTGCTCACCACGAAGCTGTCGACAAGGTCGTCGAAGCTACCCGCATCGCCAAGGAAATGGCTCCCGACCTCCAGCTCGATGGAGAAATGCAGCTCGATGCCGCCCTCGTCAGCAAGGTAGCCACCCTCAAGGCTCCAGGAAGTCCTGTGGCAGGAAAGGCTAACGTACTCGTCTTCCCCTCCCTCGAAGCAGGAAACATCGGCTACAAGCTCGTACAGCGCCTCGCTGGCGCCGAAGCTGTCGGTCCTATCCTCCAGGGAATGGCTGCACCCGTCAATGACCTAAGCCGTGGCGCTTCTGTCGACGATATCTATAAGATGGCCGCCATCACAGCCAATCAATCTATTGCCCTCAAAGCCCACAAGTAAACGCTGACACTAGCATGAAAATCCTCGTCCTCAACTGCGGGAGCTCCTCGCTAAAGTTTGCTCTCATCGAGCTTCCTACTTACAAGGTACTAACCTCTGGGAACGAAGAGCGCATCGGTATCGCTGACTCCTTCATCACCTTCCGAGCACCTGATGGGAAGAAGATCGAGCGTCACGTCGACATCCCCAACCATACTCGTGGTGTAGAGATCATCCTCGACATCCTGAAGGAAGAAGAGTTTGGCTACATCCGCTCCTTCGATGAGATCGACGCCATCGGACACCGCCTTGTCCATGGTGGAGAACGCTTTGCTCAGAGCGTCCGCATCACTCCAGAAGTCATCGAGAAGCTGAAGGAATGTACTCCTCTTGCCCCCCTGCACAACCCAGCGAACATCCTCGGGATCGAAGCTGTCACTCGTGTCTTACCTCAGACACCTCAGGTCGGAGTCTTCGACACAGCCTTCCATCAGTCGATGCCAGAGCATGCCTATATGTACGCTCTCCCCTACGACTTCTACGAGAAGTACCACATCCGTCGCTACGGCTTCCACGGCACGAGTCATGACTACGTCAGCGAAAAGGGAGCTGAGATCGCAGGCCTAGATCGCTCGCAGTCTAAGATCGTGACTGCCCATATCGGCAGTGGTGCTTCAATGGCTGCTATCCTCAATGGGAAGAGTATCGACACCTCGATGGGGCTTACTCCTAACGAAGGTCTGATGATGGGTACACGTGCTGGAGACATCGATAGTGGAGTCATTGACTTCCTGCTCGCCAAGAAGGACTACGATCCCGCCTTCATCGCTCCTTACCTTAAGAAGGCTGAGGAGGGTAAGTCACACCTCGATCGCGAGGACGTCACATTCCTACTGACGAAGAAGAGTGGTCTGCAAGGTATCAGCACGCAGGGCTCTGACATGCGTGACGTGTCGAAGGCTGCAGAGAGCGGTTCACACCGTGATAAGCTCGCCATCGCTATGCACAGCTACCGAGTCAAGAAGTACGTCGGGGCTTATGCCGCCGCCCTAGGAGGTCTTGACTTGCTTGTCTTTACGGCTGGCGTAGGAGAAAATCGTGCTGCACTGCGTACAGACGTCTGTCAGGGACTGGAGTTCCTCGGTATCAAGATCGATGAGACACTCAATAGCCAGGCAGTCGGAGGCAAGAGCATGATCATCAGCGCAGCTGATAGCCGTGTCAAGGTAGCCGTCGTCGCAACTGACGAAGAGTATATGATCGCTCGTGATACGTACACGATCCTAAGCAAGTAAAGCTACTTGATGCCAAGAGCGCCGATGTAGATCTGAGGATTTGCATCGGCGCTCTTCTTTACCAGCTACTGGTGTTCCTAAAATATTTAAGTTGAAAAATCGACTGATCTAGCCTTACTCTTGGTATTTCTTAGCAACTACATTCAAGGACTACTCAACAAAGGATCAATACATAAAGCCATATAATACAAACACTTGATCACCAACGAGTCCTTCCAGAAGCTAGTATCCACCCATCATCACATAATCCCTATAGGACTTACTCTAAAGCAAAGCCTAGGAATCTAGGGAGTATTACTATCTTTGTTTCGTGATCGTTTGGAGGAGTTCCTCTAGACGCAACATAATGACAAGAGCAGGCATATAAGTGCAAATACACTCAACTATCATCAAACATATTAACACAGCAGAACTATGAACGACTCCGCTATCTTCACTCTCATCGAAGAGGAACGCCAACGACAGCTCAAGGGCATTGAGCTCATTGCCTCTGAGAACTTCGTCAGTGAAGAAGTCATGAAGGCTATGGGTAGCTGCATGACTAATAAGTATGCAGAAGGCTATCCAGGTAAGCGCTACTATGGTGGTTGTGAAGTCGTCGACAAGTCAGAGCAACTGGCTATCGATCGCATCAAGCAACTCTTCGACGCTGAATGGGCTAACGTACAGCCTCACTCAGGAGCACAGGCTAACATGGCTGTCCTGCTCGCTTGTCTCAATCCTGGCGACACCTTTATGGGACTCAACCTCGCACACGGAGGACACCTCTCTCATGGATCGCCAGTCAATAGCTCGGGACTCCTCTATCATGCGATCGACTATAACGTCTGTGAGGATACAGGTCGCGTAGATTATGACCAGATGGAGCAGCGTGCTCTGGAGCACAAGCCCAAGCTTATCATCGCTGGAGGATCAGCCTACTCTCGTGAATGGGACTATAAGCGTATCCGTGCTATAGCCGATAAGATCGGAGCGATCTTCCTCGTAGATATGGCGCACCCTGCAGGACTCATCGCAGCAGGACTTCTTGAGAATCCCGTGAAGTATGCTCATATCGTCACTTCCACGACCCATAAGACTCTTCGTGGTCCACGTGGCGGTATCATCCTTATGGGGAAAGACTTTGATAACCCTTGGGGTAAGAAGACTCCTAAGGGTGAGATCAAGAGGATGTCTGCTCTCCTTGACTCGGCAGTCTTCCCTGGGGTACAAGGCGGTCCACTAGAGCATGTCATCGCAGCTAAGGCTGTAGCCTTCTATGAAGCCCTCCAGCCCTCATTCAAGGAATATGGTCGTCAGGTCAAGAAGAATGCACAAGCAATGGCCGATGCCTTCGTGCGCCGTGGCTATGGTGTCGTCTCAGGAGGTACAGACAACCACTGTATGCTGATCGACCTGCGAAGCAAGTTCCCTGACTTAACGGGTAAGGTCGCCGAGAAGGCTCTTGTAGCTGCAGACATCACGGTCAATAAGAATATGGTGCCATTCGATAGCCGCTCAGCCTTCCAGACCTCTGGGATTCGTGTTGGGACACCTGCTATCACGACACGTGGGGTTAAGGAGGATAAGATGGACTACATCGTTACCCTCATTGATCGCGTGCTCTCAGCTCCCGAAGATGAAGCTGTCATCGCTGCTGTCCGTAAGGAAGTCAATGAAATGATGGCCAACTACCCCATATTCGCCTACTAGAATAATCTTAACACTACTGATAAACACAGATAGCCTGAAGTGTCAAATTGGCACTTCAGGCTATCTATCTTATATTTGTAAGAGTTTGCTCTCTTCTGCCTAGCTAGAAGTATGATAGCAAGCACCCATTATTTCAACTCACACATCTCTATGAAGAAGTTATTCATCGGCATGACTTGCCTTCTTGGTCTCTCCGTAAGTGGCCAAGCAATGCAGTCTTCGGCACAGCGGATTACTGCTGTGCGTGGCTCGGTGCTCCCTAGCTACAATCAAGGGATCAACATCATCCCCCAGCCCAAGAGTCTGAAGGA
>ERZ773070.295-NODE-295-length-37773-cov-86.610955_pt1 | contig 37773 bp, 23 predicted proteins | sample MGYA00580618_ERZ773070 | MGnify/ENA primary metagenome ERZ773070 (study PRJEB29015, sample SAMEA2738023) | human oral metagenome | biome: human oral; feature: human-associated habitat; material: dental | place: China | collected 2019 ... | reverse complement strand
CCTCCCGCGCCGCCGGGCCCACCCCTCCGGCGGCCCGGCAGGGCTTCACCGGGCCCTCGCTCGTCCCGCTGCCCCTGGGCACGGGCGCCCGCGCGTGCACGCTGGCCGATCCGGCTCCGGGCGTCCCCGACGACGGGGCCGAGCACGTCCAGGTGCTGAGCGCCGAACTGCTGGCCGCCGCCTGCGCCGAGCCGGTGCCGGTCGAGGTCCCCGCCGTCCCCGCGGGGGCCGTGCGTCCCGCGCCGCTCGCCCGGCGGCGGCGCAGCGACGGCGTCAGGAGGCCGTCCGGCCGGACGGATCCCGGGCGCGGCGCCGTCGTCGCCGCGGCGTCCTTCCTCGCCGCGATCACGCTGGGTTTCGGCGGGGTGGTCCACGCCTTCCTCGCGATCCCCGACACGCCCGTCGAGCCCGGCCAAGGCGCCGTCGTCCAGGTCGACCACGGGCACTGAGTCCGGGTGACGCGCCGACGACGCGCCGGAGGCCTGTTCGTCGTGGGCGTCATGACGGGTCCGGTCCGGGCGTCGGGGCTCCGGAGTCGTTCATTCGGGGTGACGAGGGATGTCACCGCCGGGCGGGCCCCGGGGCCCGCCCGGGGTGAGAAGGTCCGCGCCGCGGAGTCCCTCCCCGGCGGCTCCGCCCGGCGCCGCGAGCGGTGTACTGTACCCACATCTAGTAGTTGCACGTCTGTTGTTCGTCCACAGATTGTGGTTCCGGTCCACAGCCGTCCACAGGATGCCCACAGGGGGCTGTGGACGGGGCGGGGACGACCCCGGGCGGGCCGGGGAGACCGAAGGAGGTGGCGCCGATGCACTGCCCGTACTGCCGCAACGGCGACTCCCGGGTCCTCGACTCGCGCGTCGCCGAGGACGGCGCGAGCATCCGCCGGCGCCGTCAGTGCCCGGCCTGCGGCCGGCGCTTCACGACGATCGAGCAGATGCAGCTCACGATCGTGAAGAAGTCGGGCGTCCTCGAGCCGTTCAACCGGGACAAGGTGATCAGCGGGGTCCGCAAGGCCTGCACCGGCCGGCCCGTCACCGAGGACCAGCTGGCCAGACTCGGCCAGCAGGTCGAGGAGTCGCTGCGGGCCAGCGGCTCGGCCGAGGTCCCGTCCGAGCAGGTGGGCGTGGCGATCCTCGAGCCGCTGCGCAGGCTCGACGCCGTCGCCTATCTGCGCTTCGCCAGCGTCTACCGGCACTTCCAGTGCATGGACGACTTCCTGGCCGAGATCGCCGTACTGCAGGGCGCCGGGCACGAAGGGCCCGGCACCGGTTGAGCCGTCAGCACCACCCCCCATCCGCCGCCGAAGAGGGTTCCCTGCGTCTTCGGGAGCAGGCCCCGGGCGGGACAACTGAACACCAACCGACCATCGGCGTCCACGACGCACAACCACGATGCACAACGAGGCCCGGGCGGCACCGCCCGGGCCCGGAGAGGGAACGATGACACAGACTGTGGCCACGACCGGCGCCCGCGGCGGCTCGACCAGGTCTCGCGGCAGGAAGCCCGCCGGCCTCACGATCGAGCGCACCTTCAGCACGGATGGCGTGCATCCCTACGACGAGATCACCTGGCAGCGTCGTGACGTGGTGCAGACCAACTGGAAGACCGGTGAGACCGTCTTCGAGCAGAAGGGCGTCGAGTTCCCCGACTTCTGGAGCGTCAACGCCTCCACCATCGTCACCACGAAGTACTTCCGCGGCGCCGTCGGCACCGACGAGCGCGAGTCGAGCCTGCGTCAGCTCATCGACCGCGTCGTGAAGAAGTACTCCTCGACCGGTTACGAGGAGGGCTACTTCGCCTCGCGGACCGACGCCCGGGTCTTCGAGGAGGAGCTCACCTGGCTGATCCTCCACCAGTACTTCTCCTTCAACTCGCCGGTGTGGTTCAACGTCGGCACCAGGAGCCCCCAGCAGGTCAGCGCCTGCTTCATCCTCTCGGTCGACGACTCCATGGAGTCGATCCTCAACTGGTACCGGGAGGAAGGGATGATCTTCAAGGGCGGTTCCGGGGCCGGTCTGAACCTCTCGCGCATCCGCTCCTCGAAGGAGCTCCTGCGCTCCAGCGGCGGCACCGCCTCCGGCCCCGTCAGCTTCATGCGCGGCGCCGACGCCTCGGCCGGCACCATCAAGTCCGGCGGCGCCACCCGGCGCGCCGCCAAGATGGTCATCCTCGACGTCGACCACCCCGACATCGAGGAGTTCATCGAGACCAAGGCCCGCGAGGAGGACAAGATCCGCGCCCTGCGCGATGCCGGCTTCGACATGGACCTGGGCGGGGCCGACATCACCTCGGTGCAGTACCAGAACGCCAACAACTCGGTGCGCGTCTCCGACGAGTTCATGAAGGCCGTCGAGGCCGGCACGACGTTCGGTCTGCGGGCGCGCACCACCGGCGAGATCGTCGAGCGGGTCGACGCCCGGGAGCTCTTCGGCAGGATCGCCCAGGCGGCCTGGGAGTGCGCCGACCCCGGCATCCAGTACGACGACACGATCAACGCCTGGCACACGACCCCCGCCACCGGCCGGATCAACGCGTCCAACCCGTGCTCGGAGTACATGAGCCTGGACAACTCCTCCTGCAACCTGGCCAGCCTCAACCTGCTCAAGTTCCTGCGCGAGGACGACACATTCGACGTCGAGCTGTTCACCAGGGCCGTCGAGCTCGTCATCACCGCCATGGACATCTCGATCTGCTTCGCCGACTTCCCGACCGAGCCGATCGCCGAGACCACCCGCGACTACCGCCAGCTGGGCATCGGCTACGCCAACCTCGGCGCCCTGCTCATGGCCCTCGGCAAGGGCTACGACTCCGAGGGCGGGCGCAGCCTGGCCGCCGCCATCACCTCGCTCATGACCGGCGCCGCCTACCGCCGCAGCGCGGAGCTCGCCGCCGCCGTCGGCCCCTACAAGGGCTACGCGCCCAACGCCGAGGCCCACCAGGGGGTCATCGCCAGGCACCGGGCCGCCAACGAGTCCCTGCGGACCCTCACCGCCCTCGACGGGGAGGTCCACGAGGCGGCCACCGCCCAGTGGGACGCCGCCGCCGAGGGCGGCGCGGCCAACGGCTACCGCAACGCCCAGGCCTCCGTACTGGCCCCGACCGGCACGATCGGCTTCATGATGGACTGCGACACCACCGGCGTCGAACCGGACTTCTCCCTGGTCAAGTTCAAGAAGCTCGTCGGCGGCTCGTCGATGCAGATCGTCAACGGCACCGTCTCCCGCGCGCTGAAGAACCTCGGCTACGACGAGGAGGCCACCGGCCGGATCGTCGACCACATCGCCGCCAACGGCAATGTCGTGGGCGCCCCGGGCCTGGCCCAGGAGCACTACGAGGTCTTCGACACCGCCATGGGAGTGCGCGCCATACCCCCGATGGGCCACGTGCGCATGATGGCGGCCGTGCAGCCCTTCATCTCGGGGGCCATCTCCAAGACGGTCAACATGCCCGAGAGCGCCACCGTCGAGGACATCGCCGACGTCTACATGGAGGGCTGGAGGCTCGGTCTCAAGGCGCTCGCCGTCTACCGCGACAACTGCAAGGTCGGTCAGCCGCTGAGCGCCGGCTCCAAGGGCAAGGACGACAACAGGAGACCGGGCTCCGACGAGGCCCCCAGGCCCGAGGTGCGGGTCGAGTACCGTCCGCGCCGGCGCCGCTTGCCCAAGAGCCGCGCCGGGCGCACCACCAGCTTCTCGGTGGCCGGCGCCGAGGGCTACATCACGACCGGCGCCTATGAGAACGGCAAGCTGGGCGAGATCTTCCTCAAGCTCGGCAAGCAGGGCTCCACGCTGGCCGGCGTCATGGACGCCTTCTCGATCGCCGTCTCGATCGGCCTGCAGTACGGCGTGCCGCTGGAGGGCTTCGTCCAGAAGTTCACCAATCTGAAGTTCGAGCCCGCCGGCATGACCGACGACCCGGACGTGCGCATCGCCCAGTCGATCCTCGACTACGTCTTCCGCCGCCTGGCCCTGGACTACCTCGACTTCGACGAGCGCGCCGAGCTCGGCATCTACACCGCCGCGGAGCGCGCCCACTACGTCGAGACCGGCTCCTACCTCTCCGAGGAGGAGGCCGAACTGCCCGAGAGCGAGCAGCTCAAGAACGACGCCGGCGACGACGTCGCGGTGGGCGCCGGCGGCGCCCGACAGCCCAGCCTCATCGAGGCCCCGTCCGTCGCCCCCGCCGGCGTCGGGGCCGCCGCCCCCCACACCACGACCGAGATGATGGAGCGGATCACGGGCACGGCCTTCGACGCCCCGCTGTGCATGACCTGCGGCACGAAGATGCGTCCCAGCGGCTCCTGCTACGTCTGCGAGGGCTGCGGCTCGACGAGCGGTTGCAGCTGAGCGGCGCTGCGCCGGGACGCCGGGGCCGGGCGGGGGAGCGGTCCCCGGCTCGGCCCCGGCGCCGTGTCCGGCGAGCGGGCGCGCCCGACGGGTCCCATCACCGGCGGGACCCGGTCCCCGCGGAGCGGACGCGTCGGCATCGCCGCCATCCCCGACGGGCCCGCCGGTGACCCCGGGTCGTGGGGAGCGGACGAGCCCGGGGACGTTGGTGAAGCGGGCGAAGCGGGTGACCCGGCTCCGCGGGGGCGGGCCCGATCATCCGGTAGGGAGGAGGCGCCCCGGCCCGCGGGGCGGCACCCGTCGGCCCCGGGACCGGAGCGCCGGTGCCGGTGATCCCGGATCCGCGGGCGGATGCGCCGGTGCCGTCACCATCCCCGACGGACTCGCCGGGGCCCGGGCCCGCGGGGCGGACGGGGCCCGGCTCACAGGCCCAGGAACTCCTTGATCGCCGGCAGTTCCCGACGCGCCTGCTCCAGACCCGCGGCGTGGCTCGCGGACAGCCGGGCCCGGTCGCGCTCGCCGTTGTCGACCGGCATGACGTCGGGGACGAACAGGTACGCCCGGCCCGCCTCCTCGAGCGCGAAGAGCTCCTCGCGGACCGCGTTGTAGCCCTCGTGGCGGTGCAGGAGGGCGTCGACCACCGCCGGCCGCCGGCGGAAGACGGTCCGGTAGAGCAGCTCCTGGCCCCGGGTGGGGGCGGGCTTCACGTAGTCGCGCCCGCGGGTGAGCACGACGAGGAATCTGTCGAAGCCGGCCCGCTGGGCGCGGTCGAGCCCGATGCCGCCGTCGGCGCCGAGGGCGCCGTCGACGTACTCCAGCCCGTCGATCGTCACGACCGGCATGAGCCCGGGCATCGTCGAGGAGGCCCGCACCCGCACCATGAGCTCGTCCATGGTGCCGGTGTCGGCCCGGGTGAACCAGACCTGCTCCCCGGTGTCGCAGCGGAAGGCCCCGAAGTTCGGCTGCGCCGGGTTGGCGCGGTAGGTGTCGAAGTCGAAGGGCAGCGCCTGGCCGGGACCGCCGGTGCGCTGGTAGATGTACTCGGCGTTGAACCAGCCCTCGCCGCGCAGGAGCGTGCCGAGCCCGCCGAAGTGCGGGTCGTCGACGAGATCGACGAAGCTCGCCCTGGCCCGGGCGGGGTCGCGCGACAGATAGTTCGCCGTGTTGCTGGAGCCCGCCGAGATGCCGGCGACCCAGTCGACGAAGACCCCTCCGACGATCAGCTCGCGGACCAGCGCGCTCGTGTAGCTCGCCCGCATGCCGCCGCCCTCGAAGACGAGTGCGGTGTCGGTCACATTGCTCGTCAGCGCGGTGCCGGCCGCGTCGCTCGTCGGCGCGTCGCCGTCCGGGGAGGCCGCGCCCGGGGCCCGTGTCAGAGGATCCGTCACGCAGCCATTGTCCCGCGCGCGACGCCGGGCGGGCGAGCCCGTCCGTCCGACCCGCCGGGTCATAGGTGCAATTACGGACCGGGAGCGTGCACGAATGGGCGCGCGGTGCCGAGCGGGGATGGCGCGGGGCCTAACGTGAGCGGCGTACATCGTGCCAGCCGAAGCTGCTTGGAGGTTCGTATGGCTGACCTGACCGTCGACGTCGTCGTCATCGGTGGCGGTGCGACCGGCGCGGGCATCGCCCGCGACGCCGCGATGCGCGGCCTGTCCGTGGCGCTCGTCGACCGCGCCGACCTGGCCCAGGGCACCACCGCCCGCTACCACGGTCTGCTCCACTCCGGTGGGCGCTACGTCGTCTCCGATCCCGAGTCCGCGCGCGAGTGCGCCGAGGAGAACCGGATCGTCACCCGGATCCACGCGAACGCCGTCGAGCAGACCGGCGGCCTGTTCGTCGTGACGCCGGACGACTCCGAGGAGTACGCCGACGGCTTCCTGGCCGCCGCGGCCCGGGCCCGCGTGCCCGCCGAGGAGATCACCGTGGCGCAGGCGCTCGCCCGCGAGCCCCGCCTCAACCCCGGCACGAAGCGCGCCTTCGCCGTCCTCGACGGCACCGTCGACGGCTGGGCGATGGTCTGGGGCGCCGCCGGGTCGGCCCGCGAGTACGGCGCGCACCTGCTGCCCTATCACGAGGTCGTCGCCGTCCACCGCGCCGACGACCGGGTCGTCGGCGTCACCGTCCGCGACGTCAAGGCCAGCGGCAGCAAGCGCATCGACTGCCGTTTCGTCATGAACGCGGGCGGCCCGTGGGCCGGTCGCATCGCCGCCATGGCCGGCTGCCACGACGTCGAGGTCGTGCCCGGCCGGGGCATCATGATCGCGATGAACCACCGCTTGGTGAACATGGTCGTCAACCGCTGCATCAAGCCGGCCGACGGCGACATCCTCGTCCCGGTGCACACGGTCGCCATCATCGGCACCACCGACGTGCGGGCCGACGACCCCGACAAGCTGGCCATCCCGCGCGCCGAGGTGCAGCAGATGCTCGACGCCGGCGAGGCGCTCGTGCCCGGCTTCCGGCAGGCCCGCGCCGTGCACGCTTGGGCCGGCGCCCGGCCGCTGGTCAAGGACACCCGCGTGGCGGCCTCCGACACGCGCCACATGAGCCGCGGCATGTCCGTGCTCGACCACGCCGAGCGCGACCACCTGGCGGGCATGCTCACCATCACCGGCGGCAAGCTCACCACCTATCGCCTCATGGCCGAGCGGATCGTCGACCTCATGTGCGAGCAGCTGGGTGAGGAGCGCCCCTGCCGCACCGCCGACGAGGCCGTCCCCGCGGCCCGCGGCGCGCGGACCTACACCGTCACCCACCGCCTGGCCGATCGCGAGCGGGACCGCCGCGACGACCAGATCATCTGCGAGTGCGAGCTCATGAGCCGCAGGATGTTCCTCGACCTGCTCGCCGACGACCCGGACGCCTGCCTCGACGACCTGCGCCGCCGTCTGCGCCTGGGCATGGGCCCCTGCCAGGGCGGCTTCTGCTCCTCGCGCGCCGCCGGGTTGCTGTGCGCCTCCGGGGCCCGCAGCTCCGTGGAGGCCACCGCCGAGCTGCGCGGCTTCCTCAAGCATCGCTGGATCGGGCTGTGGCCCATCCTGGCCGGCGCACAGCTGCGCCAGGCCGCCCTCGACGAGTGGATCGCCCGCGGCACCCTCGACGTCGACCACGCCCCCGGCGCGGCCGATCCGGTCGAGCAGTACCCGGTGGGCACCGAGATCGACGACCGCGACCGCGCCCGTGCCGCCGCGGCCGCCCACGAGCAGGAGGTTCTGGCATGAGGGATGTCGTCGTCGTCGGCGCCGGGTTGTCCGGCCTGGTCGCCTCGCTGCGCCTGCGCCGCGCCGGCCTGCGCACCGCGCTCGTCCACATGGGCCGCGGCGGCCTGCAGCTGGGCCAGGGCACGATCGACGTGCTCGGCTACCGCCCCGCCCGCGTCGAGCGTCCGCTCGACGAGCTCGGCGCGTTCTGCGCGTCCACCGAGGACGAGGGCGGCCCCACCCACCCGTACGCCGTTCTCGGCGCCGACGGCATCCGCGCCGGCGTCGCCTGGCTGCGCGAGCTCGTCGGCGAGTCGCTCCTCGGCGACGTCGAGACGAACACGGCGCTGCCGACCGCCCTCGGCGGCCTGCGCCCCACCGCCCTCTACCCGCCCTCCATGGCCGCCGGCGCGGTGAGCCTCGACCCGGCCGCCCCCGGCGCCCTCCACGGCGGCGGCTCCGTCGTGGTCGTCGGCATCGACCAGCTCAAGGACTTCTCGCCCCGGCTCGTCGCCGAGAACCTCGCGGTCGTCGGGCTGCCCGACGGCGGCCTGCTCACGACCCGCTCCGCCTCGATCAGCTTCCCCGGCCGGGGCACGGAGGCCGACTCGAACGCGGTGAACATCGCCCGCGCGCTCGACCGCCCGGGGCGTCGCGGGGAGTTCATCGCGGCGCTGCGGACGGTCTCCCGTCGCGGCGAGACCGTCGCCGTGCCGAACGTTCTGGGGCTCGACCCGGCGACCTTCCGGGCCGTCGCCGATGGGCTCGACCGGCCGCTCTTCGAGATCCCGCTGCCGCCGCCCGGCGTCGCGGGCCTGCGCCTCAACGATCTGCTCACCGACCTGGCGAAGGCGGCCCGCGTCGAGCTGATCGGCGGCTCGCGCGTCACCGGCGCGCGGACCGGCGAGGGCCGGGTCCGGTCCCTGCTCGTCGGCACCGCGGGCCACGAGACGGCGCTGGAGGCCCGCGCCTTCCTGCTCGCCCCCGGCGGCTTCGAGTCCGGCGCCCTCGAGCTCGACTCCCACGGCGTCCTGCACGAGCGCATCCTCGGGCTGCCCCTGGCGGTGCCCGACGGCGAGCTCCTCAACGACGCCTGGGCCGGACGGCAGCCGATCTTCCGGGTCGGCGTCGCCGCCGACGCGGCGATGCGCGTCGTCGAGCCGTCCACCGGGCGGCCCGTCCACGAGAACCTCCACGCCGCCGGCGGCATCCTCGCCGGGGCCCAGCGCTGGGACGAGAAGTCCGGCGAGGGTATCGCTCTGGCCAGCGCGGTGCGCGCCGCCGATTCGATCATCGAGAGCCTGAAGGAGTCCGCATGAGCACCACCGCACCCGAGCGCGAGCAGGGGCACGGCGACCGGGCCGACGAGTCGTTCTCGGTCTGGGAGCACCTGAGGAAGGCGAGCCCCCGGCTCGACCGCAACCCGAACAGCTACGAGGCCCAGCAGCTCAACCGCCTCTCGCTCGACCAGTGCGTCAAGTGCACGATCTGCGAGACGCAGTGCCCGGTCGCCCGCGTCACCGAGATGTTCGCGGGCCCGAAGTTCGTCGGGCCGCAGGCCGAGCGCTTCCGCAACGGCGAATCGGTCGACCACACGCTCGACTACTGCTCCAGCTGCGGCATCTGCACGCTGAACTGCCCGCAGGGCGTCAAGATCGCCGAGATCAACTCCATGGCCCGCGCCGTCATGAAGCAGGACCACATGCCGCTGCGCGACCGGCTCATCACCCGGACCGCCCTCGAGGGCAAGCTGCTCACGCCCGTCGCCCCCGTCGCCAACTGGGCGCTCCGGCGCAGGCCGCTGCGCGTGGCCGTCGAGAAGGTCGTCGGCGTCCACCGCGACGCCCCGATGCCGGTCGCCCAGAGCCAGTCGATCCGCGGCTGGCTCAGGCGCCGCTCCGGCCCCACGGCCCGCCGCCCCGGCCAGCCCGACCGCGGCCCGGTGATCTTCTTCACCGGCTGCGCCGGCACCTACTTCGAGGTCGAGACGAGCAAGAAGACCATCGAGGTCCTCGAGCACCTCGGCTACCGGGTCATCGTCCCCCGCCAGGGCTGCTGCGGGCTGGCCAGCCAGTCGAACGGCCTGTTCGACCAGGCCCGCTCCTCGGTCGTCGCGCTGGCCGCCCAGCTGTCCCGGGCGGGCCGGGACGTTCCGGTCGTGTCGAGCTCCGGCTCGTGCGCCGGCATGCTCAAGCACGAGGCCCACGAGATCATGGGCGTCGACGACCCGAAGGTCATGGACATCGGCGCGCGCATGCGCGAGACGAGCGAGTTCCTCCTCGACCTGTACGACGCCGACGAGCTGCCCACCGACTTCGAGCGCATCGAGATGACGATCCCGTACCACGCCCCCTGCCAGGTCAAGGGCCAGGGCATGGGGATGCCGGCCGTGCGCCTCATGGAGCTCGTGCCGGGGATCACCGTGGACGAGTCGGGCGAGAACTGCTGCGGCATCGCCGGCACCTACGGCCTGAAGAAGGAGAAGTTCGAGGTCGCCCAGGCCATCGGCCGGCCCCTGTTCGACAAGTTCAAGGCCTCCGGCGCCGAGCTCGGGGCCTGCGACACCGAGACCTGCCGCTGGCAGATCCGCAAGGGCACCGGCATGCCGATCGTCCACCCGATCCACGTGATCCACGCGGCCTACGGCCTCTCCGACATCCGCAGCCCGGAGGTCTGAGCCCCGGAGCCCGGTCCGTACGGTCCGATCCGCGCGGCGGCCGGCTCCCGGCCGCGTCGGAGGACCCTGCGGGCCGGGCCGGCAGCGCCCGGACTCCCGGGCCGGGGGAGGGCCCGCACCCCCTGCGCCCGGGCCCTGCGCCTCGGACACCCTCAGGCGAGCGTGAGTACGTGGCGGGCCGTCTGGTCGTCGACGATGAGATCGGTCATGACCCGCGCGCGCAGTGCGGCGAGCAGCGGCCGGGCCTTGGCGCGCCCCGAGACGACGCCGATGCGCCGCGGGATGCGCCGCAGTTGGACGGGCGTCAGCCCGGAGGCCCGGGTGTTCATCTCGATGTCGGCCCACGAGCCGTTCTCGCGCAGCAGGACGGTGCACACGTCGCCGACGACCCGGTCGCGGGCCATCGCGGCGCGGTCCTCGTCGTCGAAGTAGCCCGACTCGTAGACGTGGCTGGGCAGACCGCCGACGAGCGAGCCGACGCCGAAGACGGCCAGCGAGCACTCCCGCTGGGTGTCGCGCACGCGCATGATGGAGCGCTCGCGCCACATGGCGTCGCGGGTGCTCGCGTAGTCGAAGAAGGCCGGCACGGGGAAGAGCACGGAGTGGGCGTTGAAGGCGCCGGCGAAGCGCGAGGCGATGTTCGAGACGTAGTCGATGCCGGTCGTCGAGTCGTTCGCCGCGCCGTTGAGCTGGACGAGGGTGCAGCCCCGCACCGGCTTGGCCAGCAGGTGCGCCGCGACGGCGTCGATCGTCGTGCCCCAGGCGATGCCGAGCGTCGTGCGGTCCTCGACCGCCTCGCCGATGGCGTTGGCGGCGACCTTGGCCACCCGGTCCAGACGGGCGACGTCCGAGACCGACTCGCGCACCGAGACCACCTGGGCGCGCACCCCGAAGCGGTTGAAGAACTCCTGCTCGACGTCGGACGAGGCGTCGCGCGGGTGGGTGAGGCTGATCCGGACGATGCCGGTGTCGCGGGCCTGCTTGAGGCTCCGGGAGACGGTCGAGCGGGAGACGCCGAGCTGGCGGGCGATCGCGTCCATCGACTCGCCCTGCACGTAGTAGAGCACTGCCGCGCGGTACATCTCGTCGTCGCGATCGGGCACTCCCGTCACCTCCCGTCTGGCACCGGCCGCCGGGCGCCGGTCGGTCCGGGGCCCGGCCAAATTCTACGTTCCGGCCCGGGACGGTTCATCCCGGCTCGTCCGCCCGGGGCGGCCGGGGCGCGGGGCCCGCGGCGTAGGCTCGCCTCGTGCTCGACGTGCTGCGCGGTTTCACCACCATCTGGGTGGTGATCGGCGTGGGCGTCCTCGTGGCCCACCTCGGGCTCTTCGGGGGGGACGCCCAGCGGATGCTCAGCCGCTTCGCCTTCTTCATCGGGCTGCCGCCGCTCATGGCCGTGACGATGTACCGGGCCGACCTGGAGCGCATCTTCAGCGTCAACGTCCTCGTCTCGATCGGCGCGATCCTCGTCTCGTCGGGCCTGTACCTGGGCTCGTGCCTCCTGCGGGCCCGCCTCGCCGGCCGCGCGCGTCCGGGCCCGAGCCATCTCATCATCGGCACCTTCTGCTCGGCCTACGTCAACGCCAACAACATGGGCGCCCCCATCGCCGCCTACGTCATGAAGGACACCAGCTGGGTGGCGCCGGTGCTCATGATCCAGGTCATCGTCCTCCAGCCGCTGGGGCTGAGCCTGCTCGACGCGGACAACGCCCGGCGCACCGGCGCCCGCACCTCGGTGCTGCGCAATCTGTCGATCCCCTTCCGCAACCCGATGACGATCGGCGTCCTGACCGGCCTCGCCCTCAACCTGCTCGACTGGACCCCGCCGGCCCTCGTCGTCGGCACCCTCGACCTGCTCGCCGGCACCGCCGTGCCGTCCATGCTCATCGCCTTCGGCATCTCGCTGCGCCTCGGCTCGCCGCCCGGACGCGAGAACAGAGGCGAGACCGCCCTCATCTGCGTGCTCAAGCTCGTCGTCCAGCCGGTGACGGCCTGGGTGCTCGCCCTCCTCGCCGGGCTCGACCTCACGACGACCCTCGCCGTCGTCGTCATGGCGGGCCTGCCGACGGCCCAGAACGTCTTCGTCTTCAGTTCCCGCTACGACACGAACGTGTCCCTGGCGAGGGATGTCATCTTCATCACGACGGTCTGCTCGATCCCCACGATCACCGGCTACGCGGCCCTCGTCCACGCGCTGGCCTGAGCCGGGCTCCGCGCGGGGCGCCTATGCTTGAGCCGACATGCCTGACACGCCCGATACGCGCGAGGAGCCCGTCGCCGACGAGCCGCTCCTCGACGTCGACCCCTCCCTGCCGATCAGCGCCCACGCCGACGAGATCGCCGGGCTCATCCGGGACAACCAGGTCGTCGTCGTGGCCGGCGAGACCGGCTCGGGGAAGACCACCCAGCTTCCCAAGATCTGCCTGCGGCTGGGCCGGCGCAGCATCGGCCACACCCAGCCGCGGCGCATCGCCGCCCGCTCCGTCGCCGAGCGCCTCGCCGACGAGATGGGCGTGGGTCTGGGGGACGCCGTCGGCTACCAGGTGCGCTTCACGCGCCGGGCCACCCGGCGGACCCGGGTCAAGGTCATGACCGACGGCGTTCTGCTCGCCGAGATCAACCACGACCGGCGGCTGCGCCGCTACGACACGATCATCATCGACGAGGCCCACGAGCGCAGCCTCACCATCGACTTCCTGCTCGGCTACCTCAAGCAGCTGCTGCCGTCGCGTCCCGAGCTCAGGGTCGTCATCACCTCGGCGACGATCGACACGGCCCGTTTCGCCGAGCACTTCGCCGGCCCCGACGGGACCCCGGCGCCCGTCGTCGAGGTCTCCGGTCGCGGCTGGCCGGTCGAGATCCGCTACCGGCCTCCGGACGAGGGCGACGACCCCGACATGCCGGCCGCCATCGTCTCCGCCGTGCGCGAGCTCGGGCCGAGCGGCGACGTCCTCGTCTTCCTGTCCGGCGAGCGCGAGATCAAGGACGCCGCGGCCGCGCTCGCCGCGGCCGACCTCGGGCCGGGCACCGAGGTGCTGCCGCTCTTCGCGCGCCTGTCCGCGGCCGAGCAGCACCGCGTCTTCGCCGCGCACGCCGCCCGGCGCATCGTCCTGGCCACCAACGTCGCCGAGACCTCGCTCACGGTGCCCGGCATCCGCTTCGTCGTCGACACCGGCCTGGCCCGCATCTCGCGGTACTCGGCGCGCACGAAGGTGCAGCGGCTGCCCATCGAGCCCGTCAGCCGCGCGAGCGCCGACCAGCGCGCCGGGCGGTGCGGCCGCGTCGGGCCCGGCGTGTGCCTCCGCCTCTACTCGGAGGAGGACTACCTGGCGCGGCCCGAGTTCACCGAGCCCGAGATCCTGCGCACCAACCTCGCCTCGGTCATCCTCCGGATGGCCGGCGCCGAGCTCGGCGACGTCCGCGACTTCCCCTTCGTCGAGGCGCCCGACCGCGCCCAGATCACCGACGGCCTGCGCCTGCTCGACGAGCTCGGCGCCCTCAAGGGCTCCGACCGCCGCGCCCCGCGCCTCACCCGCACCGGGCGCCGACTGGCCGAGATGCCCGTCGACCCGCGGCTGGGGCGCATGCTCGTCGAGGCCTCCCGCCGCGACTGCCTGCGCGAGGTCGAGGTGATCGTCGCCGCCCTGGCCATGCAGGACGTGCGCGAGCGCCCGGCCGACAAGCGCCAACAGGCCGACCGGCTCCACCGCCGCTTCCTCACCGACGACGTCCTGGCCGGGGCCGACGAGGACCGACCCGCCGCGGGCCCCGGCGCCGACGCCGGGCCGGCGCGCTGGACCGCCCGGAACGGGCGCCGCGGCGAGTTCGACGCCCCGGAGCCGGCGGCCGATCCCGGCGGCGACGTCCTGGCCATCTGGCGGCTGTGGCGCTATCTGCGGGCGCGGCGCCGGGCCCTGTCGGGCAACCGCTTCCGCCGCCTCTGCCGGGACGAGTTCATCAACCACCTGCGCGTGCGCGAGTGGTGGGATCTGCGCTCCCAGCTGTCGGGCATCGACCGCGAGCTGCGCCTGCGGCGCAACGAGGGCCCGGGGAGCACCGAGGCGATCCTCCAGTCGGTCCTGGCGGGCCTGCTCTCGCACATCGGCCTGCTCGAGGTCGAGGAGCGGCCCCGGGGCGGGCGGCAGCACCGCGGCGGACGCCGGCCCCGCGGGCCGCGCGAGTACCTCGGCGCCCGCGGCACCCGCTTCGCCATCGCGCCCGGCTCGGCGCTGTCGGGGCGGAACCCGCCGCTGGTCATGGCCGTCGAGCTCGTCGAGACGAACCGCCTGTGGGCCCGCACGTGCGCCCGCATCGAGTCGGAGTGGGTCGAGTCCGTCGCCGGTCCGCTCGTCCGCTACGGCTGCTCCGAGCCGCACTGGTCGAGCAGCGCGGCCGCCGTCCTGGCCCACCAGCGGGCCAGTCTGTTCGGCGTGCCGCTGTTCACCGACCGGCTCGTCGACTACGGGCGCGTCGATCCCGCCGGGGCCCGCGAGATCTTCCTCCGCGCCGGCCTCGTCGAGGGCGGCTGGCGGCCCCGCGACCCCCGCGGGCGGTACCGCTTCCTCGAGCACAACGAGCGGCTGCGCGCCGAGGTCGCCGAGCTCGAGGAGCGCACCCGCCGCCGCGACCTGCTCGTCGACGACCAGACGATCGTCGACTTCTACGACGCCCGCATCCCGACCTCCGTCGTCTCGGGGGCGACCTTCGACGCCTGGTGGGCCCGTGAGCCCGACGAGCACCTGCTCGACCTGACGATGGACGAGCTGGTGCGCCCCGACGCGGACGCCGTCGACGTCGACGCCTTCCCCGACCACTGGCGGGTCGGCGCCCTGGACCTCCCGGTCGGCTACGTCTTCGACCCCGGTTCCGGCGCCGACGGCGTGACCGTGACCGTCGAGCTCGCCGAGCTGAACCAGCTGCGCCCCGAGCCCTTCAGCTGGCAGGTGCCCGGCCTGCGCACCGAGCTGGCCACGGAGCTGATCCGCACGCTGCCCAAGCAGGTGCGCACCGCCCTCGTCCCGGCGCCCGACCGGGCCCGCGCCGCCCTGCGCTGGCTTCGCGAGAACGGGGCCGACCGCTCCCGGCCCCTGCACGTCGAGCTCGGCCGGGCGCTGCGCGCCCTGACCGGCGTCGTCGTCGAGGCCGACCAGTGGAGGCCCGACGCCGTCCCGGGGCATCTGCGAGTGCGCTTCCAGGTGGTCGAGCGGGGCCGGCCCGTCGACCAGGGCAAGGACCTGGCCGCCCTCCAGCGGCACCTGGCCGAGCGCGTCTCGGCCACCCTCACCCGGGCCTCGCGCCGCAGCGCGACGACCGGCGCCACCTCGTGGGTCTTCGGGACGATCGAGGACACCAGCACGATCCGCCGGGGCGGGCTGCGGGCGGTCGGCCACCCGGCCCTGCGCGACGACGGCGACTCGGTGGCCCTCTTCCTCGCCGACGGCCCGCAGGCGGCCGCGCGCTCGCACGCGCGCGGCGTCCGGCGCCTCCTCGTGCTCGTCAACCCCGACCCGACGCGCTGGGTGGTTGCCCACCTCGGGGCGCGCGAGAGGCTGTGGCTCGGCGACAGCCCCTACCCGGGCGTGCCGGAGCTGCTCGCCGACGCCCGCCTCAAGGCCGTCGACCGGGCCGCCCGCGCGCACGTCGACCCCGCCCTGGTGCGCGACGAGGAGCGGTTCACCGCGTTGGCCGCCCGGGTGCGCGCCGAGCAGGCCGACGTGATGCGCGAGGTCGTCGCCACCGCGTCGGCGGCCCTCGGCTGGGCCCAGCAGATCCGCGCCGACCTGCCCGCCGCGCCCGAGGCCACCCGCGAGGACGTGAGCGCCCAGCTGGGGAACCTCGTCTTCGACGGCTTCATCTCGTTCACCACCGACCCCTGGTTCACCCACCTGCCGCGCTATCTGCGCGCCGCGTCGATGCGCCTGGACGCGGCGCGGGCCGATCCGGGCCGGGACGAGGGGCTGCTGGCCGGCCTCGACGAGCTCGCCGCCGAGTACGACGAGCTGTGCGACGCCCAGCCCGACGGCCCGCTGCCCGGCCCGGTCGAGGACATCGGCTTCCTGCTGGAGGAGTACCGGGTGCAGCTGTTCGCCCAGCGCCTCGGCACGAGCCGGACGGTCTCGCCCAAGCGGATCCGCCGGGCCATCGCCCGGGCCGCTGGCGATCGATAGGTATTTCCGCCTGCGAAGGGTCCCGGATGAGCCGCACCTTACTTCTGCGGCTCCTCGTGGGAGACGTACAGTCGCGTCAGGCCGCTGCCCTTCCGACGCCGTCGCACGGTTACCTGCCCATCGATTTCCTGCATGGACCGGACATGAGTTCCGCCGCACGGGATGACGAATCCGGCCGCCTGCCACAGGCGAATGCCGTCGGTCGTCTCCGTCACGTGCGCGTCGATTCCCGAATCGACCAGTTCCTGCACGTGCTGCTGGATACCGGGGAGGGCTTCCGCGGCGATGTCCGCGCGAAAATCGAATCGTGCAGAACGCCCTTCTATCTGGCAGCCCTTGGTTGCGACCGGCAAACCCTGCCCGGCGAGGAACTCGCTGGTGGCGATGAACAGCAGGTGCGCGAGCGTGTGCATCTTCATGTTGGCATAGCGCCAATCCCAGTCGAGGGTCGAGGAGACGACATCGCCAACCATGAAATCATGACCGGGAACGGTGTGGACTACTACGGACGAGACGGCCACGGAGCTGTCATATTCGGTTTGTCGGAATTGAACATGTTCACGCCTCAGCGCCGTGATCTCGTGGCCGTTCAGCCAACCCTTGTCGGCAGCCTGTCCGCCTCCTTCGGGATAGCAAAGGGTGGCGGAAAGGACGACGTCATCGCCGTCGATTGCGAGTACTGATGAAGTCGCCTGCCGCTGATAGGGATCGGCATTGTAGAGCAACCGGGTGAAAGGAATTGTACTTAAATTCATTGTAGCGTCCCTCTGTGGAATCTTAGATAAGATCTTGGTAGAGCTCACCTCTGTCTGGGAAAAAAGTCAAGACAACTGCGTTGTTTCCAACTTCGCGCATAACATCTAGACTTCCAGCGTAGGCGACACCTGACGAACCTCCCACGAATATCCCCTCTCGCGCTAATCTTTGACAATGTTCAACAGCTTCTTCATCAGTATACACGTGGACACCTCGTACTAGGTGCATTGCCCTGCTTATGACCTCAGGAACGGTATTTTGATTACCGGTTCCTCGAAGAATGGAAAAGCCTGGTTTTCCTCCAAAAGTAACGGAACCTTGTCGATCTGCGACGTATGAAGGAATTGAGTAGCGATTCAGCATTTCTGCAAATGCAGTAAAATGGCCTCCGCTTCCAACCACAAAGCATCCCGCGTCTACACGATTCATAGATTTAAGTTGTAATTCTATTTTTGGTACCAGCCAGCGTCGATAAACTTCTGGGTTGAGGTCAGAATCATTCTGCTTTGGCCAATAGAATTCTTCATTATCAGCTAGTAAAGCATGAAGTTGATCTTCTCTACTTTGCTGCATCCCAAGAGTCGGGTGAGGCTTACTGACTAGGTGCATGGTCGCACCTAAATATTTAATTTTCTGGAGCGTGATCTGCGGAATATTGATGTCTGAAACGAGATGGACAGGGTGCCCTAGAAGCATTCCGGCGGCTGCGAGACCGACTCCTAGAGAACCAGAAGTAGATTCAATGACAGGTTGTCCTGATGACAGCTTGCCGGTGCGTCTTGCCAGAAGGAGTAATCCTATTCCTAGAATTGATTTGAAGCTGGATTCTGTCGTGGGAGAACCGAAGATGGCACGTACTTCTCCTTGTGGATTGTGGATACGAATGATCTTTAGATCGCATAGCGTTTCGATACGTTGTTCTGCCTCGTCGAGACTGATTATTTTATTCATGGTTCAGACTCCAAATTATTTTATTCATGATTCAGACTCCAAAATCGTCTTCGATCTGTAAATGGCGCCGAGAAGTATTATTATTCCTATTATTTGTGGAAGGGCCAGTTTTTCTTTGAATAATATATATGCATATAAGGCTGCAGCTATGGGTTGTAGTAGTACAAACAGAGAAGCGAGCTGAAGCGGTAGAAACCGTACGGCATGCGCCATGAGGGTTTGACCTAAGATTTGAGAAGTTATCGCTAATATCACGAGCAGCAGCCATCCTCGCCATGTTTGAGGTATTAATTTTTCTCCTCGTAAAAGTGCTGCTGCAAAGCATCCGGAAGCGCACCATAAACTCAGGATTGACATGATATGCATTGCTGGGTAGCGTTCTCGTAACTCCTTAGCAACAACGAGAAACCCTGCGTAAAAGAATGCTGTGCTTAAAGCTAACACATCACCGAACACGTGCGTAGGGTTTAAATGAGCATTGGCTAGAGCAAGTAGTGCTAGTCCTCCTAATGCGAAAAGTGCTGGTATTGCTAGCCGTTTGTCGGGAACAGTACGATAAAAAACCCATCCATAAATCGCGACGATAAATGGAACTAAATTTGCTAGAAGATTAGATTCGGCTAAGGTTGTATAGAAAAAAGACACGTTCCATAAACACAAATCGGCAGCGAGTAAAAAACCTCCAGCTGCAATAATGGCGTGATCGCGGAGTGACAGTTTTGCTTTACTGCTTCGGTGTTGTCCCAGAATGCTTAATAAAAACAGAATTGGAGCCGCTATGAGTGAGCGAAACCCACCAGTTGCAATCGGGCCAGCTTCACTGAGTCTGACAAAAACTCCACCGAGAGCTAAACAGCAAACGGCGAAGATAACATATATAATTGCTTTCGTTTTTTGAATCTTCAAAGTATTCTTCTTTTTGATGAATCCATGTTGGATGTTCATGATTCCAAGATAGTTAGAGTAGGCAGTGGTGTTATTCCTGGTAAAGTGCACAGCTTTTTTCTAATATAGTTGACTTTGGTTTCTAAGGTAGAATCATCAGATGAAATTAATATTCCTATCATTGTTCCGCTATGTGCTACGCAAACTCCGTATGCGTGGACCTCGTCCATAAGTCTTAAGGTGTAGTCATAACTCCGTTTTGGGAGGACTTTTTGATGCAATTCTGAACTTGCTGTCGCTATACGGCCCACTTCCCAACAGTCATTTTTTACTAATGCTGCATCCATTTGGTCAAATAATTTTTGATACGTCTCTGAATATTCTTTGCGAGGAGGATGGGTAGCGTGAAATTTAACAGTATCAACTTTACCTCCTTCATCAACTCCTACTACGGTTAAACCCATATCAGTGTGATATTTTTTGATGGCCTTATATTCTTCTTGCGCACAGGCAGTTATGCCTGGGTGGAGAAGATACTCACCGCGCTCAAGTGTCATGGCGATATGTGATATTAATGCTGATGCTACAGGAAGAGGAACCTGAGGGAAAAAAGAATCATAAAAAGCCAAGGCAGTTGCCATGATATCGGCTGTTGAACTTGAACACCCCTTCCCTGTTGGGATATTTGACTTGATATGTAAAACCAGATCATCGAGTTCTATGTTCATTTCGTCGGCAAGAGCATGCAGCATAGATAGAGCTTTTGTTTTATCTTGGGTAAGATTTTGATTAAGATTACCCCTTGGTGTCAAATATGCTTTTGCCTGATATTCGACAATGGGGGAAGTAAAGAGAAAGTGGTGAACTTTTTCTGAATCAAAGGTATATCCCTGCAAAAGCTCTCCAAATGTCCCATGTACGTGGTCAATGGAAGTGATCGGGAAGCTTCTTGTGTCAAAGCGACATCGATGCCGTCTAGCTCCTGTAATGGAAGCCACATGTTTGGTTCGCATACTTTACATCTAAGCCCTAGTCACGAGCTTTTGCAACAGGGTGGTCACATCGTGGACACTTCAATGATGAGAGCTTCTAGGTGTCATGGAAGTGTCCAGTGACTTGCTCTTTTGCTCAAAATTAATTAGTCAAGCCTAACCTAAATAAGAGATCACTGAAACTTATGAATTTGTTAATCATTCGGCCGCCTATACCGTGCAGTCTCACAGCTGACACCCAGATATGCGGCTCTTCGCAATCTCGTGTGTAGGTTGGGTGTAAACCCGCTGGTCTCGAGTAGTGATTGGGTGATGTAGTTGGGTCGGGTTCCGGAAAACTAGGGTGGTCGCGTAGGTGCTCGAAGCGTCCGTTGATGATCCCGGTGGGGTCGTTGCTGGAGTCTCGGTGGTCGGAGAGCGCGAGGATGTCGTCGCGACGCTTGGTTAGGGTGCGGTTGAGCTTGGCGACCGCGCGCCCCCGGGGCCGAGGCGGGGATCGGCCCCATGCCGTCGGGTGCGCCGGAGGCCGTGCAACCGGAACGGTCCGTCGTTGTCGGTGACCGGCGTGATCGGGGCGGTCTCGCCCGTCCCGGGGTCGGTGGGACGGTCCAGCGGCGTGACCCCGTCGAGCATGGCTTCGGCCTCCGCGGGGGCCGGCTCGACTCCGGCGGTCGCGTCGTGCTGGTCCGCGGCGGGTGACCAGCACCAGCCGGACCCGGGCTTCGAGGAGCGGCCCGCGACACGTCGGGTCCGGCCGCCGGTGGTCTCGTGCTCGGAGAAGCCGGATTGCCAGACCTGATTCGGCCCGGTCGGTGGCGCGGACGCCGCCGTGCGCCGCCCGGCCGGCTCCCGGCGTTGTCTCCGGCGGTCAGCGCGCAGAAGCGGGCCTTCGTCGGCCATGGTCCGCGACGTCCTCGAAGGGGGGAGACGGCATGGCCGTCGTGACGGGCCATGGCCCAGGTCTTGCGGTGGCCCCGGGCGGGATGCCTGCTGGCCATGGCCACGGCCCGGCGGCGCTCACGCGATGGTGCCGGCCATGGCCCCTATCCACGGGCTGTCCTGCCCGGGCTCGTGCCTGCCGGCGCCGCCGGGCCCGTCCGGGAATGCCGGACAGCGCGCAGAGCCTCGAGGCCGGCACCGCCACCTCGACCCGGATCACCTCCGGGTCCAGCCCGGCACGAGACGGAGACGACGGGCCGTGGTCGGCCGACCGTCCGGCTGCCAGCGAGACGGCAGAGCGCAGGGTCCCCGTCACCAGCACCGTCGACAGCAGCCCGGGCGCGGTGGACAGCAGGGCGGCGGTGGTGTCGCCGACACGCCGAGTCGAACAGTCGTTTGATTCCGGGGCGCCCCGGCGTAGCATTCCGCCATGGGCACGCAGAGCAATCCCTCCTCCCGGGCGCCCCGCAGGGCCGGTCGTCCGAGCGCGGAGCGCATCGACGCCCAGCTGCGGGCCAGCAGCGCCCGTCGCCGCGTCGCGGGTGTCCGGGCCCCCGATGGGCTGCCCGCCGACGCGGACTCGCTCACCCGACGCCAGCGGCTCATCCTCGACTTCATCCGCACCAGCGTCGACGCCCGCGGCTATCCCCCAAGCATCCGCGAGATGGGCGAGGCGGTCGGCCTCACGAGCCCCTCGAGCGTCGCCCACCAGCTCAGGGTGCTCGAGGCGAAGGGCCTGCTGCGCCGCGACCCGAAGCGCCCCCGCGCCCTCGAGGTCGTCCCCGCGCCCCCGGAGGACCCCGACGAGGCCCTCGACCCGACCGACCTGGGCGACGCCTTCCCCGAGGCCGTCAACGTCCCCCTCGTCGGACGCATCGCCGCCGGCGCGCCGATCCTCGCCGCCGAGCAGGTCGAGCAGACCATGCCCCTGCCCCGTGAGCTGGTCGGCCGGGGCACGGTCTTCATGCTCGAGGTGCACGGCGACTCGATGATCGACGCGGCGATCTGCGACGGCGACTACGTCGTCGTCCGCGCCCAGCCCACCGCCGACAACGGCGACATCGTCGCCGCCCTCATCGACGACGAGGCCACCGTCAAGGAGTTCCGGCGCGCGGACGGCCACGTCCGGCTGCTGCCGCGCAACGAGCGCTACGAGCCGATCGACGGCGACGGCGCGACGATCGTCGGCAGGGTCGTCGCGGTCCTGCGCCGCCTCTGAGCCTCCCCGGGGCGCGGGGCCGCAGCGCCCACGGCGGCCTCCATCCCGAATTCCACCACGAGCCCCCCGGACGCGGGGGCCAGGAGAGCGCGGGTCCGGGAAGGACCCCGGCTCCGCGAGGATCTCAGGCGGAACCCGAGAGCCTGCGCAGCGCGCCGATCGTGCGAGCGAGGTCCGTCGTCGTCCAGAACGGCGGCAGCGATCGGCGCAGGTACGGGCCGTAGCGGGCTCGCACCAGCCGCGGGTCGAGGATCGCCACCACTCCCCTGTCGTCGACGCTCCTGATGAGTCGCCCGGCGCCCTGGGCCAGCAGCAGGGCCGCATGCGAGGCCGCCACCTGCATGAAGCCATTGCCACCGGCCCTCGCGGCGGCCTGCTGGCGGGCCTGGACGAGGGGGTCGTCGGGGCGGGGGAAGGGGATGCGGTCGATGATGACGAGGCGGCAGGTGTCGCCCGGCACGTCGATGCCCTGCCACAATGACATGGTGCCGAACAGGCTGGTCCCGGGTTCGGCCGCGAAGCGGCGGGCGAGCTCGGGCAGTTGGGCCTCCCCCTGGCACAGGACGGGCGGCCCGGGCAGCTCCCGGCGCGCGTGCGCGGCGGCGGTCTCGGCGGCGCGGCGAGAGCTGAACAGGCCCAGCGTGTGGCCTCCTGCGGCCCGGACGAGCTCGACGATCTGTCCGAGCGCGTCCTCGCCGATGCCGTCGCGCCCAGGCCGGTCGAGGTGCGCGGCGGTGTACAGGATGCCCTGCCGGGCGTAGTCGAAGGGCGAGCCGACGTCGACGCCGCGCCAGGGGAGCCGGGCGTCCGGGTCGTCCCGGGGCTCGGCACGGGGGGCCTCCTCGTCCTCGCCGAGGCGCTCGTCGGCGCGCAGCCCGACCCGTCCGGCCATCGTCTCGAAGGAGCCGCCGAGGGTCAGCGTCGCGCTCGTGAGGACTGTCGTGGCGCGGGACAGCACCGCCGCGCGCAGCAGGCCCGCCACCGACAGCGGGGCGACGGTGAGCCAGCGCCCGAGGCGCTCGTGCTCGCCGACCCACACGACGTCGGCGTCGGCGAGGGCGGCCATGCGCTCGGCCGTCTCGAAGACCTCGGAGGCGGCCGCCGCGACGGCGATGCGCTCCGGCTCGACCTGGCTCCGGGAGCCGGACCGGCCCAGCCGACCGGCGGCCCGGCGGGCCGCGTCGCGGACCGTCCCGACCGCCTCGACGAGGCCTTCGTGCGCCGCGCCCACCCTGCCCGTCCCGGTGTCCTCGAGCGCTCCGCGCAAGGCATCGGCCGCGTCGAGGAGGGCCAGGGAGGCGTCGTCGTCGAGCCAATCGGAGCCGCGGCGCGCCACGCGCTCGACCTGCCGGGGGGTGAGCTCCTCGCTCGCCGCTCCGGTGACCCGGTCGGTGAGCTCGTGGGCCTCGTCGATGATGACGGCGTCGTACTCGGGCAGCACGCCGCTGCGGTTCATCGCGTCGATGGCCAGGAGGGCGTGGTTGGTGATCACGAGGTCGGCCTCGCGCGCCCTGGCGCGGGCGGTCTCGGCGAAGCACTCGTCGTGGAAGGGGCAGCGCGCGCCGGGGCACTCGCGCGAGCCGATGGAGACCTGGGCCCAGGCCCGCCCCGAGTGGGCAGGCGCGTCGTCGCGGTCGGCCAGGGCGTGGGCCCGCGCCTGCTCCTCGACCCAGGCGCGCAGGGTGAGGACCTCGGCGCCCAGCGCCGACTCGGCGTCCCGTGCCCGGCCCGCACCGTGAGCGGCCCCGGCCAGGTCGCCGGCGGTCAGCAGGCTCGACTGCTCGGGCGCGCTCCCCCGGGCGCGCATGAGGCAGGCGTGGTTGGCGCGGCCCTTGACGACCGCGGCGACGGGACGGCGGCCGGTCACCTCGGCGACCGCGCGGGCCGCGGCGGGCACGTCCTTCGTGGCCAGCTGGTCCTGCAGGGCGAGGGTCGCGGTGGCGACGACGACCCGGCCGCCGTCCCCGGCGTGCACGAGGGCGGGCGCCAGATAGCCGAGCGACTTGCCGGTCCCGGTCCCGGCCTGGACGAGCAACCGGGTGCCCTCGGCGAGGGCCTTCGCCACGGCGTCGGCCATCCGGCGCTGTCCGGGGCGCGCCGATCCCCCGATGGCCCGCACGGCGGCATCGAGCGCGCGGTCATGGAGGGGCTCGGTCACCGGGACAGCCTATTCCGGCCGCCCGCCGCCCGGGGCGACGGCGAACCCGGCCAGCTCGGCCGCCAGGTCGGCGTGCACCCTGGCGACCAGGCGGGTGCCGTCGGCCAGGTACTCGTCGGACTCGATCTCGCCGAAGCGGTGGATGCGGTCGACGAGGTCCCCGCGGTCCCACGGGATGAGCACGTCGACCCGTTCGTGCGGGGCGGGCAGGGCCGACTCGACGGCCTCGCGCAGCGCGTCGACGCCCTCCCCGGTGCGCGCGCTCACGAGGACGGCATCGCGGTGCTCGGCGCGCAGCCGCGCGAGGACGTCGGGATCGGCCAGGTCGGTCTTGTTGACGGCGAGCAGCTCGGGTCGCCCGCCGGCACCGATGCCGTCGAGCACCTCGCGGACGGCCGTGATCTGGCCCTCGGGGTCGGGGTCGGAGCCGTCGACGACGTGGACGAGCAGGTCGGCCTGCACCGACTCCTCGAGCGTCGAGCGGAAGGCCTCGACGAGCTCGGTGGGCAGGTGCCGCACGAAGCCGACCGTGTCGGTCATCGTGTAGACGCGCCCGTCGGCGGTCCGGCAGCGGCGCGTCGTGGGGTCGAGGGTGGCGAACAGGGCGTCCTCGACGAGCAGGCCCGCGCCCGTCAGCCGGTTGAGCAGAGAGCTCTTGCCCGCGTTCGTGTAGCCGACGACGGCGACCGAGGGGATGCGGCGGCGCCGCCTGCCCTCGCGGCCGAGGGCGCGGGTGGCGTCCATGCCGCGCAGCCTGCGGCGCAGGACGGCGATGCGCGCGTTGATGCGGCGCCGGTCGGTCTCGAGCCTGGTCTCGCCGGGCCCGCGGCCGCCGATGCCGACGCCGGAGGCGGCCCGGCCGCCCACCTGCCGTGAGAGCGAGTCGCCCCAGCCGCGCAGGCGCTGCTTGAGGTAGGTGAGCTGGGCGAGCTCGACCTGGGTGCGGCCCTCGACGCTGCGGGCGTGCTGGGCGAAGATGTCGAGGATGAGGGCGGTGCGGTCGACGACCTTGACGCCCACCCGGTCCTCGAGGTTCCTCAGCTGGGCGGGGCTCAGCTCGCCGTCGGCGATGACGGTGTCGGCGCCGGTGGCGACGACGACCTCGCGCAGCTCGTCGACCTTCCCGGCGCCCAGGTAGGTGGCGGCGTCGGGGCGGGAGCGGCGCTGCACGAGGCCCTCGAGCACCTGGGAGCCGGCCGCCTCGGCGAGGGCCTTGAGCTCGATCATGGCGTTGCGGGCGTCGTCGGCGGTGCCGGTGGTCCACACGGAGATGAGGACGACCCGTTCCAGGCGCAGGCTGCGGTACTCGACCTCGCTCTCGTCCTGCAGCTCTGTGGACATCCCGGGTACCCGGGTGAGCGCCATGCGGTCCGCGAGGTCCTGCTGGTCGCCGTCGGGGTCGGCCGGTCCGGGGAGGCGTTCGTCGGCCATTGCCGCCTCAGCGGGTGCGCGGGTCGGGGACGAGGACCTCGCCGCGGGCGATGATGACGGCCGGGCCGATGAGCTCGGCCCGGCCGTCGTCGAGGGTCACCTCGAGGCGGCCGCCGGGCACGGTGACCGCGCAGTGGCCGTCGGGCCCGCCGAGGGTCTCGGCGTGGGCCGCCGCCGCGGCGACGACGCCCGTGCCGCACGAGAGGGTCTCCCCCGAGCCGCGCTCGTGGACGCGCATCGACAGTTCGCGCTCGCCGTCGACGCGGACGAACTCGACGTTGGCGCCCTGCGGGAAGACGGCCCGGTCGAGGAGCGGGGCGTCGGACAGGTCGAGGCCGTCGAGCTCGACGGCCTCGGGCAGGAGGACGACCGCATGGGGGTTGCCGACGTCGACGACGGTGGCCGGATAGCGGCGCCCGGCGTGCACGACCGAGATGGGCTCGGGGCCGACGCGGACGGCGCCCATGTGCGCGCACATGCGCCCGTCGGGCAGCTCGCGCACCCCGCGCAACCCGGCGCGGGTCGCGATGACGAGGTCCTTCGAGTCGACGAGGTCCTCCTCCATGAGGAAGCGCCCGAAGACGCGCAGGCCGTTGCCGCACATCTCGGCGAGCGAGCCGTCGGCGTTGCGGTAGTCCATGAACCACAGGTCGGGGTCGCCGTCCCAGCCGGGCACGTGGGCGGCCTTGATGGCGCGGATGACGCCGTCGGCGCCGATGCCGCCGTGGCGGTCGCACAGGAAGCGCACCTGCTCCGGCTCCAGCGGAGCGGATCCGGTGCGGTCCTTGAGCAGGACGAAGTCGTTGCGCGTGCCGTGCCCCTTGGCGAAGCCCCAGGTGTCCATGGGCCCATTCTCCCACCACCGCCCGGCGTTCCCGCGGCCCGTCCGGCCGGGGACGTCAGGGGGCGGGCAGGTCGTCGACGATCGTGCGCTCCGACCCGGGCCCGGTGGCCGGCAGCCAGCGGATGCGCGGGTCGCGGCGGAACCAGGCGAGCTGCTTGCGGGCGAAGCGCCGCGTGCCGTCGATGGTGCTGCGGACTGCCCCGTCGAGGTCGGTGCGTCCGTCGAGGAGGTCGAGCACCTGCCGGTAGCCGAGGGCGCGCCGGGCCGTGGCGCCCTCGCGCAGGCCCTCGTCGACGAGGCGGCGCACCTCCTCGACGAGTCCCGCGTCGAACATGGCGTGGACGCGGGCGGCGATGCGCTCGTCCATGACCTGGCGGTCGAGCGCCAGGCCGTACTGGTGGACGTTCTCGAGCAGGCAGCGCGGCTCGGGCAGATGGGGGCTCACGCTGCCGGTCAGGTCGAGGATCTCGAGGGCACGGACGACGCGGCGGGTGTTGCCGGGCCCGATGATCCGGGCGGCCTCGGGCGCGCGGGCGGCCAGCGCCTCGTGCAGGCCGGCGGGGCCGAGACGGTCGAGCTCGGCCTGCCAGTGGGCCCGCACCCGCGGGTCGGTGCCGGGGAACTCGAAGTCGTCGATGACGGCCCGCGTGTACAGGGCCGAGCCGCCGACGAGGATCGGGGTGGTGCCGTCGGCGCGCAGCCGCGCGATGAGTTCGCGCGCCATGACCTGGAAGTCGGCGACGGTGCTCGTCCGGCGCACGTCGAGGACGTCGATGAGGTGGTGCTCGACGCCGCCCCGCTCGTCCGGCGAGGGCTTCGCCGTGCCGATGTCCATGCCCCGGTAGAGGGCCATGGAGTCGGCGTTGACGATCTCGGCGGGGCGCCCGCCGGCGATGAGCAGGCGCGCCAGGGCGACGGCCAGGGCCGACTTGCCCGAGGCGGTCGGGCCGACGATGACGACGAGCGGCGGGGCGCTCATGGGCGCGGCATCGCGGGCAGGCCGAGGCCGACACCGACCGGTTCGGGCCGGGGCTCGTGGCGCGCCGCCCAGGCGTCACCGCCGCGAGTGCGGCGCAGCCCGCGCAGGGGCGCGTCGGCCACGAGGTAGTGGGGCGCACCGCGGGTGACCTCGACCTCGGCGATGTCGCCGGGGCGGGGGCGCCGCGCCGGGTCGGCCGGCACGGCGACGTGGACGAGCCGGTTGTCGCGGGCCCGGCCGGACATCCGCTCGCGACGGTCGTCCTTGCGGCCCTCGCCGGTGGCGAACATGACCTCGACGCTCCGGCCCTCGAAGGCCCTGTTCTGCTCCCAGCTGATCCGCTCCTGGAGGGCGAGGAGCCGCTCGTAGCGCTCCCGGACGACCTCCCGCGGCACCTGGTCGGGCCGTGCGCCGGCCGGGGTGCCCGGCCGCACCGAGTACTGGAAGGTGAAGGCGTTGGCGAAGCGGGCCCGGCGCACCACGTCCATGGTGGCCTCGAAGTCCTCGTCGGCCTCGCCGGGGAAGCCGACGATGATGTCCGTGCTGATCGCCGCGTCGGGCATGGCGGCGCGGACGCGGTCGAGGATGCCCAGGAAGCGCTCGGCCCGGTAGGAGCGGCGCATCTGCCTGAGCACCGCGTCGGAGCCGGACTGGAGGGGCATGTGGAGCTGGTGCATGACGTTCGGCGTGTCGGCCATGGCCTTGATGACGTCGTCGGTGAAGGCGGCCGGGTGCGGGCTCGTGAAGCGCACGCGCTCCAGCCCCTCGACCCCGCCGCACGCGCGCAGGAGCTTGGCGAAGGCGGCGCGGTCGCCGAACTGCACGCCGTAGGAGTTCACGTTCTGGCCGAGCAGGGTGATCTCCTGGACGCCCGCCTCGACGAGCGCGCGGACCTCGGCGAGCACCTGGCCGGGGCGGCGGTCGGTCTCGCGGCCGCGCAGCGCCGGGACGATGCAGAAGGTGCAGGTGTTGTTGCAGCCGACGCTGATCGCCACCCACGCCGAGTAGGCGGACTCGCGGCGGCTCGGCAGGTCGGACGGGAAGGTCCGCAGGGCCTCGGTGATCTCGACCTGACCGATCCGCTCGATGCGCGCGCGCTCCAGCAGGACCGGCAGCGAGCCGATGTTGTTCGTGCCGAAGACGACGTCGACCCAGGGGGCCCGGTTCGTGATGAGCTCGCGGTCCTTCTGCGCCATGCACCCGCCCACGGCGATCTGCATGCCCGGACGGCGCTCCTTGAGGGGCGCCATGTGGCCGAGGTTGCCGTAGAGCCGGTTGTCGGCGTTCTCGCGGACCGCGCAGGTGTTGAAGACGACGACGTCGGCCTCGGCGAGTTCGCCGTGCACCGGTTCGGGGGCGCGCACGTAGCCGGCCTCCTCGAGCAGGCCGGCGATGCGCTCCGAGTCGTGCACGTTCATCTGGCAGCCGTAGGTGATCACCTGGTAGGTGCGCGGGCGCGCGGCGTCGGACCGGGCGGTGGTGATGTCGGGCGTGTCCATGGGGGGTCCATGGTACCCAGCGGCCCGACCGGGGCCGGCGCGGATGCTCGGGGCCGACGTCGGTGGGCCCCGGGTCGGGGCGGACTCCCGCCCCGCGGGGGCAGGGCCCCGGCGCCGGGCGCCGCATGTCGCCCCGGGCCCGTCAGGGCCCGGGGCGCCCGGACGGCTCGGAGTCCTCGGGCAGCTCGTCGAGCGCCCGGGCGACGGCGTCGGCGGCGACCGAGGGGCCGTAGCCCCTGCGGGCCAGGAAGCCGGCGAGTCGCCGGTATGCGACCCGGCGGTCCAGGCCCCTCATGGTGCGGGCCCGGGAGCGGGCCAGCTCCTGGGCCGTCGCCGCCTCGCCGTCCGGGTCGAAGGAGGCGAGCACGCCGGCGATGATCTCCTCGCTCACATGCCTGGCGCGCAGCTCACGGGCGATGGCGCCGCCGGAGAGCCCTCGGGAACGGCGTCGGGACTCGGCCCACAGGGCGGCGAAGCGCGCGTCGTCGACGAGCCCGACGGCCTCGAACCGGTCGAGCACCGCGTCGACGACGCCCCGTTCGCAGCCCCTGCGCCGCACCAGATGGTCGACGAGCTCGCCGCGCGAGTAGTCGCGCTGCTCCAGGCGGCGCAGGGCCGATGCGCGGACGATCTCGGCCGGGTCGGCGTCAGGGTCCGGTGAACCCGGCCCGGGTACCCCGACGGCATCCGGTTCTGTCGGGCCGGGCCCGGGCTCCCCTCCGGGGCCGGGCGCTGCGGAGTCGGGCCCGGAGGCCCCGGTGGCGTCCGGGGCCGGCGAGCCCGGCGAGGGGACGTCCCCTGGGCCAGGGGCGGCGGAGCCGGGGCCGGGCCCGGGAGATCCCGCCGCGCCGGGTCGGCCCCGGGGCCGATCGGGCCCGCCGCCGACCACGCTCAGGCCCCGGCCCGCTCGCGGACCTCGCCCGTGACGGGGTCGACGTCCTCTGGCACCTCGGGATCGGGAACCAGGCCCAGCGCGACGCGGATCCGGTTGTCGATCTCGCCGGCGACGTCGGGATGGGCGACGAGGAAGGCCCGGGCGTTCTCCTTGCCCTGGCCGAGCTGGTCGTCGCCGTAGGTGAACCAGGCGCCCGCCTTGCGGACGATGCCGGCATCGACCCCCATGTCGAGCAGGCTGCCCTCGCGGCTGATGCCCTTGCCGTAGAGGATGTCGAATTCGGCGCGCTTGAACGGCGGGGCGACCTTGTTCTTGACGACCTTGACGCGGGTGCGGTTGCCGACGACCTCGCCGCCGTCCTTGAGGGCCTCGATGCGGCGCACGTCGAGGCGGACCGAGGCGTAGAACTTCAGCGCGCGACCGCCCGTGGTGGTCTCGGGGTTGCCGAACATGACGCCGATCTTCTCGCGCAGCTGGTTGATGAAGATCGCCGTCGTATTGGCGTTCTTGAGGGCGCCGGTCATCTTGCGGAGGGCCTGGCTCATCAGCCTGGCCTGCAGGCCGACGTGGTTGTCGCCCATCTCGCCCTCGATCTCGGCGCGCGGCGTCAGGGCGGCGACGGAGTCGATGACGATGAGCTCGAGGGCGCCCGAGCGGACCAGGGTGTCGGCGATCTCGAGGGCCTGCTCGCCGTTGTCGGGCTGGCTGACGATCAGCGAGTCGGTGTCGACTCCGAGGGCGCGGGCGTAGGTGGGGTCGAGGGCGTGCTCGGCATCGATGAAGGCGCAGATGCCGCCCTCCGCCTGGGCGCTGGCGATCGCGTGCAGGGCGACCGTCGTCTTGCCGCTGGACTCCGGGCCGTAGATCTCGACGATGCGGCCGCGGGGAAGACCCCCGATGCCCAGGGCGATGTCGAGCGCCACCGAACCGGTGGGGATCGACTCCATCTGCCCGAAGGCCTGGTCGCCCAGGCGCATGACGGAACCCTTGCCGTGGGCCTTCTCGATCTGTGCGAGGGCGGCCTCGAGGGCCTTCTGCCGGTCTGCAACGGCCATGTCTGCTTCCTCCTCCTCACGTCGGGATCGCCGACGGTTCCTGTGACGTCTTGACTGTCTTGACTGTAGGGACGGGGTCCGACATTTTCTCGGCGGAGCCCGGTGCTGTGGACAACCGGGGCGCCCCGTCCACTGTATACGAACACCCGTTCGAACGCCAACGATCCCCCTCCGCGCGTCGCGGGAGGCCCCGAGGACGATCCGGTCATCGACGAGGCGGCAAGCGGCCCCTCCGCGCGTCACGGGAGCGGCGGGCCGGGCAGCCGCCCGTCGCGGGACGGACCGGGTCGGGCGGGAGTCCCCGAGCCCCGCCCGGCGCTAGGCTGCCCGCGTGCGTGAAACCGAGTTCTGGCGTCGGATGACGAGGCATCTGGGGGCCGACTACGCCCATGTGTGGGCGGATCAGACCGTGCTCGGCGAGCTCGACGACCGCACGACGAGCGAGGCCCTGGCCGACGGCGTCCCGTTCAAGGCGGTCTGGCGCGCCGTGTGGGCCTTCCTCGAGCTCCCCGACGCCGAGCGCTAGGCGCAGGCCGCGGACGCCGCCCGACGCGCGTGAGCACCGCCCCGTGCCGATGACCGCGTACGGCGGGCCGGGGCGCCCGGCTCAGCCCAGGAGGACCATCGGCGAGGCCCGCGCCCGGGACAGCCGGGCCTCCTGCCGGTCGAGGTCCTCGATGGCGCGGTGGACCTGCGCGGCGAGCGCGGGGCGGGCGACGGGGCGGTTGCTCTCGGAGAAGCAGTGGAGGAGCGGGGCGCGAGTCCTCGACGGTCAGGCCGGCGCCCAGCAGGGTCGGATGCGGATCACCTGGTCGACGGCTGATTCCGCAACCCGTTGGCCCGCCGCTCGGACTCGACCAGGCCCCTGGTCTCGTAAGTAGCGGATCATGCGTGGCGTGCAGCCCGTGCGTCGGGCCAGCTCGTTCACCAGCACCCGGCCACCCCCTCGACTTGACCCTGACACCAGTGTGCGCCTCCAGCGTCGAGTCCACCCGACCACGACTGAGGGAGCCCACACTGAGGGAGCCCACCATGATCATCGACATCCACGCCCACGCCTGGACCGATCCCGCCGCGCAGCAGCGGCGCTCCGCCGAGGCCGGCGTCGGCACGGACGTGCTCCTGTCGACCCGCTTCCATCCCGCCTGCACCACCATCGCCGGGCTCACGGCGGAGTTCGGCCGGCTCCTGGACGGCCTCGACGGCCAGGGGGTCCCAGCGGACCCGTTCGAGCACGCCACGGCCGAACCGCTCGCGGCGCTGAAGGACCGGCCGGGCAGCGTCGGCTTCGTGAACGCGCCGCTGGGCGACCCCGCCGCCGCGCAGGCCCGGGTGGAGCGGCACCTGGACGATCCGCGCATCAGGGGCATCGGCGAGCCCACCCCGCCGGGGGGCATGCGGCGAGATCGAACCGATCCTGCGGATCGCATCCGATCACGGCGCCCCGCCCGTCCTCACGGACGGGTTCGCTCCGAACACCGAGCAGGACCTGCGCACCCATGCGGAGCTCTCCAGCCGCCACCCGCACGTCCCACTCATCGTGGGGGGCTTTCGGCGGGATGTCCTCCATGGCGCTGATCGACGTGGCGCAGGAGCACCCCGACCCGGACCTGGACCTGTCGAGCGCGCTCCAGGTGTTCATGGTCGGGGCAGCGGCCGAGGCCCTGCCCGACCAGTGCCTGTTCGGCTCCAACCCGCCCTACGACGATCCGGTCGCCTCGCGGGCCACGGTCGAGGCGGCCATCGCCGATCCGGGCATCCGTCGCCAGGTGATGGGACTCAACGCCGCGGCCCTGCTTCGTCTGCGATCGGGGTCCCGTCCGCGACCGAGGACCCGGAACCGCAACGCGCCCCGTGCCGCCAGGTCCCGTGTCGATCGACGGCCGGACTTGAGTTCGAGCGCGCTCCACGCCGTGGCGTCATCGGCACGGATGACGAGACACTCGCCCGCGCGCTGCGACTCGCGGCGGGCCCCCCGGCGGGATCAGCATCGAAGCGCTCCAGGACCTGGTCCGCGACGACGATCCCCCGCCGCCTGGGGCATCAGCGCCACGGCAGCCCACGGGGGTGAGCCCTCGCGCCCTTCGCCACTACGAACGCCCAGGGCTCATCGCCGTCGCGCGCGACCGCGCCGGACGCCGCACCTGTGACGCAGCAGCGATGCGCCGCGTGGTCCTCCTCGCTCGCATGCGGACCTCGGGCGCGCCCATCGCCGGCCTGCGGCGCTGCGTCGAACTCGTCGACGCCGGATCGGCACCGTGGCCGAACGTCTCGACCTGCTCATGAAGCATCGTGACACGGTGCACCGCCAGATCGCCCGGCTCCGGCTCGCCCCGGCCGCCACCGGGTACAAGATCACCACCTGCACCGAAGGACCCGCTCGATGACCACCACGCAGCACGACATCGACTCACCCGAGAACCTCGCCCGTCGACGGCACGGCCGGGATGTGCTGTCCCGAATCGACGGGGACCGGGGCGAGGCCGTCATCGACTCCCTCGCAGACGTTCAGCCCCGCCCTCGGCCACCACGTCGCAGCCTCCGCATCCGGCGACATCGACGACCGCCCGGGCCTCGACGCCCGCAGCCGCCGGCTCGTGACGCTCGGCGTCCTCACCGCCCTGGGCGGATGCGCGCCCGGCTCAAGGGCCGCATCGGTGCCGCTCCCAATGCCGGCATCACCCGCGAGGAAATCACCGAGGCCCTCCTGCACACCGCCGTCCACCGCGGCTTCCCCAGGGCCCTCGACGGCACCTTCGTGCCCGCGAGGTGCTCCACGAGCGGGACCACGAGCAGACCGCCTGAGCGGTCGGCCGCCCGCACGGGGCGGCGGCCAGGCTCGGGGCCGCCGGTGCGGCAGAAGGAGCCCGACCGGCGGCCGGGCCGGATTGTCGGCGCCGCGCGCAAGACTTGTGCCCATGACACCACCGGAGCGCACCGCCGGCGACCCGCCGGCCGCCTTCGGCCTCGCCACGCGCACCTGGTTCACCGACGTCTTCGACTCCCCCACGCCGGCCCAGGCCGCCGCCTGGGCCGCCATCGGCTCGGGCGCGCATGTGCTCGTCGTCGCGCCCACCGGCTCCGGCAAGACGCTCGCCGCCTTCCTCCACGGCCTCGACCGCCTCTCGCGCGAGGCCTCGGCCAGGCGGGCGCTCGACGACCCCGACACCGCAACCGGCCCGCACGGCCCCGCGCCGCACCGGGCCGGCACCGACACGCCCCCGGGCCGGGAGGGCGGGGCGCACGACTCCCCCGCCGGCCCGCACGGCCCCGCCGGGCGCCGGGGCGTGCGGGTGCTCTACGTCTCGCCCCTCAAGGCGCTCGCGGTCGACGTCGAGCGCAACCTCGCCGCCCCGCTGCGCGGCATCGCCGCCACGGCCGCCCGGCTCGGCCTGCCCGTCCCCGAGGTCACCGTGGCGGTCCGCTCGGGAGACACGCCGGCCGCCGAGCGCCGGTCGCTGGCCGCGCATCCCCCGCAGATCCTCATCACGACGCCCGAGTCGCTCTTCCTCATGCTCTCGAGCCGGGCGGCCGGCACGCTGCGCGACCTCGACACGGTGATCGTCGACGAGATCCACTCCCTGGCGGGCACCAAGCGCGGCGCCCACCTGGCGCTGAGCCTGGAGCGTCTGTCGGCGATGCAGCGCGACGGCGACTTCCAGCGCATCGGCCTGTCGGCCACCGTCCGCCCGCCCGAGCGGGTCGCGCGCTTCCTCGGCGGCGATCGCCCCGTGCAGGTCGTCGACCCGGCCGCCGCCAAGACCTGGGACCTGCACCTCGAGGTGCCGGTCGAGGACATGACGCAGCTGCGCGTCGTCGACCCGGCCGGCGAGCGGGGGCCCGGGGCGGTGCGCCGGTCGATGTGGCCCCCGATCGAGCGGCGGATCCTCGAGCTGGTGCGCGGGCACCGCTCCACCATCTGCTTCGTCAACTCGCGGCAGAGCGCCGAGCGGCTCACCGCCCACCTCAACGAACTGAACGCGGCCGATCTGGGCGCCCCCGAGGAGCCGGTCGTCCAGCCCGCCCAGGTGATGATCGCCTCTGCCGCCTCGAGGGGCGTCGACGGCACCGACGCGCCGATCATCGCCTGCGCCCACCACGGCTCGGTCAGCAAGACGCGCCGCGCGCAGATCGAGGACGACCTCAAGGCGGGGCGCCTGGCCTGCGTCGTGGCCACGAGCTCCCTGGAGCTGGGCATCGACATGGGCGCCGTCGACCTCGTGATCCAGGTGCAGGCCCCGCCGTCGGTCTCGAGCGGCCTCCAGCGCGTCGGCCGCGCCGGCCACCGGGTCGGGGCGGTCTCGCAGGGCATGGTGTTCCCCACCTCGCGCGGCGACGTGCTGCACTGCACCGTCATCGCCGAGCGCATGGGCGCCGGCCTCATCGAGGAGACGCCCGCCCTGCGCAACCCGCTCGACGTGCTGGCCCAGCAGATCGTCTCGGCCTGCCTCGCCTCGCCGGTTCCCGCCGACGATCTCCACGCCCTCGTGCGCCGGGCCGCTCCGTACGCCTCCCTGCCCCGCTCGGCCTTCGACTCGGTCCTCGACATGCTCTCGGGCCGCTATCCCAGCGAGGACTTCGCCGAGCTGCGCCCCCGTCTCCACTGGGACCGCGTCGCCGGCATCCTCGAGGCCCGGCCCGGCGCCCGGCGTCTCGTGACGACGAGCGGGGGCACGATCCCCGACCGGGGCCTGTTCGGCGTCTTCCTCGTGGGCTCCCGGAACGCCTCGGGCCGGCACGAGCCGGGGCGGCGGGTCGGCGAGCTCGACGAGGAGATGGTCTTCGAGTCCCGGGTGGGTGACGTCTTCACGCTCGGCACGTCGAGCTGGCGCATCGAGGAGATCACGCCGTCGCAGGTCATCGTCAGCCCGGCGCCGGGCCAGCCCGGCAGGCTGCCCTTCTGGCGGGGCGACGCGCCGGCGCGCCGCGCCGAGCTCGGCGCGGCGATCGGCGCGCGCGTCCGGGAGCTGGGCGCCGCCCCGCGCGACGAGGCGCTGGCCGGTCTCGGGGCCGCGGGGCTCGACGAGAACGCCCGCACCAATCTCATGGCCCATCTCGACGAGCAGCGCGAGGCCACCGGGGTCGTGCCGGACGACCGCACGATCGTCGTCGAGCGCTTCCGCGACGAGATCGGCGACTGGCGGCTCTGCGTGCACAGCGCGCTGGGCGCCGCTGTCCTCGAGCCGTGGGCGCTGGCGATCCGCGCGGGCCTCGCCGACCGCTACGGCCTCGAGGCCCATGTGAACGCGACGAACGACGGCATCATCATCCAGCTGCCCGACATCGGCGCGGCACCGCCGGAATCGGCCGTGCTCGCGGTCCCGGCCGAGGACGTCGAGGCCGCCGTCACCGAGCAGGTCTTCGGCTCGGCGCTGTTCGCGGCGCGCTTCCGCGAGTGCGCGGCGCGCGCCCTGCTCCTGCCGCGCCGGGGCCCCGGCCGCCGCTCGCCCCTGTGGCAGCAGCGCCACAAGGCGGCCCAGCTGCTGGCCGTCGCCTCCGGCTACCGCGAGTTCCCGATCGTCGTCGAGGCGATGCGCGAGTGCCTCCAGGACGTCTTCGACCTGCCCGCGCTGGTGCGCCTCATGGCCGACATCGCGGCCCGGCGGGTGCGGCTCGTCGACGTCGAGACGCCCCAGGCCTCCCCCTTCGCGCGCCACATGCTCTTCGGCTACGTCGGCGAGTTCGTCTACGACGACGACCAGCCGCTGGCCGAGCGGCGCCTGGCTGCCCTCAGCCTCGACTCGGGGATGCTCGCCGAGCTCCTCGGGCGCGAGGGCGCCGGAGAGCTCATCGACCGCGACGTCGCGGCGCTCCACGAGGCGCAGCTGCAGCACCTGGCCGACGACCGCAGGGCCGCCGACGCCGAGCAGCTGTGGGAGCAGATCCGCACGGCGGGGCCGTTCACCGGCGCCGAGTGCGCCGCGCGGAGCGTCGCCGACCCGTCGGGCTGGCTCGACGAGCTGGTCGCGGCCCGCCGGCTGGCGCTCGTGCGCATCGCCGGGACGCCCATGTACTGCGTCGACACCGACGCGGGGCTGCTGCGCGACGCGTTGGGCGTGCCGGTGCCGGCCGGCATCGGCGCGGGCGCGGTGCGCGAGGGGGCGCAGGCGCTGGCCGATCTGGCCGTGCGGTGGGCGCGCCGGCACGCCGCCGTGACGGCGGCCTCGTTCGCGCACCGCTACGGGCTCGCCGAGGCGACGGCGGCGCAGGCGCTGGCCCGGCTCGCCGATGCCGGAACGCTCGTCGCCGGGTCCTTCCTGCCGCCCGGCGACGACCTGCCGGCGCTGGTCGGCGACGGCCGGCAGTACGTCCACCACACCGTCCTGGCGGTGCTCAAGCGCCGCACCCTGGCCGGGCTCCGCGCCCAGGTCGAACCGGTCGCCCAGCGCCAGTTCGCCCGCTTCCTCGACGCCTGGCAGCAGCTGCCGGGCCCCGACGAGCCCGCCGGCGACGACGCCGAGTCCGTCGAGCGGCTGCTCACCGCGGTCGACGCCCTGGCGGGCCACCGGATCCCGGCCTCGATGCTCGAGACCGTCGTCCTGCCGGCCAGGGTGCCCGGCTACCGCCCGGCGCTGCTCGACCAGCTGATGGGCTCCGGGCAGGTGACCTGGAGCGGTGCCGGCGCCATCGGCGCCGGCGACGGCTGGGTGCGCCTGTGGCCGGCCGATCTGGCCCCCGCCGCCCCGCCCGACGGGCCGGAGCCCGACGGCCGGGGCGGCTGGGGCAGCCGTGGGAGGCCCGGCGGCCGAACCTGCGCCGTCGGGCCCGGCGGCTGTG
>ERZ773070.294-NODE-294-length-37852-cov-8.211710_pt1 | contig 37852 bp, 27 predicted proteins | sample MGYA00580618_ERZ773070 | MGnify/ENA primary metagenome ERZ773070 (study PRJEB29015, sample SAMEA2738023) | human oral metagenome | biome: human oral; feature: human-associated habitat; material: dental | place: China | collected 2019 ... | reverse complement strand
CCGCCAGAGCTCCATGCCCAATCTCACGCCGTCCGGGGCTGCGCATCGGACGCGCTTCGCCGACGCTGTAGCCGGGGAAATTATAGTGATGCAGATAGTGTTTCGTCGTCTCAGGACCAAGCCCATCGATGATCTGCTCGTCCCCAATGGAACCAAGAGTTGTGACGGTCAGCACCTGTGTCTGTCCCCTAGTAAAGAGACCGGAGCCATGTGTACGCGGCAGGATTCCAACCTCGCAGCTGACAGGACGCACCTCATCCAGTGCACGACCATCCGGACGGATTTTTTCGTGCGTGATCATATGGCGGACGATTCCCTTTTCGATCTTGTAGAGAATCTGGGAGATTTCCTTTGTGGCATCCGGATATTCCTCAACGAAGTGCTCGATCGTCTCCGCCTTGATGGCGGCAATATCTGCATCACGCACAAGCTTGTCACTGTTGCGTGTCGCGACATCAAGACGCTCCTCTGCATATGCGCGCACCTTGGACTCCAGTTCCTCAGATACCGTGAAGATCGCGGGCGTCTGTTTCTCTTTTCCGCATGCACGCTGGATATCTTGCTGAAACTCAACGAGTCGGCGAATCTCGGCATGACCAAACAGGATTGCGTCCAACACAACCTCTTCGGAAAGCTCGTTTGCCCCCGCCTCCACCATCATCACAGCATCATGCGATCCTGCCACGGTAAGATTGAGTTCCGAAACAGCACGCTGCGCCTCCGTCGGATTGATGACAAATGCACCGTCAACATAGCCGACACGCACGCCGGCAATCGGTCCCATAAAGGGGATATCCGATACCGTAAGCGCACAGGAGGCACCGATCATGGCGGCGATTTCCGGAGGATTATCCTGATCAACACACAAAACCGTCGCCACGATTTGAACATCATTCCGAAAACCGTCGGGAAACAGGGGGCGAATGGGACGGTCAATCAGACGTGCACAGAGCACGGCGTCACTGCTCGGGCGTCCCTCCCTCTTGATGAAGCCACCTGGAATCTTACCTGCCGCATACATCTTCTCTTCGTAGTCCACCGTCAGAGGGAAGAAATCGACCCCTTCGCGCGGCGCACTCGATGCAGTTGCCGTTACCAAGACAACGGTATCCTCATAGCGAACCAAGACAGCTCCGTTCGCCTGCTTTGCCATCTTTCCTTGCTCTATGGTTAGTTTTCGTCCGCCCAGCTCAATTTCGAAACATTGCATAATATCCTCCTAGGTCTCTCCACTCGTTCCATACGACAAAAGCATTCGACAAAACATCATAGAATCCTTGTCCCGATAGCAAAAAAGCGGGGAAGCCCCCGCTCTTTCCTCGTGCTGAAATATTACTTACGCAGATTGAGCTTCGTAATGATCGAGCGATAACGCTCGATATCTGTCTGATACAGATAGCTCAGAAGGCGGCGGCGATGTCCAACCATCTTCAGAAGCCCGCGGCGTGAGTGATGATCTTTTTTGTGTTCCTTCAGATGTTCCGTCAGGTACTGAATGCGTGCCGTCAGGACAGCGATCTGAACCTCGGGTGAACCGGTGTCACCCTCGTGAACTGCGTGTTCCTTAATGATTTCCTGTTTCTTTTCCTGCGTGAGCATATAAAATCCTCCTCATAAATTTTCACCACTGACCAAGAAAACGTCGGATTATTCGTGATCTGAGTCATGGTCCTGTTAGCGTTCATCATATTACCATAGAAATATTTTCTTGTAAATGAAAATTTTTATCGAATATTCGTTCTACACATTCTTTATCTTCTGCAATCTGACGAATTAAGTCATCAACAGAGGAAAAACGTTGTTCATCTCGTATTTTTTCATAAAAAGAAATCATGATCTCTGCACCATAAAGATCTCCCGCGAACTCTAGGATATGAACTTCCAATCGTCGATCACAACCATTGAATGTAGGGTTGTTTCCAATATTTGCGACCGCTCGGTAGATCTGCTCCTGATACAGAACCGTTACAGCATAGACACCATTCGGCAGATGCTCATACTCCTCGTATAATGTCAGGTTTGCTGTTGGAAAACCAAGCTTGCGGCCACGTGCCTGACCGTGTATGACAGTCCCAATGATGGTAAAAGGATAACCGAGATATGCATTGACCTGCGACAGGTCCCCTTGCTCGATCAAGGAACGAATTCGCGTACTGCTCACGGGAGCCCCATCGCGCATAACAGAGGCGCATACGATCAGCCGGAATCCGTACTTCATGGATTCTGTATAAAGGAGCGCCGGTGTCCCTTTCCCCCTATATCCAAAGGTATAATTTTCCCCCACAACAACGTATTGCGGTGAAAAATATTGTCGAAGAAGTCGGATAAAATCATCCGCACTCGTTTCAGCAAAATCCGTGGTAAATGGAATTTCCACCAAGGCATCGACACCGAGATTCTTTAGTATATGCAGGCGCATCGTGTCACCTGCAATCCTGCGTGGGGTGTGCTCCGGAGCAATAATGGAACGCGGATGGTTTGCAAACGAAAAAACAAGCGCAGTACCTTTTATCTCCTGCGCTTTCCGTACAGCTGTCCGAATGATCTCCTGATGCCCGATATGAAGACCATCAAACATGCCGAGTGCAACAACGATATTTGCGTATCTCAATGTGAAATCAACAAGCTCTTTATATTTTTCCATGGGGAAGAAGCATTCTCCTCAAAAGTATATTCCGTGGCTCAAAGTTCTCCAATTACACGTAGTTCAGGGAAGAGTTCGACCGCATGTTTTGCATACACCCGCTTCTGCACGACAGAAACCAACTGTAGCACATCCTGTGCCGTAGCATTTCCAATATTGATGATAAACCCCGCATGTTTCTGCGAAACCTGTGCACCGCCGACCGTAAGCCCCTTTAGCCCTGTCTGATCGATCAGCGTCCCGGCAAAGTACCCGGGGGGACGCTTAAACGTACTCCCTGCACTCGGATACGTGAGCGGCTGCTTGCTTGCACGGCGGTCGTTCAGATCTTGCATTTTTTGCAAAATAATATGCACATCTTCTTTATGCAGATGTAAGCGTGTTTCGCAGATAGCTTCGTCACAACTCTGGAAAATACTGTGGCGATATCCAAAATCCAATTCATCTGCGGAATACAGGTGAATATCCCCCGTAGGGGTAACCGTCTTTACCGAAGCAACAACGGATTTCATCTCATCATCATAGGCTCCGGCATTCATGAAGATGGCGCCGCCGATGCTCCCCGGAATTCCACAGGCAAACTCAAGACCGGAAAGGCCGCGTTTTTGCGCAAATGCGGCAATATCACGAAGCAAAGCACCGGCACCGACGATGAGATCCGTCCCCTCACAGGCAACGTTTGCCATCTTATGGCTGAAACGTATGACAAGACCACGGATGCCACCGTCACGAACCAATATATTGGAACCATTGCCAAGCAGCGTAATCGGCTCTCCATATTCCTTTGCCATGCGAATGATCTTCTGCACTTCCTCCGTATTCTTCGGATAAAACAGCAGATCTGCAGGACCCCCGATCCGAAACGTCGTATGAAAACGCATGGGGGCATCCGCAAAGAGACGCGTGGCATCAAAATCTTTGTAACAGGCACGCACAAAATCCTTGTTCATATGTGATCCGATCCCCCACAGCCCATCCCGGCAAGACATAAATCGACAAAGTTATTTTGACGCAGGGCTTCATACGCAACCACTGCAACAGCATTGGACAGATTCAAAGAACGCGCCCCTTCCTGCATTGGTATACGAATCGTATGCTCCTCATTGGCAGCCAAAAGTGATTTCGGAAGCCCGGCAGTTTCCTTTCCGAAGACAAGAAACACATCCGTCGTATATGCAATATCAGCGTATATATGTGCGGCTTTCGTGGTACAGAAGTAGAAGGGATGTCCTTCATACTGCTTTTGAACATCCGCAAAAGAATCATGATAATGCACATTGACGAGATGCCAGTAATCCAGCCCAGCTCTTTTCAAATACTTATCATCCGTTGAAAATCCAAGCGGTCGCACAAGATGAAGATCCATGCCCGTTCCCGCACATAATCGTGCAATATTTCCTGTGTTTCCAGGAATTTCAGGCTCAACCAGAACGATATGCATGTGATATGAGCCTCCCACGCTCTTCCAGAAACAATGCAACGCCATTATAGCGAATTACGCCCATAAAAACAACCCACAGGAGCACAAAGTCCCGTGGGCTGCAGGATATTCTACTGTAAAACAGCACCCGCATTTGCAGATGTTGTTAACTTTGCATAGCGCGCAAGATAACCTGTCTTGATTTTAGGTTCCGGCTGTACCCAGTTTGCACGACGCTTTTCGAGCTCTTCGTCACTGATCTCGAGCTCAAGCTTCCGATTCGGAATGTCAATCGTAATCATATCACCGTCCTCGATCAGGGCAATCGGACCACCCGACATCGCTTCCGGCGATACATGACCGACACAGGCTCCCTGACTTGCACCGCTGAAACGACCATCCGTGATCAGACCTACCTTCAACCCCATTCCTGTGATAACCGCAGTCGGATTGAGCATCTCCTGCATACCGGGACCGCCCTTCGGTCCCTCATAACGGATGACAACAACATCCCCATCATGAATCCGTCCCTCCATGATGGCATTGACACCATCCTCTTCGGAGTTAAAGCAGCGTGCCGTACCACGATAGGTAAGCATATCATCCGCGACCGCTGATGCCTTGACAACAGCGCAATCCGGCGCAAGGTTGCCGCGCAGAATGGCAAGACCGCCCTCGGGACGATACGGATTCTCGACACTGTGAATGACAGTAGAATCCAAAATCTCTGCATGTGCAATGCGCTCACGCACCGTTCCTGTAACGGTCAGCGCATCCAGATGCAGCAGATTTTTCTTCGACAGTTCTTTCATCACCGCCGAGATACCGCCTGCCTCATTTAGATCCTGCATATGATGCGTTCCGGCAGGACTCAGCTTCGTAATGTACGGCGTGCGTCGGCTGATCTCGTCGAAGAGTGGCGGCGGCAGCTCGATCCCGGCTTCGTGCGCAATCGCAGTAAGATGCAGAACGGTGTTGGACGATCCGCCAATGCCCATATCGACCGTAATGGCGTTCTCAAACGCTTCACGCGTCATGATGTCACGCGGGCAAATACTTTTCTCGACGAGATCAAGGATGACCGCTCCTGCGTGCTTGGCAAGTAAACGACGCTCCCCCGTGTAGGGAGCCGGGATCGTTCCGTTGCCGGGGAGCCCCATGCCAAGCACCTCGGTCAAAGAGTTCATCGTATTTGCCGTGAACAGACCGGAGCAAGAACCACAACTCGGACAGGCGTGCTCCTCAATCGCAGTCATTTCACGAGCATCCATTTTTCCTGCAGCAAACATGCCGGCTGCTTCAAATGCCTGACTGACGCTGATGTCACGTCCACGATGACGACCTGCAAGCATAGGACCGCCGCTCACGAGGATGGCGGGAATATTGAGGCGCGCAGCTGCCATGAGCATACCGGGCACAACCTTATCGCAGTTCGGGATGAGGACAAGTCCATCAAAGCCTGATGCCATTGTAACGGCTTCAATCGAGTCCGCAATCAGTTCACGGCTCGCAAGGGAGTATTTCATCCCCGTATGCCCCATGGCGATTCCGTCGCAGACACCGATCGACGGAAATTCAATCGGTGTTCCGCCTGCCGCAGCTACACCGAGTTTAACTGCTTCCGCAATCGTGTTCAGGTGAAAATGTCCCGGGATAATCTCGTTAAACGAGTTGCACACACCGATGAGTGGCTTTCTGAGGTCCTCAGAACCGTACCCGTTTGCATGAAAAAGCGAGCGATGGGCACAACGTGTCGCTCCCTTTTTTACAACATCACTTCTCATAAAACTCTCCCAATCTACTATGATTTATAGACGATACACACATCCATAAACCAAACACAATTTACAAAGACATGACAGAGATTTTAACGCATTCTATGCTTTTTTTCAATAGCCTACGTCAAAGAGCATGTATCATGCGTGGCATATATAGGTTGAATATGCTATAATTGAATTAGAATTCAATTCCCTTTTGTGCTTTTATGCCCTTTTGAAAGGGATGTTTGATGAGACGCATCTCCGTGACGAGATCCGCTCGATCTATGAGTTCCTGTGATGCATTGCGTCCCGTGAAGACCAAATGTGTTCCAGCGGGGCGAACGGAGAGGAGCTTCTCCAAATCCTCCACTGCAATGAACCCGAAGGAATAGGCATAGTTAAACTCATCGAGAATGACCATATCCCATGCATTGCTCTGAAGTTCCTCCATTGCCATACGAAGAAGCTCTGCGGCTGCGCGCCGATGTTTCTCCTCTGCTCCGGCATCTCTCTGCGAAAATCCGAGCCCTCCTTGACGGATTTCAATGCAATCGTTTACAGCGGAAAGAGTTTTAATGGCTTCGAGCTCACCATAGACCCAGCTCCCCTTGATGAATTGCAGAATCAACACGCGCATACGATTCCCCCACGCACGCATAGCCATTCCTAGTGCGGCTGTTGTCTTTCCTTTTCCATCACCGGTGTGAACGATGATAAGACCTTTATTTTCCATATAATCCCTCAACTTTCTTAATGTTAGAGAATAGACGATATATTTTGGGTGGATACATGAAACATTATTTTTTTTTCACGGGCATTATTTTTCTTGCTGTTCTTGGATGTATTTTTTGCATTGAACGAATGGATCTTCTGAACCTGAGGCAGATTGACATTACAGTCAACGTTCAGGAGGCAGACGGAAGCTCGACACTCATGTGGGAACGTCTTCCCTATCCCTGCTATTATCGCATTGACACATACATCAAAACCACAGGAATAATTTCCGAGGAATCGATCTATGAACATGTAAAGACAGAGTTTACCACTTCTCCTTCCTATCCAGTTTCCTCTGCACCGATTCCTTTCTATTATCGGATTACAGCCTATGGGATGTTTGGCGCTGTGACCACCCCTTCAACACCGATCTCAACACCATATTTCATGGCAGAATCTCCGATTCCGATCTACCATTACACAGAAGATCATCCTGCCAGCCTCATGCCCTTCCTCGTATGGCACAGCATTCCAAATGCCGTGCTCTACGAGGTTGAGATCCTCTCAGCGCCACCTGCACAGGAAGGCGGTACGGAGCTTTCCCAAACGAATCATTTAACAAGCACACGCAGCATTTTCACAAATGGATGGCAGGCAGATCTTCGCGCCTATGCCTCCTATGAAAAGCTGTATTGGCGTGTACGCGCCCTCGGGCTTAAGCATGAACCCATCGGAAATTTTTCAACAGCGGAACCGCTGTACCTCGATAAGTCAGCGGATTTTCCAAATCGCCCAATTCCAAACACCTACGATCAGGTGATGAACTTCCGCCAGCCACTCTATCCGGTATATCAGTGGATTCCATTAAACGGTGTAACGCGATACGAGGTAGAACTGTTGACACAGCCACCTGTAGAGACGCACGGAACAGCGCCGGATCTGAATCGTGCATGGGCGCAGACAATTACCGCTACCAATGCCGTCTACGATGAATATGCGCGCCCCTATGCCGGTAGCTACTACTGGCGCGTACGTGGACTGGATGCGAATGACAACACAATTGGCACATGGTCGGATCTTGCCTCATTCACCGTTGCCCCACCATCTGATACGCGCATCTATGCAGCGGCACTCGGAGACAGCATCACGCATGGAGGCGGAGCGATTTCAAGCTCTCCCGCATTCCTCGAGTACAGCTATACAACCTATCTGCCCTTTGACTGCATCAATCTCGGACGTAGCGGTGACACAGCCCATACGACAATGGAACGCTTCGAGCAGGATGTCCTTCCCCTTCATCCCGCAAATCTTCTGATTCTGACCGGTTCAAACAGTATGCGAGTAAACGGTATAACGGCGCAGGATATCATCAATGACCTAGATGAGCTACAGAAAAAATGTCTTGCTCATGACATCCGACCAATCTTCCTGACACTCCTGCCGCTCAATCCGGAACGCATTTCGCTTGCCTTCCACTCAGATACAGACCTTTCCTGGAAGTGGAAGATGACTGTCGTCAACACATGGATTCGATCACAGAAATTCTATGTGGACATGGAGCCATATTTCTACGATTCACAGAAACGTATCCTAGATCCATTGCTCTCTACTGACGGACTACACCCCGATATTGAGGGAAAGAGAATGATGGCAGAAATAATCAATGCGCACCGCGACGTTTTCCAAGAACTTCCATAATGCAAAGCAACGCGACAAATAATCGCGTTGCTTTTTTATGCTCTTGACTCAATCATCATAGCATCGCCAAAGGAAAAGAATCGATACTCTTCTTCAACCGCCATCCGATATGCCTCAAGTGTGAATTCACGTCCCGCAAAGGCACTGATGAGCATAATCAGGGTAGATTTCGGCAGATGGAAGTTCGTTATCACAGCGTCTACAATTTTAAATTGATAGCCGGGATAGATAAATATATCCGTCCATCCGGCCCCCGCATCAACTGTTCCCGTTCGTGCAGCCGATGCTTCCAGCGTGCGAATGGATGTTGTTCCAACGGCGATCACACGACGCCCCTCGTCTTTCGCCGCATGAATTAACGCCGCGGTTTCTATGGGCACAGAATAAAACTCCCGGTGCATCACATGATCTTCGATCACATTGGCATGAACCGGACGAAATGTTCCAAGTCCGACATGAAGGGTGATAAAACCAAATTGAACCCCTCTCCCCCGCAGTTCTTGCATGAGTTTTTCCGTGAAGTGAAGTCCTGCCGTCGGAGCGGCCGCCGACCCCTTGACCCGACTGTAGATCGTCTGATAACGCTCACGATCTTCCAGTTTCTCGTGAATATACGGCGGAAGGGGCACACTGCCCAGACGATCCAGAATTTCCTCAAACACGCCATTATAAATAAACTTTACAATACGACCGCCAAAGTCCGTATGGTCGATGACCTCACAGGATAGTTCATCATCAAAATGTACAATGGAGCCAATACGAACTTTTTTTCCCGGTTTCACAAGTGCTTCCCATTGGTTTCTGTCAATTTGGCGCAGAAGAAAGACCTCGACCTTCCCCCCCGTTTGACTTCTCGTCCCGATGAGGCGCGCCGGAATAACACGCGTATCGTTGAAGATCAGAACATCGCCCTTCTTCAGAAAATCTCCAAGCTGAAAGAAATGCCGATGCTCTATTGTATGCTCTTTCGGATTTAAGACCATAAGACGGGAGCTATCCCGCGGCTCTGCCGGAATCTGCGCGATACGCTTCTCCGGAAGATCGTAGTCAAAATCAGAAATATCCATAAAAGCTGCACCTTGCCTAGTATAATTTTTCAAGTGTTACGCCTGTGTAGTAATGAAAGAGAATATCCTTGTAGTTTTTTCTCTGATCTGCAAGAGTTTTTGCCCCCCATTGAGATAAGCCAAGTCCGTGACCAGATCCATATCCGTTAAAGATAATTTCAGAATTACCATAACGCACATGGAACAACGTACTCGGCAGGGAAAACATGGAACGCAGGTCATTCCCCGACAGAATGACACGCCCCTTTGACCCGATAAATTCCATCGATCGAACGCGTCCAGAAGGGGTACGATCTTCGCTGCCCTTGCCTATAAGTAGAGGAGAAAGTCGTATCTCCCTAAGCGTTCCGAGTATCTTTCCGTCAGCTTCAATTTTCTGCACAAAGGATGCCATCGAGATACTACGGTTCCACGGCTGTGTCTGCATTTGCGTTTCTGTTACAGCGCGCAGATAGGGTACGGAGCTCCCCCAAACATTTTCACTGGACTCTGTCATCCCACCGGAGTCCGTGTGGAAGAGCGCATCAATGATCGCTCCCTTATAGAACAGAACTTCTCCGCGCGTATTGTTGACCGCCTCCGTTGTCGTCTGCATTTCTGCGGACATCCCCTCATAGACCTGACAATGTGACGTATTGCAGAGGTCAAACCCCTCCTCACTATGACGCTTGCGATTTTTCAATGCAAATGTACGCGCAGCCACGCTTTGTGCGCACAGAGCATCCGCAGGCCAATTGGACGGCATTTCTTTCGGAACGACGCCATAGAGATAGTCTTCGACCTGTATATTATTGATAACAGTAAGCCCATTCTTTTTCAGGAGCGTAATATATCCGCGATACGGCGCACCATTGACCATGATAAAGCCGGTGGTATCCGGCTGAATGATAAGTCGGTCTGCCTTGATTGTCTGACCGTTCAGTAAAAGCTGATCCTGCAGAATGCGAATATCGAGCTCTTTTCCCTGTGAAATTTCAAGAACAGGTTCTTTGTCCGGAGCTTCGTATACATGAAGTCCGCCATTTGTTGCCGCAAGCCGAACCTCGGATACGCCCTGACTGAGTCCAATCATGATTTCCGGCTGCCATGAAGCCATAGCCTGTATCGGCAGCACAGCAATCACAGAAAACAAAAAAAAGCAGAAAAGTCCAAGACAGCGTTTCATTACAATGCCTTCTTTCGCCATTATGTCACGAGGCGCAGGCGTTTTTTCTCTTTATTTTCCTTGCGCTGAATTTTCCGAAGTGCACGGCTGTACCGCTCTTCCTCACTGAACACACAACCGCAGTAGGACTGGCGATAGAGCCCAAGTTCCTTACTTCGATCAATTCCCTCTTGCCAACCGATGCGAAAATCCTCGTAGTAGAACGAAACGCCATATTCTTTTGCAAAGCGCTGTGCAACAGATCGCATGAGATCATGCTGCTGATAAATGCTGTAAAACAGTGTTGAAGTGAAGCTGTCAAAGCCGTGCTCTGCTGCGTATTTCGCTGTCTGCTCCAGACGCCATGTATAACACATACAGCAGCGCCCCTTCTTGGTTCCCTCTGCCGGAAGAGCCTTTTTTAGGAAGTCGCGCAATGCATACGTTTCATCTGCAATGAACTTCATTTCCATAAGTTCCGCAAACTTTCTTGCATTTTGCAGGCGCTCATCCCACTCCTGATAGGGATGGATGTTGGGATTGAAAAAGTATCCCGTGGGCTCGATACCATCGAAACGAAGTTTTTTCAAAGGATAGCAGGAACATGGTCCGCAGCACATATGCATGAGTAAATTCATCTCAAAGCAGTTCTCCTTGCCTGTCGTCGTTCTGTGGAAATGACATCCCCATATGTTCGTACCCGCCGCGCGTCACAATCCGTCCGCGCGCGGTACGCGCGATAAAGCCCAGTTGAATGAGATAGGGTTCGTAGACATCCTCGATGGTTTCCACCATCTCACTGAGCGCCGCCGCAAGTGTCTTTAGTCCAACAGGACCGCCGGAGAAGTTTTGAATCATGACCTCGAGCATACGACGATCCTTATTCTCGAGCCCCTTTTCATCAACCTCGAGAGCCTCCAGCGCCTCGATTGTAACCGCCTTCGATATGACACTTTCGCCTGCCACTTGTGCGATATCACGCACACGTTTCAAAATACGGTTCGCAACGCGTGGGGTTCCTCTGGAACGATGTGCGATTTCCAATGCTCCTTCCCGCTCAATACGAACCGATAGAATTTCCGCAGTACGTTCAATGATAAGGAGGAGCGCCTCCGGTGTATAGTACTCCAAACGTGATTGAATACCGAACCGATCGCGCAGAGGCGCAGAGAGTGCCCCCGTCTTTGTGGTTGCCCCGACAAGCGTGAACGGCGCAAGATCCAGACGCAGGGATCTTGCGCTAGGTCCCTTGCCGATGATGATGTCAATGGCGTGATCCTCCATTGCCGAGTAGAGAATCTCCTCGACATGATGAGAGAGACGATGAATCTCATCAATAAACAGAACATCATGCTCCTGTAAATTCGTGAGCAAGGAGGCAAGATCCCCCTGACGCTCGATAGCGGGTGCTGATGTCTGACGGAAATTGGCTCCCATCTCATTGGCAATGATCGCTGCCAGCGTTGTTTTTCCAAGTCCGGGAGGACCGTAGAGGAGCACGTGATCCAGTGACTCATTGCGTGAGAGTGCTGCCTGTATGAATTTGGACAGATTTGACTTCACCTTATCCTGCCCGATATATTCATTCAAACGGCGCGGCCGGAGGCTGTACTGCCAGCCGTCCGTCGTCTGCTCCTCAAAAGAAACGAGTTCCTCATCCTCGTACATATCCAACGTCGAATCCCTCCTTTCTCAAAAGCGCTGCAGTTCTGCCAAAGCATAACGAATGATCTCTTCCGTACTTTCCCAATCGGATCTTTTCTTGAGCACTGATTGAATCTCACTTTGTTGAAATCCAAGGGTAAGGAGGGCCTCTGTTGCCTCCGCAACCATATTTCCCGTGCTGTCCGCAATGTTGACGGTATCGTCGGTAATGTTGGACGACTCAAAGGAATCCGCTGACAGTTTATCCTTGAGTTCCAGAATGATCCGTTCAGCGGTCTTTTTTCCGATGCCTGGGAGCTTCGTGATCGCCTTGGTATCCTTCCGGTGAATGAGTCGATAGAATTCGTCTGCGGTCGTCGCTGAGAGAATTCCCTGAGCCACCTTCGGACCAATCCCCGAAATACCGATCAGATGCTGAAAGAGATCATATTCCTCCTGCGAAAAAAAACCATAGAGGAGAATGGCGTCCTCACGAACATACATATGTGTATAAAGCAGAACTTCTTCACCGATCACGATATGATTGCGTGTCTGATGGGAGATGAACACGCGGTAGCCGACATCATGGACATCCAAAAAACAATAATCCGAAAAGATATGCGATATTTTTCCTCGTAAAAATCCAATCATTCCCAAACTCCCATGTCTTCTAAGGAATCGCTGATAAAATGAAGTCTATCCGATTGGTGCAGATTTTTTGTCCTGCCTGAATTTATCAGTGCTTCCCTAAATTCGGTTGCGCCATGCGATGCTGTCCACACAATGCGCAGCACTGATAGCAACGGCGAGAGCATCGGCAGTATCGTCCGGATGGGGCGGCGCAGGAAGATTTAAGAGTTTCGTCACCATATATATGACCTGTTCCTTCGTCGCCTTCCCGTACCCCGTCACCGATTGCTTGACCTGCAGCGGCGTCCGTTCCACAATCGGAATATTGTTCTTTGCCGCAGCAAGAAGCACAATACCGCGTGCCTGTCCGACCGGAATCGCCGTTGTGACATTCCGATTGAAGAAGAGTTGCTCCACTCCCATCGCATCAGGTGCATACTTTTGAAGCAACGCTTCCAGTTCTGTATAAATTTTTAAAAGACGCTTTTCTACCGGCATTTTGGATGGTGTCGTAATCGCACCATAGGCATGTGGGCGCAAGCGTGAGCCAGACTGCTCCACAAAGCCATAGCCACAGATTGCAGTCCCTGGGTCAATACCGAGTACTAACATTTTCATATCCTTAAGGAATCACTGATAAAATAGACCTTCCGATTGGCGTAGATTTTTTCGTCCGATTGAGGAGGCAAACCGGACGCATAGCCAAAGCTATGTGGAGGATCGAGGGTGAAAATCGGGCAAAAAAGATGCGCCAAGATGATGGCGCTGAATTTATCAGTGCTTCCTTAAAAGAGTGCAGACATCGCGTCTGCACTCTTTTAAGCAAACCTCCGCTTATTCGTCCATTTCATAATTGCTGTAGACGTTCTGAACATCGTCATTATCCTCGAGCGCGTCGATCAGCGTCTGCATCTTTTCGGCGTCTTTGTCAGCAAGATGAACTGTCGTATCAGGAACCATCGTCACCTCAGCGGAAGCCGTTTCGATTCCCTTTTCTCCGAGAATCGCTTCAATCGCATCGAAAGCATCCGGCTCAGCAATGATCTCAAAGACATCGTCCTCTGCACGCATATCCTCCGCGCCCGCCTCCAAGACGATTTCCAGAAGAGCATCCTCATCGTCAAACGCCTCACGTTCCACGATAAAGACAGCCTTCTTCTTGAACATCCATGACACGCAGCCGTCCTGCCCAAGATTGCCGCCATACTTTGAAAAGAGATGGCGGACATCCGCCGCCGTACGATTGCGGTTATCCGTCAGAATATCGAGCATGACCGCCGTACCGCCGGGACCGTAGCCCTCATAGAGAAGTTCTTCGTAATTGCTTCCCTCCGTAGCACCAAGCCCCTTCTGGATGGCACGGTTGATATTGTCCTTTGGGATATTGTTTGCCTTTGCCTTAGAAAGTGCAAGCTTTAAGCGCATATTGCCGGTGGGATCTCCGCCGCCCATACGGACGGCAATTGTGATCTCGCGTCCGATCTTCGTGGTGATCTTTCCACGGATGGCATCATTCGCTCCTTTTTTTCGTTTGATATTTGCCCACTTTGAATGTCCCGACATCGAAGTTCTCCTTCCACTCCTGCTCCGAATGGAGCAATCTCTCAATATATAAGCTGATAGTGTCTTTTCTTTCCTTTTTTGACGAGTGCGGTACCGTCATGGAAATCCGACTCCTGCAATACATAGTGCTCATCCGTAACGCGTACATCGTTCAGGGTAAGACCACCCTGTTGGATCAGGCGGCGCGCCTCCCCCTTCGATGGGAATACGTTTCCGCGCGTGAGGGCATCCACAAGTTTTTCACCGATCACCGTATGAATCTGCGGGAGGTCTGTCGTCGCACCGCCGCTGAAGAGCGCTCTTGCCGTTTTCTGAGCCTTCTGTGCCTCCTGCTCGCCGTGAACAATCTTCGTCGTCTCATACGCAAGAATTTCCTTGGATCGATTGATCTCCTGCCCCTCCGCAGAAGAAAGGCGGCGAACCTCATCCATCGGAAGATACGTGAGAAGGGACAGGCAGATCTCGACATCAGAGTCATCGATATTGCGCCAATACTGGTAGAAATCATAGGGTGAGGTTTTCTCCGCATCGAGCCAGAGCGCACCTCCCGCCGTCTTGCCCATCTTCGTCCCGTCGCTCTTCGTAAGCAGCTTGTTTGTGAGTCCGAATACCGTAGTATTCTTCTTGCGTCGGCAGAGTTCCACGCCCGCGATGATATTTGACCACTGATCGTCTCCGCCCATTTGCAGCTTGCAGTCATAGCGCCTGTTGAGTTCCATGAAATCATATGCCTGCATAATCATATAGTTGAACTCGAGGAAGGTCAGCCCCTTCTCCCAGCGCTGCTTATAGCTCTCAGCAGCAAGCATGCGATTGACGGTGAAATGCGCTCCAATATCGCGGAGCAGGTCAATGTAGTTGAGCTTGCGGAGCCAGTCTCCGTTATCCACCATGATTGCCCGATCATCCGTAAAATCGATGAAGCGGGAAATCTGCTTTCGGAAGCAGTCGCAGTTGTGGTGAATGATCTCATCGGTCATCACCTTGCGCATATCCGTGCGTCCCGATGGATCACCCACCGTACCAGTTCCGCCGCCGACAAGGCAGATGGGACGATGACCCGCCCGCTGCATATGGGACATTGCCATCAACGCGATCAAATGCCCTGCGTGAAGGCTGTCTGCCGTGGGATCAAACCCCGTATAAAAAGAAATCTGTTCCTGCCCGAGGAGTTCACGCAGTCCCTCTTCATCTGTACACTGCGCGAGAAAACCGCGTTCCTTCAGTATATCAATGGCGTTCAACAACTTACCCCTTTTCTCAGTTTTGTCCTTTTTCTACGCCCATTCCAGGTTCGGGCGCTTCCCCGGAAACGGAAGCTGCTGTGCGTGACGCAGAGGCATTTGCATTCGCCTCACTCTTTCCTGCATTCGGCGCATTGGCGGACTTTCCTGTTTCCTTCCCTTTTTCATCCGTGCTCTTCTTTGCATCCTTGTCTTTCTCTGGAGCTTCAATCGGTGCATCCGATGATGCGGCAAACGAGGGAGCTTCCTCGAAATGACGTACCGGAAGCCCCGCGTGGGCTTTCAGCATAAATGCCTGCCAGATAACGGCAGGCGTCGTTCCTCCCGCCATGCCATGCAGGTCGCCAACGCTGTCATTACCAACCCAGACACACGCAACCAGATCCGGTGTATATCCCACGAACCATGCGTCATGATAGTCACTGGTTGTTCCCGTCTTTCCCGCTGCAGGTCTTCCAATGTTTGCGCGTGTTCCCGTACCACGTTGGATAACATCCTCCATCATCGCGGTCATGGTGGCAGCATTCGCTGCAGAAATCACGCTTTTTTCCTTTCGCTGCGCCTCCTCGAGCACCTTGCCAGTACGCGAAACGACTCGGATAATGGCGACCGGCTCAACATGGATGCCGCGATTCGCAAAGGTGCCGTATGCGCTTGTGAGCTCGAGCGGTGTGACGCCGCGCGTCATACCGCCGAGTGCGATGGCAAGATTACGATCATTCGTTGCACCGTCAAGAACAAAGGTCGATATCCCCATCTGCTGTGCATAGTAGATCGCCTTGTCAATCCCAATATCCTGCGCGATCCGAACCGTCGGAACATTGAGCGACCAACGCACGACATCGCGCAACCGCACCTTCCCAGAGAAGTTGCGGCTATAGTTCTGCGGCTCCCATCCGCCGATCTTCAGCGGCTTATCGTCAATGATGGAATCTGCCGTATAGTTGTTCTCAAGTGCTGCAACGAAGACAAAGGGCTTAAATGCAGAGCCGGGCTGACGCACTGCCTGTGTCGCACGATTGAACTGATCCGTTCCGCGTCCACCCACCATCGCTTTGATATATCCCGTATGCGGATCGATCGCGACGAGCGCCCCCTGTGGCTGCACAATACCGTTCTCATCGGTAAAGTATGCGGGAAGGTTCTGCATGGCATTTTCTGCTGCTGCCTGCAGATTCATATCAATGGTCGTATAAATTTGCAGACCATCCTTGTAGATGGCATCATCTCCATATTTCTCCGCGAGCTGTTGGAGTACATAATCAACAAAATAGGAAGGACCGTTGACTCCATCGCTGTTGTTCTTAGCAATGGTAAGTGCTTCCTTCTTAGCCGCATTCGCCTCACCCTCGCTAATATAGCCGTACTTTGCCATCTGGTCGAGAACGACAGCTTTGCGCTCGGTCGCCGCCTCCATATTGTTGAGGGGAGAGTAGTAGTTCGGACTCTTCGGAATCCCCGCGAGCATGGCACATTCATTCAGCGTCAGATCCTTGACATCCTTCCCGAAATACGTGCGTGCCGCCGCCTGAACCCCATAGGCGCCCTGTCCGAAATAGATCTGGTTCATGTAGAGCTCGAGGATCTCCTGCTTCGTATACTGACGTTCGAGTTGGAGTGCAAGAAACACCTCTTGAACCTTGCGTTTGAACGTTCGATCCTGCGTCAGATACGCATTCTTTGCGAGCTGCTGCGTGATGGTAGATCCACCCTCTGTGAGCTCGCGCCCCTGAATGTTCGCCAAAACGGCACGCATGATACCGCGCGGATCGATGCCGATATGCTCATAGAAACGATTGTCCTCAACCGCGATGAATGCGTTCTGAAGGTCTTTCGGAATCTCATTAATACCGACAGGCCTACGATTCTCCGCCGCATGAATGTTGGCTATCTCATTGCCATGAATATCGTAAATCTGCGACGATGCCGGCGGAACGATATCCTCTGCCAGATTCGGTCTGGTATTCAAGCTTGCCGTGAGAAATCCGCAGCCAACACCGATGATCATGACAAACAGTATCAGCCCTATGGCGAGAATTGCTTTTCCAAGAATGGAGCCATTCTTGGGCTTCTTTGTCGTTTTCTTTTCGCTTTTCTGCATAGATACCTTCCTGTCCGGATCTTTCTCCTATAATCCAATTTCTTTATTTTATCACAAACTTGGAATTTTGTAAGGATATTTTATTAAAAAGGTGCGGTACGCGACCTACTTCAACTCCACAACCGTCGCGCCCGTTCCACCCTCAGAAATATCGGCAAACGAAAAACTGAGGACAGACCGATGGTGCTTCAGATAGTCCTGCAAGCCCTGCCGCAGAGCACCTGTTCCCTTCCCGTGAATCAGTAAAATCTTAGAGAGACCCGTAAACACCGCATCATCGATAAATTTACCCAGAACGGACTCAGCTTCGGCTACCGTCATGCCGCGCACATCGATCTGCGGACTTATGTCCGTCGCCTTTCCGGAAATCGAAGAAGATACATGAAGCTTGCCCGCACGCTGTTTCTTCTTACGTGCAACAAACCTACAGGCATTCATCCTGACAATCGTGCGCAGTCCGCCGACTTGAACCGTGAGTTCCTTCCCCTGGATGGCGAGCACCGTCCCCTCCTGCGCAAGGCTTGGAATGTAAACGATATCACCGCTTTGAACCTCACCCGCACGTACAGGTTTTCCTACAGACTCGTTTCGCTGCGCATCTCCCTCAACATATGCCTCATTCAGCCGATCTCTGGCTTCCTGAATCGCCTTGCGGCGCTCTTTCACACCATGATCGTCAAATTGCTCTTTGAGCGATTTGATCGTTTCCTCGGCACTGCGCCGCGCCACGCGGACAATATTGTTCGCCTCCTCGCGGGCCTTGTGAAGAAGCTCCTGCCGCATTTTCGTGAGGGTATCGCGCTCGGTGCACAGGCGCGCTTCCATTGCTGTGAGCTCGGCTTCCTTCGCATGAAGCATGTGATTTCTTGCCTCGTAGTCCTTTTTTTCCCGTTCAAGTTCGTTGACTACGTTTTCAAAATGCGTATGTTCCTCGTTGATATAAATTTCCGCACGCGCCACAATATCCGGTGACAGTCCAAGCTGCCGGCTGATCGAGAACGCATTGCTTGCTCCCGGAATACCGATCAAAAGACGATAGGTTGGACGTAGTGTTTTCAGATCGAATTCGACCGAGGCATTTTCAACGCCCGTTTGCGTATAGGCAAACGTTTTGAGTGCAGCGTAGTGCGTCGTAGCAACGGTGCATATATTACGCTGTAAAAAATGTTCAATAATACTGCGTGCAAGCGCCGCGCCTTCATCCGGGTCAGTACCGGCCCCGACCTCGTCCAGAAGGATGAGGTCGCCCTGCTCCGCCTTGTCGATAATGCGCACGATGTTCCGCGTATGCGCCGAAAACGTGGATAGACTCTGCTCAATGCTCTGCTCATCTCCGATATCCGCATAGATGTTGCGGTAGACGGGAATCTCTGAATCCGGCGCCGTCGGAAGGAAGCATCCGGTCTGTGCCAAGAGCGCCAAAAGCCCAAGCGTCTTCATGCTCACGGTTTTGCCGCCCGTATTTGGCCCCGTGATCAAGAGAACGGAGAACGACTTCCCGAGTTCTATATCGATCGGGACAACCTTGTCCCGTGGGAGGAGCGGATGCCGTGCTCTCTTCAGGTGAACACAGCCATCCCGATTCAATGTCGGCGGATATGCCTCCATCTCACGCGCGAGTCCGGCACGCGCAAAGATGAGATCGATCATCGAGAGAATCGCACAGTTCTCCTCGAGAATGTGCGCATTTTGGGCAATCTCTGCCGTCAGCTTTCGCAGGATCCGCTGAATCTCCTGCGTACGCGCAAGCTCCATCTGCCGCACCGTATTATTGAGATCCACAGTCGCGAGCGGTTCCACAAAGAGCGTCGCACCGCTGGCAGATTGATCGTGGATCACGCCCGGAAAGTAATTGCGGTATTCCTGCTTGACCGGAATGACATAGCGTTCATCGCGCACCGTGACAATAGCTTCCTGAAAGTACTTCTGATTTGCTGCATCATGCAAAATCGCAGAGAGTCGATCCTTCGCACGCGCCTGCGCCGTTTGAAGCTCCCGCGTGATTCTGCGCAGTTCGGGACTCGCATCATCACGGAAATTGCCATGTTCATCGATGGCATCTTTCAGATGACGCTCCACCATCCCGAGAATTTCAAGTGGTTTCGCCTGTTCCTTGAGGATTGAAACATCGATATCGAGATCGCGGAAAAAATACTTCACATTCCGCATTCCTGCCATTGTGCTCATAACGGACCGAAGCTCATCGACCTCAAGGACGGAACCCATCGATGCCTTTTTCATGATCTGACGCAGATCGTAGATGCCGCCGAACGGCGGTGTCTGCATCTGCAGAACCTGCACAGCCTCTGCGGTCTCCTGATGGAGCCGCACAACCGCATCATAGTCGCCGGAAGGCAGTGCATTGCGGCAGAGCTCCTTGCCACGTATGGTGGAGGCAAATGCAGCCAACCAATTTGTTATCTTCTCGTACTCTAATACCTTAAATGAATCAGTGTCCATAAACACCTCTTATAAGATCCCGCGGAAATAATGCCCGCGTGTGATATCGCCGTCCTCCTGCATGCGCAGGTATTGCTCATCTTCTTCTCTGAGGGGAACCGCAAGCTGCATTGCAGTCCGATATGCTTTGACAATTCGCTGCAAAGCACCGACAGAGATTCCGCGTCCCTCGATCCGAAGCGTCGCAATGCCCATAGCACGCATCTGCGCCGCATACGGAAGCAGAGATAGTTGCTTGCTGTTCAATATATGCATGCGGCAGAACTGATCCGTCAACACCGGAAAATCGACATTTTTGCGGTCACGGAGGAAGTAATTCTGCGTGCGGCAGGGCATGGAGCATTTCCCCGTATCGAGATTCCCCAGAAAGCTGCCTAGGACACAGTATTCGGAAATCATGAGCGGAAGACGCCCGCCAACGATTGCCGTAAGTGGAACGGGGCTTGATTTTACCATGCGTTCCATCTGTTTGCCGTTGAGCTCCGGCGACAGTGTCGCCTCAGAGAATCCATAGGAATGCAGAAAATCCAATGTGGAAACATTGTAGGAGATCATCGAATAGTCCGCATGCAGGGGAACGTCCATGCACGCACGCGCAAGGAACGCAATGCCGATATGATGGATATGCAGTGCCGCAGGCAGCTTCTCTCCAAAACCGTCGAAGAGGCGCATCAAAGCAGCCTGTTCATGCTCATGAACGATGCGGGGCGTGTTGTAGTCAATACGAACATCATGTTCCTTCGCATAGTCCCACGCAGCCTCATAGTCGCCCTTTTGAAGTGCGATTCCGGAAAAATTCTCCCCCCCGTACAAAATGCCGTCTGCTCCCGCCGCTACAGCAGCCTTCATTGCGTCCATATTGTCGACGGCAACCATCAGGGATGATGACATCGCGGGCGAAATCTCTGCTCGTTGCGAAACAGGAAGCATTGTATTTTCTGTGATAAGGCGTATGGTATCTTCGCGTCTTTTTTGAAACTTCTGCGTACGAGATTCTTCCAAGGCGGCAATGGCAGAGCGGCGAATTTTATTCAACTCGCTGACCGGCACCATCACCGAATCGTCCATGTCACAAAGAAGTTCATCAAGGGAAAATACAGTTGTACCGAGGCGCCCCATCTGCTTCTGAACCGTTTCCACAGTAAGCGGACGATTATTTGCGGCAGCAACGACATAGTCGCTCTCCACCTCTGCGTGATTCCCTGCATCATCCTCCATAGAGAGGCGCAATTTCTCGCCGCATCTGGCATAAAGCGCCGCATGCAAAGGGATTCTGAAAGAGTGCTCAGCGTCATAGGAGCGCTGTGCGGCCTCCATAAGCCTTGCGTCATAGACCTTGAAAACACGATCATTCATGTGGACTTTTCCACGGATGGGAAAAGATACGACATCCCCTGCCCCCGCCTCAATGCACGCCTGTCCTTGCGCATCATAAAGATGCTCGATCTCCGCGCTGACCCGCCCGCCAACCTTCACCCAGAAATCCACTTGATCGCCAACGGCAAGATTTCTGGTCAGTTTCACTGAAACTCGTCTCGCATTCCGATCATATGCAGTGACCCGCCCAATGAGGAGGCCGCGATTGTTCGGCCGCCGGTCGCTCATCATGTGCCTGCCCTGATGCTTCTCCATATAGGCGGTGGTAAAGTCACGATTGAACACCTGTGCAAGGTGATCCCGATCGATATCGTCAACCTGCATACTCTGCGCATCAAAATGATGGTCGATCGCCTTACGATAGACATGCACAATCGTGGCAACATACTCCGGACGCTTCATGCGCCCTTCGATTTTGAGCGAATCGATTCCCGCATCAAGCAGCTGCGGAATGAGTTCGATCGCGTTCAGATCGCGTGGGGAGAGCAGAAAGTTGCCGGCAGATGCGCCAAGCACATCATTTCCATTCACATCGACGAGGGTATAGGGCAGACGGCAGGGCTGTGCACAGCGCCCGCGATTTCCGCTGCGTCCGCCGATCATACTGCTCATCAAACATTGTCCGGAATAGCAGACGCAGAGTGCACCGTGCACGAAGCACTCGATCTCAACTCTACTGTTCGCACAGATATGACGTATTTCCGCGATAGAGAGTTCGCGCGCCAAAACAACGCGAGAGAAGCCAAGTTCCTCGAGCGCCTGAACCCCTGCAAGATTATGCACCGTCATCTGCGTGCTCGCATGAATCGGCAGCTGCGGTACAATCTGCTTTGCCAGACGTACTGCTCCAAGATCCTGTAAGAGAATGGCATCCGCTCCGGCATCGTAGAGAAAGGACAGGTATTCCTTTAGTTTTGGAAGTTCATCACTGTCTACAATCGTATTGACCGCAACATGAACCTGCACATTTTTCAGATGTGCGTGCTGAATGACATCCACCAGTTCGTCTTCATCAAAATTCGAAGCATAGGCGCGCGCACCGAACATTTTCCCGGCAAGATATATAGCGTTTGCTCCATTTTCAACGGCAGCGAGAAACGCTTCCTTCGTTCCTGCGGGAGCAAGCAGTTCAACCAATGCACTCACTCCTTCGCATCACGAGGAGTTGCAGTATCTCTTTGCCGGATTTTCTCAACATCGTCATTCCCATCATCATATTCAACCAGATCTGCAGCGGCATGCATTTCCTCAAAGAGCCGAAGCTGGTCATCATCCAGTGTATCCTTTACATCATCCGTATCAGGCAACGCCGGAAGGTCTTCAATCTGCTGCAATCCGAATGCGCGTAGGAACAAGTCGGTCGTCCCATAGAGAATTGGGCGTCCAACAACCTGTTTGCGGCCCATCTCACAGATCAGTTCCAATTCCAGAAGCCGACTGATCGAACGCTCTGCGCGAACGCCGCGGATATGCTCCACTTCCTGCTTCGTAATGGGCTGTTTATACGCAATGATGGAAAGCGTTTCCATTGCAGAGGAAGAGAGCGTCGGCTGTACCGTTTCCGATAGTTTTTTTACCCACGGAAAGGCGTTCGGATGGGTTACAAGTTGATAGCCACCGGTAGATCTGCGTAAAAATATACCGCTCTCCCGCTCCGACAGAACATGTTCGAGCTCTGTCAATGTTTCTTGGACTTCCCATTCGGGTGCTTCGATGATCTCAGCGAGTTTCGGTATGGAAAGTGGAAGTCCGGCAGCAAACAGAACGGCTTCCAATATGCTTGTCCGGCTAAGAGACTCCACGGCGCCCCTCCTTTACCGAAATGATGATCTCATGATACAAACGTTCCTGTGCAATATATACCATCTGCATTTTGGCGAGTTCCAAGAGTGCTAAAAACGCCGACAGGAGTTCCTCTCGCGTTCCTGTCGGAAATGCCTCATTTAACTTGATTCTGCCATTTTTACGCTGAATCAGTGCGAGTATATCCGTCATCTTGTCCTGCACACGATATTCCTCTGCCGATACGACGAGAGCGGGAATCACAGGATCTTCGCGGATGCGCCGAACATCGGAAAAGATACGCATAAGAGCCTCTGCCGAAAGCCCCATAACGGGAAGACGATCTGTAGGCAACAGCATCGGCGCGCGCTCCACATAGGGACTCTGTGCATCGTTCAGGGAAAAGAGAATGGAGGACACCTCTTTGAATCGACGGTATTCCAGCAGACGCTCCACAAGCTCCAGCCGCGGATCCTCTTCGTGCTCTTCTTCTCCACTACTTTGAGGAAGCATCATGCGGGACTTAATGCGCAGGAGTGTCGCCGCCATCACTAAGAACTCGCTCGCATATTCAATGTCAAATTGATACAGCGTATCGATATAGTCCAGATATTGCCGCGTCAAATGCGCGATAGGAATATCATGGAGATCGATTTTGTTCTTTTCAATTAAATGCATGAGCAGGTCCATCGGTCCCTCGAACGCATCCAATTTTACAAGATAGTCTGTTGCCATATATGCACCTAAAACAGGAGAATACTTCCAATCACTTTATAGATTCCATAAACCAGTCGGAAAAGCGGCATCAGGACAACACTCAACAGCGGTGTTGCAATGAACACAATCATAATCAACAGGCTGTAACGCTCAATAGATTGGTAGCGATAGGCAAGGTCGGGTGGCAGAAGATTGCGCAGGATATGCGAGCCATCAAGCGGAGGAATCGGAAGCATGTTGAATATGGCAAAATTGACATTGTAGACGAAGATCATCTGAATGATGCTATAGGTAATCGGAGAAACATCCAGATTGTGCGATCGGATAAAGAGAATCGCATAGAATGCAATAAAGCCCAGCAGAAGATTCATTGCGGGTCCCGCAACAGACACGAGAATATCATCCCGTTTCGGCTGGCGGAAGTTGCTCGGGTTGACCATGACAGGCTTTGCCCATCCAAAGCGGACGAGAAAGAGCATAATCAGCCCGATGGGGTCGATGTGTGCGCGCGGGTCAAGCGTCAGCCTGCCCATCAGCCGCGGCGTAAAGTCGCCGAGTGACACAGCGACACGCGCATGTGCATACTCGTGAAAAGTCATAGCAATGATGAGTCCCGGAATTCCAAGCAGCATCTCTTCAAAGTTAAATCCGAACATATTTTTCTCCCACTGGTCAGCCGCGCAGGCGTTCTTCTGCCATCATCAGTGAGATGATGGTCTTCGAGTCAATGATCTCCCCTGTTTTTATCATGGCAAGAGCCTCGGAGAAGGGCATCTGAACGACATTGACGAATTCATCTTCATCTGTATGCTGTTTCCCGACCGAGAGATTCCGAGCAAGATACAGATGAATGTACTCATTGGAGAATCCGACCGTCGTCGCAATCACGGTCAGTTTATCGTATTGAGCCGCCGTATATCCGGTCTCCTCCGACAGTTCCCGACGTGCACAGTGCAGAGGATCCTCCCCCTCCATATCCAACTTTCCTGCCGGAACCTCAAGCGTCACCTTTCCAATGGGATAGCGAAACTGGCGCACCAGAATTACATCTCCATTCGGCAGTACAGGAAGAACCGCAGCAGCACCCGGATGGTGGATCCACTCGCGCATCGATTCCTTCCCATTCGGCAGGCGCACCGTATCGCGACGCACATGGAGCAAGGTTCCATCAAATATATTCTCACTGCTACATTTTACTTCTATAAGATCCTCATACATAGTGGATTCTCCTTTCGATCAATACAATCTGCATACTACTGCTGTGCTTCGTCCCCATGTTTGAGAAACAGCGCACTCACAAAATCCTCCGCACGGAAAGGTCGAAGATCATCCATTCCCTCCCCGACGCCAATCCATTTGATCGGAATGGAGAGCTGTGACTTGATCCCGATGGTCACGCCACCCTTTGCAGTACCGTCGAGTTTCGTAAGGACAACTCCCGTGACAGGTGCAGCCTGCGTAAAGAGCTCTGCCTGGCTGATCGCATTCTGCCCCGTCCCGGCGTCGAGCACAAGCAGTGTTTCATGCGGTGCCCCCGGAATCTCACGTCCGATGACACGATAGATCTTCTCGAGTTCCTGCATGAGGTTGGATTTTGTTTGGAGTCGTCCCGCCGTATCGACAATGACGATGTCGATACGACGCGCCTTCGCCGCCTGCAATGCGTCAAAGACAACCGCCGCAGGATCCGAACCCTCTCCATGTTTGATGACTTGTGCATCGGCGCGCTTACCCCAGATCTCGAGCTGGTCAATGGCGGCAGCACGGAAGGTATCGGCTGCTGCCAAGAGAACCGTTTTGCCCTGCCGGCGATAGTAGGCACTCAGCTTCCCGATGGTCGTCGTCTTGCCGACGCCATTCGTACCGACCACGAGTAGAACCGTCGGTCCCTGCTCTGCCATATGGAAGGTAGTCTCTCCAGCCTCGAGAATCTGAACAATTTCCTTTTCCAAAAACGGGATCAGATCCTCAGGCGTGCGAATCTCTTTCTGCTTGATGCCCTTTCGTACCGCCGCGATGAGCGTCTCTGTCGTCTTAACCCCGACATCCGCCATCAGCAGAGTTTCCTCAAGATCATCGATTAGCTCATCGTCAATATCCGCATATCCGATAATGAGCCGCTCGATATTATGTGTGAAGTTCTCCCGTGTTTTCGTCAAGCCCTTTTTCAGCCGATCAAAAAATCCCACAATAACTCCTTTCTGCCCCTTAGGCAGTCTGTACCGTTTCGTAATCCTTCATGCGTATGGATAGAACTTTGGAAACGCCTGCATCCTCAACGGTAACACCATACATTGTGTCTGCCGCGCGCATGGTGCCCTTTCGATGTGTGACGACGATAAACTGCGTATCTTTTGCAAACTCCCGCAAAAACTCGCCGAAGCGCGATACATTTGCCTCATCAAGAGGTGCGTCAATCTCATCCAATATGGAAAACGGTGAGGGACGATAGCGCAGAAAGGAAAAGAGGAGTGCAATGACCGTGAGGGCACGCTCACCGCCCGAAAGCGCGGACAGGTTCTGCCGCTTCTTGTCGGGCAGTGTCACAAGAATCTCAACGCCACTGCTCAGTATATCCTCTTTGTCCGTCAGACGCAATTCCGCAATCCCACCGCCAAAGAGACGCACAAAGATCTCGTTGAAATACTCCTGAATCTGGTGAAACGCGTCACGAAAGGTGCGCGTCATATCCTGATCGATCTTTTGGATGATCTGCTCGATGTCCTGCTTCGCGGCTCTCAGATCCTCGATCTGCGCCTCTTCTTCTTCATATCGCGCTTTCTTTTCCGCATACTCCTCGACGGCATTGGGATTGATGGAGCCAAGTTCCTGAATAGCATGTTCGAGTGCTTGCAAACGCTCTTTGAGAAAGTGCGGATCCGCATCCTGTGCATCTGCATCTGCCATTTCCGGCGTTACACCGAAATCCGACAGAAGTGTCGCACGGCAGTCCTCCAAGCGTATATGGATGCGTTCCAACGCCTTATCACAGTCGTGCTGCTTTGTACGAATATTTTCCACGCGTGCGATCGCACTCTTGATGGCGGCATCCAGTACACGACTCTCTGCCTCATGCGCGAGACGCTGATCTTTCAGCACGGCACTTTGATGTTCCTTCTCTTGGAACGTCGTATTCTGACGGTCGATTTTGCCCTCCAGTTCAGACAGACGCACCTCATCCTTTTGTAGTCCATTCGTAAGCTGTGCAGACTGTTCTACAATATCTTTCAGTGCCTTTTCTGCCTCTGCACGCTCAAATTCACGAGATGCCCTGTGCCGCGCCCTCGTTTCAATCTCCGTAGACAATGCAGCTAGTGCGATGTCCAATTCGTGCAGATGCTCCTCATGTTCTCTGCCGTCGGTACGCAGCACATCACATTGTTCAGTCAACTGCGCGATTTCCTGCGTAAAACGTGCCTCATGTGCCTTGCACTGGGAAATATGATGCTCAAGCCGCGTGCGTTTCTGTGCCAGCTCCACACCGTGCGCAAGGCGCGCCTCCTCCGCACACTCCATCGCATGAATCGTTTCGGTCTGGTCTGCGATACGTTCCTGCAGCACATCACACTTTGCACGCTCTGTTATGAGCTCCTGCACCAGCCGTTCTGCCTCAGCTCGTTTCTCCGTATAACGTTCATCCGTTTCCTTAAAATGAAGCCTATGCTGCTCCAATGCGGCGTGCATTTCCTTATGGGTATCCTCATGTGCACGCAGGCGACTGAGCAGTGTATCGATCTCTGCACGGCGATTCAGCAATGTGGACTGCTGCTTTCGCCGTCCGCCACCGGAGAGCGAACCGCCCGGATTTAACAGCTCCCCTGTAAGCGTCACGATGCGGAGGCGATAGCCCTCCTGTTTTGCTGCGATCAGAGCCTCATCCAAGGTTTCCATCACGAGTGTCTGCGCGAGCAGATGATCGGCGACCTTCTGAAACTTCCCATCTGCCTGAACAAGGGTGTTTGCCCAACCGACAACGCCTCGATAGCGTCCGAGATCAATGGCACGCGGTTGACGCACGGCGATCGTTGTCAACGGCAGAAAGGTAACACGCCCGCCATTCTTGCGCTTCAGATAGGAGATGGCAGCCTTTGCCGTGTCCGTATCCTCCGTGACAAGATTCCGTACACTCGCGCCGAGTGCCACATCAATTGCCGTAAGATAACGCTCCGGTATACGAATGAGATCTGCAACTGTTCCCGCAACACCGCCGCGCCACCCCTCCTTCGCCTGCAGGACGGTTTGCACGTCCCGCCCAAAGCCCTCATAGCTGTCCTGCATGCGACGCTGAAAGTCAAGGCTCTGCTGCATGCGGGCAAGTTCCGTATCCGATTTTCGAAGCTGTGCTTCATCATGCTCAATCGTTCGGCGAAGTACTTCTGCTGCCGTACGGAGGCGCTCTCCTTCCTGAGAGACCTCCTGTACTCTCTTCTCTGCAACTGCAAGCTTGCACCGCTTATCTGCAAGTTCGCGTTCGGCTGAGGCCAGGAGCACACGACGACGTTCCATTTCCTCTCTCTGACGTACCTCATTCTCATCCCCCTGCTCAGCAGAGTTCAGAGCAACAGCAAATTCCTCCCGTAATCGTGCCAACACACGCTGCACAGAAGCGCGGGAAGACTCTTGACGCGCAATTTTCTTCTCCTTATCAGAAAGAAGCCCTTGCAAACGCTCGAATTCTTCCCGAGCAATTGCACGTTCTTTCTTTTTTTCCTCGATCTCTGTGTTTTTGCACACCAAAAGAGCGTCGATCTGGACGAGTTCCTGTTCCGTTGCTTCAATCTTGGCAGAGGCAGACTGCCGCCTCTGCTCCATATCTGCTTTGCGCTGATCGCCCTGTTCCTGTCGCCCCCGGATGAGTGCCGCCTCCTGTCGGAGTGTGTCCAACGTTTCCTGCAGACAGCGGCTTTCCTGCTCCTCTGCGTGAAGGCGGCAGTCTATTGCGGCAATGTCTTTCTCAATTGTGTTTTTTTTCGCTTCCGCATGCATGCGTTCCCGCATTTCGCACGCCTCTTCGTCGCGATGGGAACGCAGAGCCGCCTCCTCGATCTCCTGTTCCCGCGTGAGTTGATCATATTGCTGCAACAATGCCGTCAGTTGATACGTCCGGCGCTCCGCATCGAGTGCACGGAACTGCATCGTTTTTTCCGACTGTACGGCAAGCGGCTCCAGTTCTGCCGCATGTGCATACATGATATCATTCAGGCGTACAAGATCGCCCTCATTCTCGCGCAGTTTTCGCAGTGCCTCCTGCTTGCGCGTGCGGTACTTCGTAATGCCTGCAGTTTCCTCGAAGAACACGCGGCGATCTTCGGGGCGGCTGTCGAGAATATCATTCAGGCGGTTCTGCCCGATGATGCTCATGCCGTCATGCCCGATGCCCGTATCTGCAAAGAGCTGATAGATGTCCTTGATACGGCAGCGTGAATCATTGAGGTACACCTCACTGTCACCGTTACGATAGAGGCGGCGCTTGACAACGACCTCATCGTAGTCAATGGGCAGCTTCTTGTCCGTGTTGTCAAAGACCAGTACAACCTCGGCAACACTGAGGGCACGACGCTCGGCAGAACCGGCAAAGATGATGTCCTCAGAGCGCAGCCCGCGCAGCATACGAATATTCTGCTCACCGAGAACCCAGCGAACGGCATCGGTAATATTGCTTTTTCCGCTCCCGTTCGGTCCCACGACAGCAGTGATTCCCTGATCGAATTGAACCACAATTCGCTCAGCAAAAGACTTGAATCCGTACGCTTCCAAGCGCTTTAACTGCACGCAACGCACCTTCCTTTACAGATTAGTTCATTCATTATAACAGAACGGATGGTAAATTTCAAAAAACGGTATCTTCCGTAAATAAACTATGCTATAATAAAAGCGTTCGTGGGATAGTTTTAACTTAATAGGGGGTAATCATATGCCACTTGTCGGAACAAAGGAAATGTTTAAGAAAGCCTATGAGGGTGGATATGCCATCGGCGCTTTCAACGTCAACAACATGGAGATCGTTCAGGGCATTACAGATGCTGCCGGCGAACTCAAGTCCCCTCTTATCCTGCAGGTTTCTGCAGGTGCACGCAAGTATGCGCGCCATGAGTATCTTGTTCATCTCGTCAAGGCAGCTCTTGAGATCAACAACATTCCCATCGCTCTGCACCTCGATCACGGTGCAGACTTCGACATCTGCAAATCCTGCATTGACGGTGGCTTCACGTCCGTCATGATCGACGGTTCCCATCTGCCGTATGCCGAGAATGTCGCGCTTGCAAAGCGCGTTGCCGAGTATGCACACGCACATGGCGTTGTCGTTGAGGCAGAGCTTGGACAGCTTGCAGGCATTGAGGACGATGTCAACGTCTCCGCAGAGAATGCATCCTATACGAAACCCGAGGAAGTGCAGGACTTCGTCGAGAAAACGGGCGTCGACTCCCTCGCCATTGCGATCGGTACATCGCACGGTGCGTTCAAGTTCACGCCGGATCAGTGCACGCGCAATGCGGATGGTGTTCTCGTACCGCCCCCGCTTCGCTTCGACATTCTCGAGGAGATCGAAAAACGCATCCCAGGCTTCCCCATCGTCCTTCACGGTGCTTCCTCCGTCATTCCGAAGTATGTGAAGATCATCAACGAGAACGGCGGTCATATGCCCGATGCGGTCGGCATTCCCGAGGATCAGCTGCGCCGCGCGGCAAAGTCCTCCGTCTGCAAGATCAACATCGACTCCGATCTGCGTCTCGCAATGACGGCAGGCATTCGCGAGCACTTCAAGAAGGAGCCGTCTCACTTCGATCCGCGTCAGTATCTGACCGACGGTCGCAGCTACATCAAGGAGCTCGTCACCCACAAGATCAAAGAGGTGCTCGGCTCTGACGGCAAGGCTCCTGAAGTTCAGGCGCTCATCGACCAGAGCAAGTAATTCCTCATTGAACTAAGAAATACGATATGACCTTATTTCGTGTACTGCACGGAATAAGGTCATATTTCTATCTGGCGAATTGTCAAATCAAGTGCAAAATCAAGGCTTCTTGGCATACCTCAGGTGTAGAAACGCAATGCGATCCGAGAAGACCCGCACCTTTCAGAAAAAGACTGCCGTATCGCAAAAAAACTTCGCAAAATGGCATCACAAAGAAACATGCAGGAACGGATCGGGGCAGAAAATTTGTAAATTTTGTGCCTGTAAATAAGGTCGAATTCAGTCATTCGTAATTGATCAGCGTTTCTTTAGTTTACCACTTACTTCACCTGCCGTGATCTTCTTCTGACAGCCGTGTCCTCAAAGCAAAAATACTCCGGATGATGGCGGGACTGCGTGTACTCGAACTGTATGCCCTCGGCATTGTACGTTCTCCCACTGACCACGGCCAAACAGTTGTAGTCCCCCATTTCCAGCCAGTGCATATCCAAATCGGCAGCATACTCCACCGTCATGCGGCGGCGACTGGTGACGATGACCATGCCAAGATCATTTTCTATGTAGTCATAGATGGAGCGGGAAGCAATTTCCGGTGTGAGATTGGGCACTGCCTCACGCAGAAACAGATTGATATCCAGAATCAGGGCTTTTCCATCCAGATAGCGGATGCGGCGTACATCATAGATGTCGCTGCCCAAGGGAAGCCCTGTTTTTGTGAAGTTTTTTCATCCACAACGCCCTCGGCGAAATGAATGACGCGGGTAACCGCCTGAAAGTGATTGCGGGCAGCGGCCATCGCCGCAGAGATTTTCGCACCGCTCATTCCCGCGATCATCACCGGGGGACTTATCCTCGGTTTCCGCAACTGCATCGATCAGCTTTACCTGTTCGAGAACGGAACCAAGACCTTGGTGGAGCTGAGCCAATTCTGGGCGGGCGTGGATCATTTTCTCTGGCTCATCGGCGAGGCGGTATTCCATGTGGGCATACCCGTCGGCATCTGCTGGTCGGTGGTGCGAAAGATGGGCGGCACCCCCATCCTTGGCATCATTCTCGGTCTGACCCTTGTATCCGGGCAACTCTTGAACGCTTACGCCGTACCGACGACACCCACGGACAAGATTCCTCACTGGGATTTCGGATACTTCACGGTGGACATGATTGGCTATCAGGCACAGGTGCTCCCCGCGATCTTGGCGGCCTTGACCTTGGTTTATTTGGAACGCTTCTTCAAGCGCCTCGTGCCCTCGGTGGTGCAGATGATTGTGGTTCCCTTCTGCAGTCTGGTGCTGGCAGTATGTGCGGCGCATTTCGTCCTGGGGCCGATTGGCTGGGCAGTCGGTTCGGCGATTTCCAGTGTCGTGTTCAGCGGCATCACCGGCTCCTTCCGCGAGGTATTCGGCGCCGTCTTCGGCTTCATCTATGCGCCGCTCGTTATCACCGGTCTGCATCACATGACCAACGCCATTGACTTGCAGCTGATCGCCGACTATCACGGCACCATGCTTTGGCCTATGATCGCCCTATCCAACATCGCCCAAGGCAGTGCCGTATTGGGCATGATGTACCTGCAGCGGGGCAATGCCTCCGCGCAGGAAGTCAATGTCCCCGCATGGGTTTCCTGCTATCTGGGCGTGACGGAGCCGGCGATTTTCGGTGTCAACCTCAAGTACTTCTTCCCCTTTATCTGCGGCATGACTGGCTCGGCCTGCGCCGCTGTCCTCTGCGTCTCCACGGGCACCACGGCGAACGCCATCGGCGTGGGCGGCATCCCCGGCATTCTCTCCATGCAGCCACAGACCATGCCCACGTTTGCAATGGCGATGATGGTCGCCATTGCAGTGCCCTTTGTCCTGACGGTTATTGTGGGCAAAAAGAAGGGCATCGACAAGCAGGCACGGCCCGAAGCAGCAGAGACCGTCGCTGCAGAGGAGAATGTGACAGGAAACGCAATGGAAAGCGAGCATGACTTCATGGCGTTCCTGGACGGGGAGGTAATTTCTCTCAAAGAAGTGGGCGACGGCGTTTTCTCAGAAGGCATTGTCGGCGAGGGACTGGCGATCCGCCCCATCAGCGAAACGCTCTGCGCCCCGGTCTCCGGCAAAATTACGATGCTGATGGAGGATTCCCGCCATGCGGTGGGCATGACGCTCTCGAACGGCGTGGAGATTCTGCTCCATGTGGGCATTGATACGGTAGATATGCAGGGCGACGGCTTCTCCTATCTCGTGCATACGGGGGATGAGGTCAAAGCCGGAACGCCGCTGCTCACCTTCAGCCGCGAGAAAATCAGGGCTGCGGGGCATCCCGATGTGACCATCTGTGTCATCACCAACAAAAACGGCGTGGAGACCTTTGCCTTCCACACGGGTATGACCGGCAAAACCGGAGAAACGGTGATCGCATCGTTTTGAGCAAACAAAAAGCAGGAGCATCGTCAAACGCATGACGATGCCCCCTGCCTCTGATGTACCGAGAGGAAAACACGATGGCAGACTTCAAGAACAAAGTGGTTTATCAGATTTACACGAAGTCCTTCAAGGACTCCAATGGGGACGGTATGGGGGATCTGCGGGGCGTTGCAGAAAAGCTGGATTATTTAGCGTCTATGGGCGTGGACTACCTTTGGCTTACCCCCTTTTTCGTCTCGCCGCAGAAAGACAACGGTTATGATGTAGCCGATTATCTGGACATCGACCCTCACTTCGGCACCATGGCGGATTTTGATGCACTGGTGCAGTCCGCCGATGCCAAGGGGCTTAAAATCATGCTGGACATGGTGCTGTGCCACACGTCCGACCAGCACGCGTGGTTTCAGCGGGCGCTGGCCGGCGATGAAAACTACCAACGCTACTATATCCTGCGTGACGGCCGCAATAAAAAAAGCGCGGACGATCCGGGTGAGCCGCCGACAAATTGGCAGTGCGCTTTCGGCGGCAGCGCGTGGCAGTGGGAGCCGCGCCTGCGCAAATGGTATCTGCATTTGCACGATGTAAGTCAGCCGGATTTGGATTGGACGAATCCCAACGTGCGGGAAGAACTCGCCAATGTGGTGCGGTTTTGGAAGGAGCGGGGCGTGGCCGGATTCCGCTTTGATGTCATCAACCTCATCGCCAAACCGGAGGTTTTTGCAGATGATACCAAGGGACTGGGACGGCGGCTTTTTGCCGACGGGCCGCATATTCACGAATATCTGCGGAAACTTGTGCAAAATGCCGGCATTGACGATATGATGACCGTTGGTGAGATGGCGTCCACGGATCTGGAAAACTGTATCCACTACACCCGCCCTGCCAATCACGAGCTATCCATGGCGTTCAACCTTCATCACCTGAAGGTAGATTACAAGGACGGGGACAAGTGGGCGTTGATGGAGCCGGACATGGCTCAGCTTAAACAGCTCTTCTCTGCATGGCAGACGGGCATGGTCGAGGCGGGCGGCTGGAATGCGCTCTTTTGGTGCAACCATGACCAGCCCCGCATCGTCTCCCGCATGGGAGATGAGAAAACGTACCGCGTGGAATCTGCCAAAATGCTCGCGGCCTGCATTCACCTGATGCGCGGCACGCCCTACATTTATCAAGGGGAAGAACTGGGCATGACCAATGCGGGCTACACCTCCATCGAAGATTATCGGGACGTGGAAAGCCTGAACTGCTATCGCACCCTTTTGGAGCAGGGCGTAGCGGAGGCGGATGCCTTGAAGATTCTGGCCGCCCGCTCCCGTGACAATGGTCGCACTCCGATGCAGTGGTCTGCCCAGCAATACGCAGGCTTTTCCACGAAAAAGCCATGGATTCCTCTGGCGAAAAACTATCCCGCGATCAATGTGGAAGCGGCGCAAAAGGACGAAAACTCCATTCTGGCGTTTTATAAGCTCCTGATCAAATTGCGCCATGAAATGCCCATCATTGCGGAGGGGGATATTCGATTGATCGAGGAGGACAATCCCAACGTGATCGCCTATGAGCGCACATGGCAAGGGGAACGGCTGACGGTGTTCTGCAATTTCCGCCCCACGTCCGTTCGCCTGCGCCATGCTTTTCTGCAGGACTTTGCAGACGCGCAAAAACTCCTCGGCAACTACCCCAGTATGGAGGAATGTCTCAGGCCGTATGAAGTTTTGGCCTTTTATCGCCAGACGTGATCCTGTTCCAATATTTCGTCGTAGTAGCCGTCAATTCTGATAGCAAAAAAACAGGGGGGTACATATCCCCCGTTTTTTGCTCGCTGCGCGCCCCCTTCCTCCGTCTCGGATGGAGATATCCTTTTGATATGCGAAGTTTGAGTGAGTTACATATAATCATCCGCCGTGCGCGTCTTTGCCTTTTTGCCAATTCCAAACATACGCGTGATGCGGTCCACAATGACATAGAACACGGGAATGAGGAAGATGCCGAGGACGGTGGCAAAGAGCATGCCGCCGACGACAGCGACACCCATGCCGTTACGCGCCGCAGCGCCCGCACCGGATGCCATGCAGAGAGGCAGACAACCGATGATAAACGCGAACGAGGTCATGAGGATCGGTCGGAGGCGCAGACCCGCCGCCTGAATTGCCGCTTTCAGCGGATCCATGCCACGGTCAACGCGCACCTTTGCAAACTCGACAATCAGGATTGCGTTTTTTGCCGCAAGACCGATGACCATGATGACACCGATCTGCATATAGACGCTGTTCTGATAGCCCGCCGCCGGAATGCCAATCATGCCGAAGATCGTCGCGAGGATGTACTCGGAGAAGAGTGCCCCGAAGATGCCCGTCGGCACGGTAAAGAGGACGGCGAACGGTACGCTCCAACTCTCATAGAGTGCCGCAAGGCAGAGGAAGACGAAGACAAGGCAGAGAGCAAGCACCTGCATGGTCGAATCTGCCGACTTCTGCTCCTCCCGGCTCTGCCCCGACCACTCGATGCTGAATCCGGAGCCTGTGTGCTTCTGGACAATCTCGGTGATGGCGTTCATCGCATCGCCCGAGCTGTAGCCTGTCCCTGCACTGCCTTGGATCTGGATGGAACGCGCACCGTTGAAACGGCTGATCTGCGTCGGTCCCGTCGTGAGTTTCGGCTTGAGCAGTGTATCAAGCGGCACCATGCCGCCCTGCGAGTTCTTGACAAAGACGAACTTCGCCGCCTCTGCCTCGGTGCGATAGGTCACGTCGGACTGCAGCACGACCTTGTAGGTGCGCCCAAACTGGTTGAAGTCATTGACCTCATAGCCGCCGAAGTTGACCTGCAGCGCCGTAAATACATCCGAGAGCTGAACGCCGAGGTTCTTGACCTTTTCGCGGTCGATCTCATACTGATAGCTCGGTGCGTTGATCTTAAATGTCGTCCGCACGCCCTGCAGCTCGGGACGCGTGCGTGCCTCGGCGAGAATCGCATTCACGATGTCGTTGAGCTCCGTGTCGGAGTGCCCGCTCATGTCCTGCAGCTGGAGCGACCAGCCGCCGACATTGCCGAGCCCCGGCAGCGCGGGCGGATTGATGGCAATGACGAGTGCCTCGGGCGCCTCCATCGCGCCCACACGGAACATCGTGCCGACCGCAGCGGCAACGGACTCGGCAAGCCCTGCACGCTGCGACCAGTCCTTCATGCCGACAAAGACGACCGCGCCGTTGGAGTTCGCACCGCCCGCGAGGATGTCGAAGCCGTTGATGGACATGACGGCGCTCTGCCCCTTGATCTCACGCTGTGCCGCTTGCTGGATCTTATCCACGGTCTTCTGCGTCTGGTTCGTGGACGTACCCGGCGGCAGCTGAATCGCGATCATCAGATAGCCCTGGTCTTCCTCAGGAACGAAGGTCGTCGGCAGATTCCGATAGATGATCGCCGTCAGCCCGCAAACAATGAGCAGGAAGATAAAGGCAACCTTTGATTTGCGGATGAAATTCGTAACAATGCCGACATACCCCTTGCGCGTACGGTCAAACCAGTTGTTGAAGCCGTCAAAGAAGCGGTCAAGAACACTCTTTTTCCCATTCTCTTTCTTTGGTTTCAGCATGAGCGCACAGAGTGCCGGCGTCAATGACAGTGCGACAAATGCGGAGATCGCCATGGAGATCGCGATAGTGAGCGCAAACTGCTTATAGAGCACGCCCATCATGCCGCCGAGGAAAGCGACGGGGACGAAGACTGCCGCAAGCACGAACGCAATCGCGACAACGGGTCCCTGCACCTCCGCCATTGCACGCTCGGTCGCGTCGATCGTCGAGAGTCCGCTTTCCATGTGATGCTCAACATTCTCGATCACAACGATCGCATCGTCAACAACAAGACCGATCGCAAGCACCATTGCAAAGAGTGTCAGCGTATTGATGGAAAAATCCAGCAGGACGAACGCGCCGAATGTACCGATGAGGGACACGGGCACGGCGAGTAGTGGGATAAGCGTTGCGCGCCAGCTTTGCAAAAAGAGGAAGATGACAAGTACGACGAGCAGCAGCGCTTCAACAAAGGTATGCACGACCTCCTTGATGGACGCATTGATATAGTCCGTGCTGTCAAAGACGGACTTCATCTTGAGTCCGGGCGGGAAGGTCTTTTGCGCCTCCTCGAGGATCTTGCGCACCTCGGCAAGCGTAATCATCGCGTTCGCGTCGGAGGTCAGCTGAATGCCAAAGCCGACGGCGGGGTAGCCGTTAAATTTCGCAACAATATTATTTTGACGCTGCCCCGTCTCAATGCGTGCGACATCCTTTAGACGGACAAACGTACCGTCCTTTCCCGAGGCAATGATGACGTTGCCGAACTCCTCGGGCGTCGTAAGTCTCCCCTGCACCTTGCCCGTGAACTGCTTCTCCTGCCCGTTTTCTGTCGGCATACCGCCAACGGTTCCGGCAGGTGCCTGTACGTTCTGCTCGTTGATTGCCCGTGTAATGTCCGCAACAGTCAGACCAAGCTCTGCGAGGCGGTCGGGGTTCATCCAGACGCGCATCGCATAGTCCGCACCGAATACCTGCACCTCGCCCACGC
>ERZ773070.293-NODE-293-length-38104-cov-75.764777_pt1 | contig 38104 bp, 33 predicted proteins | sample MGYA00580618_ERZ773070 | MGnify/ENA primary metagenome ERZ773070 (study PRJEB29015, sample SAMEA2738023) | human oral metagenome | biome: human oral; feature: human-associated habitat; material: dental | place: China | collected 2019 ... | reverse complement strand
ATCTTGATGTGATCCATGCGGCAGAAGGCGATATCCATGCTTTCCTGAGGGTCAGTGAGGATGAGGCGCGCCGCCAGGCAGATGAAGCGGACAGGCGCCGCGCAGCAGGCGAGGATACAGGCGAGCTGGCAGGCGTGCCGGTTGCCGTTAAGGATATGATCGTCACCAAAGGTATTGAAACTACAGCCGCTTCCAAGATTCTGCAGGGCTGGGTGCCTCCGTATGATGCAACAGTGGTGGAACGGCTTAAGAAGGCCGGCATGCCTGTTTTAGGCAAGACCAATCTGGATGAGTTCGCACAGGGGTCGTCAACGGAGCACTCTGCTTTTGGGATAACGCGCAACCCATGGGATACTTCGCGTGTCCCCGGCGGCTCAGGCGGCGGCTCGGCAGCTGCAGTCGCGGCTTTTGAGGCTCCCCTGGCATTGGGGACAGATACCGGCGGATCTATCCGCCAGCCTGGTGCATTGACCGGTACCGTCGGGGTAAAGCCTACTTACGGCGGTGTGTCGCGTTTCGGAGCCATCGCTATGGCTTCTTCGCTTGACCAGATAGGCCCTGTATCACGGACCGTGCTTGACGCAGCCTTGCTCCAGGAGATCATCGGCGGTTACGACCCTAAGGATTCAACTTCTATCCCGAAGCCTGTGCCAGCTCTTGCTGAGCAGGCCCGTCTGGGGGAACGCAGGGACCTTAAAGGCGTCCGGATCGGGCTGGTAAGGGAACTTGGAGGCAAGGGGTTCCAGGCCGGTGTGGAAGCGCGGTTCAACGAGGGAGTGGAACAGCTCAGGGCAATGGGTGCTGAAGTGGTTGAGGTCTCATTGCCGCATGCAGAGTATGCGCTGGCTGCGTATTACGTGATCATGCCTTCGGAGGTCTCCAGCAACCTGGCCCGGTATGACGGCATGCGCTACGGCCTGCGTGTTATGCCGCCTGAAGGCGAACCGCAGACCGCCGCTAATATGATGGCTTATACACGCGAAGCAGGTTTCGGCGATGAGGTGAAGCGCCGTATTATCCTGGGGACGTACGCGCTGTCAGCCGGCTACTATGATGCGTGGTACGGTTCCGCTCAGAAGGTGCGGACCCTGATCATCGAAGATTTCAGGAAAGCTTTTGAACAGGCTGATGTGCTCGTATCGCCCACATCACCGTCTACCGCATTCAAATTCGGTGAAAAAATGGATAACCCTATGGAGATGTATATCAATGACATTGCCACCATCCCGGCAAACCTGGCTGGGGTGCCTGCGATGTCCGTTCCCTGCGGGTTAAGCGATGACGGGCTTCCGGCAGGTTTCCAGTTTATTGCGCCCCAGATGCAGGACGATAAGATGTATAAACCTGCTGCGGCGCTTGAATCCGCCCTTGAAGAAAAGTGGGGCGGCCCGGTCTGGAAGGCAATGGATGCGGCGTGGCTCAATACAGGCAGCGATACCCGCCCAGAGCAGGCTGAGTAGGGCACAGGAAAGGATACAGTAAATATGGCTGAAAAATTGATGAAGTTTGCTGATGCTGTTAAAAAATACGATCCTGTGATCGGGCTTGAAGTACATGTGGAATTAAGTACACAAACAAAGCTTTTCTGCCCTGCAGAAGTCCATTTCGGCGGCGAGCCCAATTCCCAGCTGACCCCTGTGTCCCTTGGGCTTCCGGGCAGCCTTCCGGTCGTGAACAGGACGGCTATCGACTACGCTGTTAAGCTCGGGCTGGCTTTGCACTGCAATATCGCTGAATGGTCGCAGTTCGCGCGCAAGAATTATTTCTATCCTGATATGCCGCGTGATTATCAGATCTCCCAGTATGATAAGCCGCTGAATGGTGAAGGGTACTTGGACGTTGAGCTTGAAGACGGTGATATTTTCCGTGTGCCTGTGGAACGCGCGCATGTTGAAGATGATGCCGGCAAGAATACCCATGTGGGAGGTGCCGACGGCCGTATTGAAGGGGCCGACCATTCGCTTGTGGATTATAACCGTGCCGGGGTGCCGCTGGTGGAGATTGTCACCAAACCCATAACGGGGGCGGGTGAACGTGCCGCAGAAGTAGCAGGCGCGTATGTGCGCACGATCCGCGATATCGTGCGCGCTCTGAATATTTCCCACGCCCGTATGGAACAGGGGAATATGCGTGCTGATGTTAATGTGTCGCTGCGCCCGTCCCCTGAGGCCCCACTGGGGACACGCTCAGAAACAAAGAATGTCAATTCCTTCCGCGGGATCGAAAAAACGATCATTTATGAGATCAGACGCCAGGCTGCGATCCTGGATGACGGCGGCGAGATACTGCAGGAAACCCGCCACTGGGACGAAGCGTCGCAGGCTACTGCGGGCGGCCGCGTAAAGACTGATGCGGACGATTACAGGTATTTCCCTGACCCTGACCTTGTTATGGTCCATGTGACGAAGGGGCATATTGATGAGCTGGCTTCGCAGATGCCTGAGATGCCTCGGGAACGCCGCAACCGTCTCCAGAACGAGTGGGGCTTCTCCGATCTTGAGATGCGCGATGTAGTCAACGCTGATGCCCTGAACCTCATAGAAGCCACCATCGCCGCTGGCGCCACTGCGGGCGGGGCCCGCAAGTGGTGGCTTGGCGAGATCAGCCGTGCAGCCAATGAGCGTGAAACGCTGCTGGAGGATATGCCCATTACCCCGGCTGATGTGGCGCGGGTGGAAAAGCTCGTAGCTGAAGGCAGGCTTAATGACAAACTCGCCAAGCAGACGGTTGCCGGCGTTCTCGCCGGTGAAGGCACACCTGATGAGGTCGTCAGAAAACATGGGTATGAGGTCGTTTCCGATGACGATGCCCTTGAAGCGGAAGTAGATAAAGCCCTTGCCGCCGATCCGGATATTGCCGCAAAGCTGAAGGCCGGCAATATGAAGCCGATGGGCGCGATCATCGGTGCGGTTATGAAAGCTACACGCGGACAGGCTGATGCTAAAGCTGTATCTGCTATTGTTATGCGGAAGGTCAAAAGCTGAAGCCGAAGGCTGAAGGTCGCCGACATATTAAGGAAATCAATCGAGATGACACGATCCGATATGACACCAGAATCAACAGTTCCGCACACAGCTGACGGGGAGAAGCCGGATTCTCCGCAAAATCAGCCGCCGGACAGCCCTCAGGGCGCACAGGGCCGTGATACGCATAAAGGTATGCAGGATGTACAGAAGGACATTCGCGCGCTTCCATCCAGCATTTCTATCCCTGAGATTGAGGGGGAGATGCTGGTCCTCCGGCCGGCAGTATGGGAAGACTGTGAAAAGCTTGATGAGCTTGATGCATTCCATGATTCTGCGCGGATCACAGGCAAGAGCAAGGAAGCGGAGCGCTCTACTGTGCGTGCGTGGGTGTCCCGGTACCTGTCATGGTCCCGCGGGGAGTTGCGTGCCCAGGAGAGTTTCTCTGACCCTGAAGCCCGAGGGGTCATAGCCTGGTCTATGTTTGCTCAGTCTGACCTTACAGGCTCTGACGATAAGAACGAAAGCGACGGCAACGGGTTTGTCCTTATCGGCATGGTTTTCCTTATTGATATTGACGGCTGGGCCAAGTCGGCGCGTATCCAGGTCCTTCTTGGCCGCGATTACCGCTCCCGCGGTTTTTCCCGTGACGCCATGCCGCGTGTTATGACGTATGGTTTTGCCCCTGAGCCCGCAGGGCTGGGTATGCATCGCATCTGGGTAGGGGTACCGCAGCGTAATACCCGTGCCTCAACGGTCTACAAATCCCTTGGTTTCACAACAGAAGGCAATTCACGTGATGCTTTGTGGGATAACGGGAATGAGCGGTACCAGGACCTTGAGGTCCAGGGCATGCTTGCAGATGAGTTCGATCCGATAGGCTCCCTTGAAGCATTCGGGATGCGCCCTATTATGACGAATCCCGGGATCCGCGAGGCGATGTCGATGCACGAGCATTCCATAGAGATTGAACAGCACAGGTCTTTTGTCCGTAACGTTGCTGATATATCTTTTGATGATGAGGCTTCTTCCGCAGTATCGAACCGCGAGAACTGGCGCGGCAACCATATTGACGGATATGACGAGTACGGCCCGGAAGAAGGAACTGATGATACCGACGGTATCCCTTCGCAGATTGGGCAGCAGGATATAGCCGATGCGGCCGGGATACCTGCACAAGGCGGAGACTCCACCGGGGCTGGGACTTCTGCGCAGCAGGGCAGTACAGGGGATCCCGGATCCGCCAGGAAGTCCGGGGATCCTGCCGTTCATGGTATTTCCAACAGTCCTGATGGCACCGGTTCGGAAGCCGATAGGCGGGAGGTATCAGGCATATCCAATAGTCCAGGCGAAGCCGCCGGGCAGGATAGTGCAGAGGCGCCGGATACGTCTGATACGTTACATGGGTCCGGTCCATCCGGCGCATCGCAGAAGGTCCCATGGTGGCGCCGGCTCGGCAGGAACCGGAGGCGTGACCAGTAGCTACCAGTAGCTGTACGCAGCTGTATGTACAGCGCACCTGGCGGCCGTCTCGCCCCGCCGTGCAGTCCGCCGCTTTATTTTTCAGGGAAAACAACAGGAAAGGATCTCAATTATGAGTGCAGAAGATCTTGACAGGTACGAAACTGATGCGGAACTCTCCCTGTACCGTGAGTATAGGGACGTTATCAAGCTTTTTACTTATGTTGTTGAAACCGAAAGGCGTTTTTACCTGGCTAACAGGGTCGATTTCAACACGCGCTCTGCAGGACAGGATGTATATTTCGATGTCCAGCTGACCGATGCATGGGTATGGGATGTGTATCGTCCGAGCCGTTTTGTTAAAAGCGTCCGCATTGTCACTTTCAAAGATGTCAATGTAGAAGAGATACAGAAAACTGACATTGACGTCCCCCAGGGTATATAAAGCCGGGCGATAGTTTTATTCGCCCATATCGGTAAAATAGTTAAGCTAAGTATGGCTTTTTATTGGTTCCTATAAGGAGGAAATGTGCCAGAAAAGAAGAAAGTCGTTATTATCGGCGGAGGCCCTGCAGGCCTTACAGCTGCATGGGAGCTTGTTAAAGACAGCTCAGATGCTTATGATGTGACCGTCCTTGAAGCCACAAAAGAATTCGGCGGCATCTCCCGTACAGTGAAATACAACGGGAACCGCATGGATATCGGCGGGCATCGTTTCTTTTCCAAAGATGAAAGCATTATGAACTGGTGGAAAGAAGTACTGCCTCTTCAGGGAGCCCCTTCCTACGATGACAAGAAGCTGGGCCGCCATCATGATCTGGAACCGGACGGGCCTGACCCTGAAAAAACCGATAAGGTCATGCTGAAGCGCCATCGTGTTTCCCGTATTTTCTGGAACCAGCATTTCCTTGATTATCCGATCACGCTGAGCCCCGGCACACTGAAGGCTATGGGACCGAAGATCACTATCGAGGCCGGGTTCAGCTATCTGGCATCTGTTTTCCATAAACTCCCTGAAACAAGCCTGGAGAACTTCTATATCAACCGTTTTGGCCGCAAGCTCTACTCTATGTTTTTCGAGGGGTATACCGAGAAGCTGTGGGGCCGCCATCCTTCTGAGATATCAGCTGACTGGGGTGCCCAGAGGGTCAAGGGCCTGAGCATCATGAACGTGCTGAAGAATGCGTTCCTGAAGCTGATGCCTAAGCATAAGACTGATAATTCCAAAGTCGAAACTTCCCTTATTGAGGAATTCTGGTATCCCAAGCTTGGTCCGGGCCAGCTGTGGGAAACTGTTGAAGAGAATTCCCGTGCTAAGGGTGTCAAGGTACTGACCGGTTCAACAGTCACAAAAATAAACCAGGCTAACGGCAGGATAGCTTCTGTTTCTTACGTTGATGAAAGCGGCAAAGAGAACACGCTCCAGGCTGATGAGTTCATTTCTTCCATGCCCTTGAAAGATCTTGTCAATGCTATTGATAAGTCTGATACCAAGGCACCGCAGGATATGAAAGAGATTGCTTCAGGCCTTCCGTACCGCGATTTCGTCACAGTTGGCCTGCTGGTCAGGAAACTCCGCATCCGTAATAATACGGATATCCCCACGCTTGGGCATCCGCCTATTGTCCCCGATAACTGGATCTATGTCCAGGATCCCGGCTACAAAGTCGGGCGTTTCCAGATTTTCAACAACTGGAGCCCATATCTGGTCAAAGATGTTGACGATACTGTGTGGATCGGAATGGAGTATTTCTGCAATGAAGGTGACGACTTCTGGAACCTGAGTGATGAGGAAGCCGCAAACCTTGCGATAAAAGAACTTACCCGCATGCGTGTTATCAGCGGCAAGCAGGATGTCCTGGATTCGCACCGTGAGCTTGTCCAGAAGGCATATCCGGCGTATTTCGATACGTATAAGGATATCGACCAGCTTATTGAATATCTTGATTCATTCGGCAATCTGTACTGCGTGGGCCGTAACGGGCAGCACCATTACAATAACCAGGACCATTCGATGGCTACGGCTATTGAGGCCGTCGGCAATATCAAGTCAGGAAAGACATCGAAGAAGAATGTCTGGTCAGTGAATACTGAAAAGTCATATCACGAGTCCAAATAGATTTTAGCCAGGATACCTGCTGGGGGTCTGCCGTGATCTGATCCCCAGCAGATGCTGGGATCCTGGGATCCGGTTGACGTTTTGACAGGGTAAACCAGCCCCAAGGCTTGGGGCTGGTTTACCCTGTGTGTATAATGGGATTTTGCATGTGTCGGATCTGGTTTGCCGCATAGGGCCGGATCTTTCAGGTCAAGCTGGCCGTGCGTTACACGGCCTGCGGATTGTCACAGCTGTATACAGGCAAACCTGGATACACCTCAATTTTTATCATGCACTGGTATGCGGCGGTGATGGAGGATAATAATGAACGCTGTAGAACAGTTTGAAGCAAAACAGCTTAAAGATGCTGCAGGCATCCCGGATTTCCGTTCCGGGGATACCGTCAAGGTAAACGTGAAGATCCAGGAAGGCAATAACGCACGTATCCAGGCTTTCCAGGGTGTTGTGATTGCCCGCAGCGGTGCCGGGCTGCGCGAGACTTTCATAGTCCGTAAAGTCAGCTTCGGCGTAGGCGTGGAACGGCGATTCCCCGTACATTCCCCGGTGATCGATTCTATTGAGCTCGTGCGCAGGGGCCGTGTACGCCGTGCAAAGCTTTACTATCTGCGTAAGCTGCGCGGTAAGGCTGCACGAATCGTTGAGCGCCGTGATAATACGCAGAAAGCTAATGCACAGAAATCAGAGTAGCTGATTACAGCTATCCGGTTTTCTTGAGTATTTCTTGAGTATTTAAGGAGCCCCAGGGAAAGTTGACCTCTTGGGGCTCCTTCCCAAATCAGCAGGTTACAGAACAGATTAGTTGCAGCATGGCGGACCAGGATAAATCCAATAACCTTTTTGACGGTTCCGGGCTGATGGACAGGACCCAGATATATGCCCAGAGGAAGTCAGCCGGACAGTCGGCCCGGCGTGTGCATTCCAGAAATTTTGATCCTGCAGGCAAAAGGTACATTATCCCCCAATACGGCAAGCGGGCTGCACGGCGGAAAGAGGCTGCTGCATATATACGGGATACCCTTATAACTATTATCCTTGTCGGGATCATTATTACGCTTCTGCGCACTTTTGTTATCACGCAGTATATTATCCCGTCATCCTCAATGGAGGATACCCTTCCTGTCGGTTCCCAGGTGCTGGCTAACAAGCTGATGAGAGGGGAGCCTTCCCTTAAACGCGGGCATATTATCGTTTTCAAAGATACCCATGGGTGGCTGTCTTCATCGGAATCAAGCAGTACACAAGGCGGTTTTGCCGGCCTTTTCAATAAGATAACCGGGAACAAAAATGGTGACAGGTATCTGATAAAGCGGATCATCGGGCTTCCCGGGGATACGGTCGCATGTGAAGGGGCAGGCCACCCTATCACTGTGAACGGGCAGCCGATCAATGAAAGCTCTTATCTGAAGCCTGGGACAGATCCCAGTGATGTGGCTTTTACAGTACGTGTAACAGCAGGGAATATATTTGTTATGGGCGATAACCGTTCTAATTCCGCCGATTCACGCTATCATACCGATGACGGCAATAACGGCCTCGTTCCTATGAGCGCTGTTACCGGGGTCGCAGTGGCTGTGATCTGGCCTGTTTCCCAGTGGCGCGGGCTTACCGGCGGGACGAAAGTTTTTGACAATGTCCCTATCCCTTACAACAGTTAGCGGTATCCGTCTCATGGGTAATCCCGCACCCGGTCCGGACTCCGCCCATCCGGACTTCCCGCAGGGCAGGCAGCGTGCAGTCCTTCCGGCAGCAGTTTCCCCGACATGGGATGTTGAATTACAGACGGTCCATTCTGCTCCGCAGCCGGATACCGGCCGGAGCGGCTATGGCCGGAGCAATTTTGATATAGTGATCGGGTGTGACGAGGTGGGCCGCGGATGCCTCGCCGGCCCCGTTATGGTGGGGGCCTGTGCTTTTAGCGTCCCGTCAGTACTCAGCAAAGCTGCCGGTTCGCTGTTCCCTGCGGGGCTTAAAGATTCCAAAATGCTGTCGGAGAAGAAAAGGGAACAGCTCGTGGATCCGGTACAGGAGTGGTGCGATACGTATGCGGTAGGCAGTTCAACTAACCGGGAGATCGACAGGCAGGGGATCATGGCGGCTTTGGGGGCTGCCGCTGCCCGCGCGATCAGGCATATACTGGAAACTGCAGACTGCCCCTGCAGGAAGGCTGCGGTGATCCTTGACGGCCCTCATGATTACATAACCCCCGTTATAACCCCCACCATTGAAGCCGGCAGTGCGGCATATCCTGTCATATCCGGCTGCGGAATAGAGGTATTCCCGGTCGTCAAAGGCGATCAGAAATGTATCAGTGTTGCCGGGGCATCTGTTATTGCCAAAGTCACCAGGGACCGGTACATGGTTGGCCTGGCCAGCTGCCATCCTGAGTGGGAAGCCTACGCATGGCAGAAAAACAAGGGGTACGGGTCTGCGGAGCATCGCCGGGCGATCCGGTTATATGGGGCAACGCCTTATCACAGGGTTTCCTGGAAACTGGTGTAAGTTAGCCCGCCGGATTATTACGCCGCCGGGTTTTACAGCGTCCGGCACATCCTTCTTTTCTTCGGCGCCTCTGTTGAGTATTCTGATTCGGGCCTACATGAGCAGCGCCCGCCGGACGCGTGCAATATGGCGGCGCGATTCGTATGCGAAATTAATAAGGATAAACAGGCAGACAAAGGCGACAGGCAGCATATGGCGGTCGAAATTATTAGCCGGAGACATAACCATGACCCCCATAAGCATCAGCAGCGGAAACTGCCTGAGAAGGTATTTCCAACGTTTGAGGATGAATTCTGCACACATGAGGAGAAGGCATATGATCACGTAGAAATTGCCGTGGATAAGCCATCCCAGTATAGGTTCTGACGAGACTGTATCTGTTGATGACTGCACGAATACACGCACCTGCGGGAAATAATAACGCAGCCACTGCGACTGGGTATCAAGCTGCGGCGTCTTGATATAGTATGCGGCCTCGGTGTAGGGCTCATCATTGATATCAAAATATCCGTAAACTTTAGCCATAAAAGCGTCATAGTAGATCACAGGATTGCGCTTGCCTAGTTCAAGCCATGCCTTATTAAATTTTTCCATATCTTTGGCTGTTACTGTCCGCCACTTATATGTTTCGATTTTGGAATCGGTCCCTGAAGATTTGACTTTATCGGCATCATTGGGGAAATAAGTGATCCCCATAGCATAAAGGTTGAAAATAGGTGACAGGTCGTTTTTAGTTTCCGTGGAAATATTAAGCGGGGCAAGCTTCATCGTCCGTGCGATCTGCTGGATCTGCACCCCCCGGCTTTCAATGGGATCCCCGCTGATTATAGCCCCCGTACCTACAGCTATATTAAGCCCCACCTGGAAGATAACCAGAGGGATGGCAAGCCCTATGAGCCAGGTGCGCCATCGTGCACGGCTGGCGATAAGGACGAGGATGCACTGCACAGCAATAATATAGACAGCATATTTTGCGGATATGAGCATAGCTCCGCTGCTTATAAACAGTCCTGCAGTAAGCCTCCTGGATATTTTTACGGATGGTGCTGCAGCAAATATTTCGTACCACTGGCCGAACCACCATAAGAAAGCAAAAGCGAAAACGGGGGATTTCGTCAGGGCAGAGATGCTGAACAGCGGAAGCGGGTTAAAAGCAAAAAATGCCAGTATGATAAGGCGCGTCCACGGCCCGGCAGGAGCCCTCTGCTCAATAGCGTTTGCACGGCCGTATGTATATGCCGGCCGTGCAAAACGGAAAAAGCGGGCCATAGTAACAGAAACACAGAAAAGTGCAAAAACCGCCTGCAGCCCTGAAGCAATAATAAGGCCCCAGTCCTTTGATCCCGTCCACTGGTTGGAAAGCTCAAGTATACCGCCGGTAAACAGGGTAAGCACAATATTGTGCTGATTGGTGAGGTAAGTGGACGTAGCCGGCCACAGATAGTGGGCTATAGGATAGATATCCGCCACATTGAAAGATTCAGAATAAGCGGGTTTCCCGCCCTGCATGAAGTAAGCCCACCGGTTTACTTCACTCCACTGTGATATTGCATCAGCGCTGAACACAGTGGGTATGAAGATGAAAAAAATACCCCACACAACAGCAAGGACGCAGGCAATCTGCCAGGAATACCTCGTATGGCTGACGATCCAGGGGCGCCAGTTGCTGCGGACCAGGTGTGCAGCATGCTGTATGGCCTGTGCAGCAATGCCGGCGATCCTTTTGGCTTTCCCCTTCCTGCCGGAGGGCTTCCGTTCTGCAGCTTTTACTGATGTTTTAGCTGCATTCCTGTCCGGAGCGCTGCGGCCTGCCCTTAAACGGGCCGCAACTTTGCGCACTGTGCTGCGGAGCATCATCCCGGAATCCCTGCAGAGCCGGACGGCCGCGGGACCAACAGTATCGAGGATATATGACTGTGCACAGCGCCATATTCCCCTGATCCGCGAATGCGCCTGACTTATATTCACAGCGATCCCGACGATCCCCATATAACCGGCAAAAAAAGTGATAAGCAGTATCCAGTTATGTGCGCGGAAAGAAGTGATAGAGGAATTTGCGCGATACAGCGGCCCGACCGCGGTGCATAATGCCATCCATGCGCATACAAGGGAAACTGCTGTCCAGCGCAGGATAAGCCAGAAACGCGCCAGCCTGGGATGCTGCGGCTGATGGAAGGGGCTGGAGGCGGTGCCGGGAACAGACGCTGCAGCGCTGTCTGCTGCCTCAGGACCTGCCATCAGATACCCCATTCGCCTGTTGCCGATTGCCTGTCAGTGGAGCGAACGACGGGAATCGAACCCGCGTAATCAGTTTGGAAGACTGAGGCTCTACCATTGAGCTACGTTCGCATCGGCTGTCCAGCCAGCCAAATCACTATTATACATAACTCGTGGAATATGCCGCGCCGCCTACGTTCCTCCCGCATTGCTAATCTGAATGTATGGCGCGAAAACGGATCACTATAGCAGCGAGCCGCCCGGTGCGGGATGAGGTGGTGGAATCCGCCGAGAAAAACGGCATATCTGTTGCAGATGTGCAGCGCAGACGGGCGCATCCGGTGCTTATTGCTGTGTTCACCGTCCTGGCCCTCGGTGCAATAACTGCCCCGTACGGCGCGGGACGTTTCCTGGCGCTGGAGCATACTGCCGAAGTGTCCCGGGCCCTTGCGCCTTATGACGCACGGAGCATGGTATTCCTGGCATGGGCTGTCACGACGCTTACATTTATGGCTTTCGGCATGGTCTTTATGGATAACCGCAGGGTTTTATGGGGGTTTGTGGCCCTCTTCCTGTTTTCGGCACAGCAGTTCATCTGCGGTATAGCGCTTGTGAAAACGGGTTTCTGGTACGGGACCCGCGTAGTGTACGGTGCTTACGCCAATTACGCCAATTCGCTTAATGTGGGGGTCTTTACGTCGGCTGCAGGCCTTGCCGTATTTGTGGTGGTATATCTGTTTATCCTGTTTACAGTAAAAAAGGCGTCATCTTTCAACGTCCTGTCGCGCAGCTGGGTGTCGCTGATCAGTTTCAGCATTATTGAGGTAATAGTGCTCTTCCTGGCTTATCTAAGCGGTATAGCCGGCATTTTTATCTCCTAGGCATTCCCAGCTATCCTTAGGTACACGTCCTCCTATAATGGCACTGTCCTCTATAGGCAGGGGCAACAATTTAATCTGGAGTAATCAAACCATAGGAAAATGGAGAAAAATAATGTTGAAAGGCTTTAGGGATTTTATTGCCCGCGGCAATATGGTAGAGATGGCTGTTGCCTTTGTTATGGGTTCCGCTGTAACAGCTATTGTGACATCTCTGGTAGATAGCGTTATCAACCCTCTGATAGCAGCTATTTTCAGTATGCCGGATATGGACAAGGTGTGGAACGTGACTGTGAATGGTTCCGTAGTCAGGTTCGGGTCTTTTGTCGGCGCGATCATCAACTTCCTGATCATCGCCCTCGTCGTATATTTCTGCATCGTTGTCCCCATGAACAAGCTTGCTGAAATGTCCAGCCGCAAAAAGGAAGAGGGCAAGGAAGAGCTTTCTGACGAAGAAAAACAGACCCAGCTCCTTGCCGAGATCAAGTCCCTGCTGTCCGCTCAGGGCCAGGGCACTTCAGGGACAGGGCAGGCAGCCTAGCCTTGCCTGTATCTGTACCTCGGGTTTTTCGCACTCGCGTGCTATAATATGACGCGGCGTATATATCGCCCGCGGATACAGAGCGCTTCAGCATAGGGCTGGGGCACCGCGCAACGGACTAAGGAGGCCATTGTGGCACTTACTAATGCAGAAAAGCAGACGATTATTTCTGAGTATGCAACTCATGAGGGTGACACAGGCTCCCCTGAGGTACAGGTTGCTCTGCTTACCGCGCGTATTAATAATCTCACTGTCCATATGAAGCAGCACAAGCATGATTACCATTCAGACCGCGGGCTGCTCCTCATGGTCGGTGAACGCCGCCGTATGCTTGAATATCTGAGGGATAAGGATATCAATCGTTATCGTTCGCTTATTGAGCGTCTCGGACTGCGTCATTAAACTTTGTGCCCAGGTATCGTGCCTGGGCTCTTTTATGTTTGATGGCTGGATTTGATAACACCAATAATTAATGAGCTGATTCAGTACATGATTTGGTAAAGATTAAACAGTAACTATATAGAAATGATGATTCGGAGAGGGTCTCCGAATGAGGCAGTAAAAGGAGGAACCCATGGAGGGTCCCGAAATAAAAGCAGTAGAAGCCGTAATTGATAACGGCAGTTTTGGTACACGCACATTGCGTTTTGAAACAGGCAGGCTGGCACAGCAGGCAGATGGTGCTGTTGCCGCTTACCTTGATGATGATTCCATGATCCTGTCTACTACTACAGCAGGCAGCAGCCCCAAAGAAAATTTTGATTTCTTCCCGCTTACGGTCGATGTGGAAGAAAAGATGTACGCAGCAGGGAAGATCCCCGGCTCATTCTTCCGCCGCGAAGGGCGCCCTTCCAATGAGGCAGTGCTGGCGTGCCGTATTATTGACCGCCCGCTTCGCCCGCTGTTCCCGCATACGCTCCGTAATGAAGTACAGGTTGTTGAGACGGTCCTGTCCATTGATCCTGATGACTCTTATGACATGATCGCTATGAATGCCGCGTCAGCATCTACTATGATCTCAGGCCTTCCGTTTGAAGGGCCGGTTTCAGGCGTGCGCCTGGCTCTGATTGATGACCAGTGGGTGGCTTTCCCGCGCTGGTCTGAGCGTGAACGTGCAGTGTTTGAACTTGTTGTTGCGGGACGCGTACTTGACAATGGCGATGTTGCTATTGCTATGATCGAGGCAGGGGCCGGTAGGAATGCATGGAAGCTTATTTATGACGAAGGGATGACCAGGCCTGATGAGGTCGTTGTTGCGGGCGGCCTTGAAGCTGCCAAGCCGTTCATCAAGACTATCTGCGAGGCGCAGGATGAACTGAAGCGTATTGCCGCGAAGGAAACAAAGGAATTCCCTCTGTTTCCTGAATATACGGATGAACTGTATGCCCGTATTGACCAGCTTGCACATAATGATCTCAATGATGCCCTTTCTATAGCGGAAAAGCTTCCAAGGCAGGACCGCATCGCCGGGATCAAGCAGTCAGTAGTTGATACCCTGGCCAATGAATTTGCTGATATGGATGATGCCGAGAAAGAAAAAGAGATCGGCAATGCATTCAAAGAGCTGCAGCGCCAGATAGTCCGCCGCCGTATCCTTACCCAGGATTACCGTATTGACGGCCGCGGGCTGCGCGATATCCGCACCCTTTCCGCTGAAGTTGATGTTGTTCCCCGCGTGCATGGTTCTGCGCTTTTCCAGCGCGGTGAGACCCAGATCCTGGGTGTAACAACACTGAATATGCTGAAAATGGAGCAGACGACGGATGCACTGTCCGGCCCGAATACCCGCAGGTACATGCACAATTATGAAATGCCTCCGTATTCCACCGGCGAAACCGGGCGTGTAGGGTCCCCGAAGCGCCGCGAGATAGGGCATGGCGCACTGGCTGAGCGCGCCCTTATCCCGGTGCTCCCTTCCCGCGAAGATTTCCCCTATGCGATCCGTCAGGTATCGGAAGCTATCGGTTCTAACGGTTCAACATCAATGGGGTCTGTGTGCGCTTCAACTATGTCCCTCCTTGACGCCGGCGTGCCGCTGAAGGCTCCTGTTGCCGGTATCGCAATGGGGCTTGTTTCGGGTGATGTTGACGGCCAGATGGTGTATAAGACCCTTACGGATATCCTTGGTGCTGAGGATGCCTTCGGTGATATGGACTTCAAGGTTGCCGGGACATCTGAGTTCATTACTGCTCTGCAGCTTGATACCAAGCTTGACGGTATCCCTGCCGATATCCTGGCAGCCGCTTTGCAGCAGGCATTTGAGGCCCGTATGACAATCCTTGAAGTCATTGATGAATGCATTGACGGGGTCAATGAGATGAGCCCGTATGCGCCGCGCATCATTACCACTACCGTCCCGGTCGATAAGATCGGCGAAGTGATTGGGCCTAAAGGCAAGATGATCAACGAGATCCAGGAAAAGACCGGCGCTGATATCAGTATTGAGGATGACGGTACGGTCTATATTGCTTCTGAAGGCGGGGATTCCGCTGAAAGGGCGCGCGAGCTCATTGACCAGATCGCCAATCCGCATATCCCTGAAGCAGGGGAGGCTTATCAGGGCAAGGTAGTGAAGACTACAAGCTTTGGCGCTTTCGTCAACCTGACCCCAGGTACTGACGGCCTGCTCCATATTTCCCAGATCCGCAACCTTGCCAACGGTGATCGTATTGATGCTGTTGAGGATGTGCTCCGTGAAGGTGATACCGTTGAGGTAGTTGTCCAGGGTGTTGATGATAAAGGGAAGATATCCCTCGCTATTCCGGGTTTTGAGGAGCAGGAGAGTAATTCCCGTCCTAATGCCGGCCGTCCGGACCGCGGGTTCCGCGGCGGGCGCCGTCCGGAACACCGCAGCCGCGATGAGAGGCCGGACCGTGATGATGACCGTGATTACCGTCCGCGCCGTTCCCGCCGCGATGATGATGACGACCTGGGAGAGCGTGACAGCAGGAATGAACGTTCCTATCGCCGCAATTCCCGGTATGATGATGACGGCCGCCGCCGCAGCCCGCGGTACAGCGATGATGACCGTGATTACCGTCCGCACCATACCCGTCATGACAATGATGGCTATGAGGGTCGTTATGACGGCCGCGCAGAGCGGACAGAACGCCGTAACAGCCGCTATGAGGATAATGATTACAGTGAGTACCGCCAGGAGCGTGAAGAGCGTACAGCCCGTCCACGCCGCCGTATCCGTCGTGATTTTGACCCCTTTGACGAGGACTAAACGGCTCCCGGCGGGTAATCAAGGTTATTCCGCCTGTTAAGGAGCTGCACTGAAAGTATATGAAAAATCCCTGCCGGGTCCGGTGCCCGTCAGGGATTTCTCATATTAACTTTTATATCAATCGGTATCAGTGTTTCCCGGCTTTATCGAGCCTGGCCGGATCTTCCCAGTTGACTGCCCCGTCCCGGTATGCGTGTTCATGGAGCAATTCGGACAGTTTGAGCCGGTCCAGCTCACGATAATAGCTCTCCATGCCCTTTTTGAAGGCAGCGGCTATTTTTGTCTCCCCCTCATCCACGTGGGGGCCATCATTGAAAAGTACGTGCCCCCGGGACGGGAATCCCGCCTCAAATCGGCTGCCTTCTACAGCAAGGACAACATCCTTAAGGCTGGTTTCGTGTATCGGTTTATGAAGTGTATAGCCTCCGCGCTTGCTGGCATTGGCGTCAATAAGCCCGGCTTTGGACAGCTTCATCAGGACCTTTTTCAGATACGAATCCGAAACGTTCAGCAGGCGGCTCAGCACACGGCTTTTAACAGGTTTATGGCCTTCCTGGAGGGCAAGCATGAGGAGCACGAAGATTGCCTGTTCAATGCTTTTACTAAGCTTCATACCGTGTGTCCTGTGTGTTCCGTGCGCGCCAGCTTTTTTCTGCCAGCCCGCATGATCGTGGAATACAGTATTTCAGCCATCCTGCCGCCTGCATTTGTCAGGGCAGATCTGAAAATGGGGGAAGGGACTTCAATCTCAATGGTCCACTTTACCAGAGTGCGGCCTTCCGGCAGTTCTGTAAAAGCGATCTCCGTAAAATCCTGCCTGACCGCAGGGAAAGACTGCCTGACTCTGTAGCGGATATAATGCCCTTTATCGACGGCAGTTATTTCTTCATGGTACCAGCCTGCGACCATAATGATATCGCGCTGCGATCCTGCATCATACCTTTTCCCGGGCTTCCATGCAGATGTAAAGACTATAGGGGAGGCCGTAAAGTTTTCGGAGTGGTAGAACCATGCGAATACATCGTCCCTGGGAGCCGCTATCTCCAGGCTGATCTCAACACGTTTTGCCATAGCATTATCCGGCAAGCCCTGAGACCAGCTGTTCCGCAACATCGTCAACATGGACAGGCTTCAGGTTTTTTGAGAAGATGCCGAAGAATTTGAGCAGGGGAACGAATTTGCTTATAGTATCACTGCGGCCATTTCCGTAAACGATCGTTGGTGTTACGACTACTGTTGGGATCCCGCTGTCTTTAAGCATCCGGGCCAGACGTGCCTTGCCCCGGACAAAAGGCTTGGGGCCCGTAGCCCCGCTGATGAATCCCATTGCCGGTACTTCTTTATTCCTGGCTATGGCGAGCATGACTTCGGCCGGCTCGTCGTTAACTTTACGGAACTTTTCCGGATCACTTTCAGGGCGCCCGACAAAATCTGCTATGCGGTCTATCGTATCTGGTAATTTGCTGATTACATCGTCATAGTCAGTTACATCTGCCTGGATATTGATAATCCTGCTGTCTTCAAGCGTATTCTTCCCTGAGCGTGATACTACGTAGAAAGTTGCCTGAGGATCCTTTTCAAGCCACTTCCTGTTCACATTCCTGCCAAGGTATCCATTCCCTCCGAGCAGTACGATATTTGTCATTGTTATGCCTTTCATCTTTTCCTTTATCTAAGGATATTTGAATATCCTAGGATTATTTTATATCTTGGGATCTACGAAACCAAATTTGCTGCACCCCCATAAAAGTATCTCCGGGAAATAAAACGGCAATAAAAAGCGGGCAGTGCATTACGCATTACTGCCCGCATATGGGGTTATATGCCCGAAAAAACTTAGAGCAGATCAGCTTTCCAGAGCTTTATCTACTACGGATGCGGCTTCTTCAAGCACTGTGTCCAGAACCTCTTCAGACACGAAGGACTCCGCATATACCTTATAAATATTTTCCGTACCGGATGGACGGGCAGCGAACCAGTTATCCTTAGTCGTTACCTTGATCCCGCCGATCGGTGCATTATTGCCGGGAGCCTCGGTCATTTTCTGTTCAATAGGCTCTCCGCCGAGAACGGTATCTGTTACCGACTGCGGCGTAAGGCCGGCAAACTTCTGCTTCTGCTCCAGGGTCGTGGGCGTATCTACACGCTTGTACCAGCTTTCGCCAAAACGCGCCACCTGTTCCTCATGGAGTTGTCCCGGATTCTTGCCTGTTTTGGCAGTGATCTCTGCAGCAAGGAGGTCGGGGATGATGCCATCCTTATCGGTAGTCCATACATGGCCGTCAAAGCGGAGGAAACTCATGCCGGAACTTTCCTCTCCGCCGAAACCTACTTCGCCGTTGAACAGCGGGTCAACGAACCATTTGAAGCCTACGGGGACTTCTACAAGCCTGGCATTGATCGAAGCAGCTACACGGTCAATAAGCGATGACGATACAAGTGTTTTACCTACGCCTGCACCTGCCGGCCATCCCGGGCGGTTCCCGCCGAACAGGTATTCTACACATACGGCTATGTAATGGTTAGGGTTCATAACGCCGGTGCCAGGACATACGATACCGTGGCGGTCGGCGTCGGGGTCCGTCCCGCCTACAAGGTCATACTGGTCCCAGGCCCCTGCATTAAGGCGGTCTACAAGGCCTTTCATAGCGTAAGGGGAGCTTGGGTCCATGCGTATCTTGCCGTCATGGTCAATCGTCATGAAGGACCACTGGGGGTCAACTTTGGGGTTGACTACGCCAATATTAAGCCCGTATTTTTCGTTGATAAGGTCCCAGTAATTGACCGATGCTCCGCCGAGCGGGTCAATGCCCAGGCGTACCCCGGAATCTTTAATAAGCTGGAAATCAATAACATTCTTCAGATCGTCAACATAGTGTTCACGGTAATCGAAACGCTCAATAAGGTCTGAAGCGATTGCCTGGCTGAACGGGATACGGGCTATATTCTTCCAGTCAGGAAGGAGCTCATTTGCCCGCTGTGCAATAGCATTCGTTGTTTCAGCAGGTGCAGGCCCCCCTGTCGGAGGGTCGTATTTGAAGCCGCCGTCAGTTGGCGGGTTATGCGATGGGGTAACCACAATGCCGTCGGCAAGGTCAGGCCCGCTGAAACGCTGCGTGCCGTCCGCCGCGCGGTTATGTGTCAGAATCGCCTGCGAAACAGTCGGCGTTGGGGTGTAATCATCGCGTGAATCAATACGCACGCGCACACCATTGGCAGTAAGCACTTCAATTGCAGTTTTCCACGCAGGGAGGCTGAGCGCATGGGTATCCCGCCCAATATAGAGCGGGCCGTCAATATGGGCCTGGGCGCGATATTCAGCAATCGCCTGGGTTATCGCAACGATATGGGCTTCATTGAAGGATGTTTTCAAACTGGAGCCGCGATGCCCGGATGTACCGAAAGCAACTCTCTGCTCAGGTACAGCAGCATCAGGGATAAGGTCATAGTATGAGCCTAGGACCTCGTCAACATTGATCAGATCTTCTGGGGTGGCGGGCATTCCCGCATTATTCGCAACCATATATCTATTGTGCCACGCCAAGCCGACGCAAACCTTAAAATATTATGGATTTTTATAGCGGTCCATACGGATTTCACATAAGCAGGCTGCTGCCGGTCCCTGGCTGTGCCGGGATATCAGCACGGACTGCTGTACTGGTGTTTTCTGATGCAGCCGTCTGGGGCTGCCCTGACACCGGCCCGGGATCCGCCGAAACCGGGTTTACGTCCGCCGCAGCAGTATCCCCGGTGCTGCCGGTAATGGGGGAGAGGACCCCTGTTGCGTCAACAGCTCCGCCCGTTTGAGGTGCCCGGACTATCAGCGAGTTGTGGTCAACAGTAAAACGGATATGCTGCGTCTTTTCAAGGATATCCCCATCAACTTCTGCCAGCACAGGTTTATCAAGCATGATCTCTGCACTGCTGCCCTGATATTGCCTTACTTTTGATTTTTGTGATATCGGGCTTTGCTCAGAACGTCTGGTAAGTGTCTGATGGATAACATCAACGAGGAGGTTGAACCATCCCCATAAGCCGTGAGTAGTATCGATCGTTTCAAAATCCAGTATGCCGTCATTGTAGCGGGCGTCCGGCATAAGCGTAAATCCGGGTATCCTCCCGCAGTTTCCTGCCATGAATGTGCGGAAAGTTTCCCCGCGCATTTCGTGCATTGTCCCGTCGGCTTCCGTGAGGATGACCGTCCCGCGGTTCCGGGACCCGAACAGATGCTTGAATGCCCCCCAGAAGTAAGCAAACCAGCTGATTGATTTTTTCAGGTTCGGATCGGTGTCGTCAATCATCTGGGCATCAAAACCGACGCCGGCAATAATAAGGAAGCCGTGTTTATGCCCAGGGTCATCCGAGTCCAGAAGGGCCATGCGTCCCATATCGACTCTGCGTGATCCATGCGACGTGGCAATCGTCATTGCAGCTTCTATATTGTCTACAGGGATCCCCATATTGCGTGCAAAAAGGTTTCCGGTGCCGATAGGTATGATGCCGAATGCGTGTGTTGTCCCCGACATCGCGCTTGCAGCGGTGCGTACCGTGCCGTCGCCGCCGCATGCAATAACAACATCTGCATTATAGCGTTCGAGGGCTTCCTTTGCACAGACATAGCCGTCTTTATCGAGTTTCGTATCAATAAAAATTTCGTTGGTTATGCCATGGCTTTCACAATACCGTTCTATATATGCCCTGGTTGCCCGGGCCTGTGGTTTTGAAGGATTGATAATAAAGGCGTAGCTGACCTTATCGCCGTAGCGCTGCCCTGCCTGGGTGATCTCGTGGCGGCGGCGCAGCAGCACAATAAGGCCTGCTGTTGTAGCAACCGTAATAAGCGCTGCAACAATACACAGGGCTATTATCTGTCCTTGGACCATAACTATCAGTATGCCTCAAATCCTGTCCGCGGGCGGGTGCTGCAGGAAAAATCCCCTGATTCTGCACGAACGCAAGGCAGGAACAGGGAATGTCTTGGAGGAATAATTAATTGTGATTAACTAAGCCGTCACGGTTTGTGCGCTTGTTTTTGTTGTGTTTTTTGTTGTTTAAATCCTGCTTTATTGTGCCTGATTCTGCCACATTTATATTATATACATGGTTTGGATGGAGGCCGGTATTATGCGCGTTATCCTGCGGCTCCGACATAAAATAAGCCCTCACAGCAGATGTACTGTGAGGGCTGGGGCGGACAGGGTGGGATTCGAACCCACGGAACTTTCGTTCGACGGTTTTCAAGACCGTTTCCTTCGACCGCTCGGACACCTGTCCTCTGTTTTCATGTGCATCAGGAGGCTCTTTCGTCCATTCCCGATGCACAGGCTTTAATAATACTGCACGTGTTGGTCAGAAAATAGGCGCAACACGCTGGAGGCCTGAAACCGTTTATGACTCCCATGCCGTCGGTTCAATAGCTTCTTTTCCGCCCATATATGGCCGTAGGGCTTCAGGGATCTCGACAGAGCCGTCTTTCTGCTGATGGTTCTCCAGGATAGCTACCAGCCAGCGTGTTGTTGCCAGCGTCCCATTCAGCGTGGCAACGGCACGGGTGCCGCCTTCTTCCATACGCTCGCGGATATTCAGGCGGCGTGCCTGGTATTCGGTGCAGTTTGATGTGCTGGTAAGCTCACGGTAGCGTCCCTGTGTCGGCACCCATGCCTCACAATCGAACTTCCTGGCAGCAGAGGCTCCCAGATCGCCTGCAGCCGTGTCGATGATGCGGTACGGGACCTCTACTTTCGCCAGCATCTCCTGTTCCATCTCCAGCAGATGCTGATGCTCAGCACGGGAATCTTCCTGTCTGCAGTATACGAACATCTCTACTTTGTTGAACTGGTGTACGCGGATGATCCCCATTGTGTCTTTGCCTGCCGACCCTGCTTCGCGACGGTAGCAGCTTGACCAGCCGGCGTACCGCAGCGGGCCTTTGCTCAGATCAAGGATCTCATCTTCATGCATCCCGGCGAGTGCAACTTCCGATGTGCCTACGAGATACTGGTCATCAGGTTCCCGCAGCCTGTATATCTCATCGGCATGCGAGTTCAGGAAGCCCGTACCGGCCATGATCTCCGGACGCACGAGGGTAGGGGCAGTCGCCATGATGAAACCGTGCTTTTCCGCCTGATCAATGCCCATAGTCAGCATGGCGAGCTCAAGCCGGGCTACAGCCCCGCGCAGGAAGTAAAAACGCGACCCGGAAACTTTCACTCCGCGTTTCATATCTATCCCGGCAACACCTTCACCAAGTTCCAGATGGTTTTTCGGCTCAAAGCCTTCTGCCCTGAAATCACGCAGCTCCCCAACCTTTTTAACGACTATATAATCGTCTTCCCCGCCCTCAGGGGCTTCCGGCTCAACTATATTGGACAGTTTCCACATAGCGGCCGTGTATTCTTCCGTTGCCTTATCTGCAGCTTCTTTATACTCTGAGACTTTTCCTGCGAGCTCTTTAGTCCTGGCAATAATGGCAGGCCGTTCTTCGGCGGATGCAGCAGCTACCGTTTTGCCGATGCGCTTCTGTTCGGCACGGGTATTTTCATAATCAGACAGGGAATCGCGCCGGACCTTATCGTACCGGAGCACGTCATCGATCAGCTCCACGGACTCCCCGCGCTTGCGCTGGGATTCCTTTACCACGTCAGGGTTTTCGCGGACAAATTGAATATCAAGCATGATTTAAAGGATAGCCGTTATTACAGACGTGGAGCCGACGTAAAGCGGACGAGGGAGGGTGGCGACGCCGGCTGCTGCTATGCAGAGTAGACTGCATTGAGAAATGCAGAGTACATATTTAGTTTTAGTATATTTGGGTGTTGGGGTTGATTGCGGTATAGAGGTTATAGAATAGATAATAAAATTGCCTTTTATTTTCAGCATATGAAAATAAAATAATAAAGATATAATATTCAGGCTTGAAAAGAGGTTAATATATTCATGTATGTGGAAGTGGATAAGGATAATTTAGAATTAAGTGAGCAGGCAAGGTCAATATGGGCAAAAAGTAACATGACTGATGACCAGTTTTGGCTTCCATTATATGTTCATATGTCTGATTCAGCTGAGATGGCAAAAAGGCTTTGGGAATCATGGCTTCCTAATGGTATAAAATCGCGTATTTCTAGAGATCTTTCAAGTAATGATCTGTCATTCAAATTAGCTGTTTTGGTGGCGGGTATTCATGATATTGGTAAGGCGTCTCCGGTATTCCAAGACAAAAAGTGGGGAAAATTTGGTAGTGAATTTGGTTTTTCGTGGATCCCCGAACGTGCTGGACTAACAGTAAAACCAACTATAGAAAATATCTATCATCCGATTATAGGTGAAATGGTTTTTGATGAATACTTAAAAGAGAAATTCGATTGTAAAAGGAAAGATGCCGATCATATTAGCTGTATACTTGGAGGCCATCATGGGACTTTTCCTACCATAGACGGCATACAAATCGCTAGGAGAAATATAGATAGCACCGGGTATAAAGATGAGAGTTGGAAGCGAGTACAATTCGAGTTGATAGATTTTATTTGTCGAAAAACGAATATAAAAGCTCAGGACATGAAAAAGTTAGGAGATTTATCTGGGCAGTTTTCTCCGGAAAGTGAGTCTTTGCTGACCGGATTGGTAATTATGGCGGATTGGCTTGCCAGTAATCCTGATTATTTTCCTCTTGTTCCTGTCAATGAGTATGCGGCTGAATTTGGCAGATTGACAGATAAAGATCTTACGGAGTTGATTTCTATACGCTCTATCAAGGGATTACAGTCTCGTGCTGAACGTGCATGGGAGAGAATAAATCTTGCTCCCTGTTGGCATCCAAAATGTATTGACGTAGGAAAGAATAAGCTGGATGCATTTGAAAATTATTTTAAACAGCATTTTTCTCTTCCGGAGGGAGCTCAGCTGCGGCCTATGCAGCAAGAAGCTCTTGATGTAGCTCAAAGGATAGAAAATCCAGGTCTGATGATAATTGAGGCGCCTATGGGGGAGGGGAAAACAGAAACAGCTCTGACATGTGCTGAAATTTTTGCTCAGAAAACAGGACGTGGAGGAGTATGCGTAGCTTTACCGACTATGGCAACTACTAATGCGATGTTTAGCCGAACTCGTCGGTGGATAGATAAACTTGATGAAGATGAGAGGTATGGTAGAAGACAGAAAACAATATATCTGTCTCATAGTAAATCTTCATTAAACGAAGAGTACACAAGAATTGTGAAGCAATCCTATTATGCGAGTACAGTTAACAAACATGGACAGTGGCAGGATAGTATAGGGATTGATCGGGATAAGAAACAGGAAGCAGATAAAGTTTTAGTATCTGACTGGTTTTGGGGGCGAAAAAGAGGTGCGCTAGTTAACTTCTTGGTGTGTACTGTTGACCAGATGCTCATGGCAGCTCTTAAAATGAAGCATGTTGTACTACGTCAGCTTGGGATTGCTAATAAGGTAGTAATAATTGATGAATGCCATGCGTATGACGCTTATATGCAGAAATACTTATGCCGGGTTTTACAATGGCTAGGGGGATTCGGCACCCCAGTAATTCTTTTATCAGCCACGCTATCGAATGAGCTTCGTAATAAACTTGTGAATAGTTATTGTGAGGGTGCGGATGCGGACGGTGTTACGCTTCCTACAAAGTCGGACGATTATCCACTTATAACCTATACTGATGGATCAAAAATATGTATATCTGCTGCTGAGCAGTCTGGGCGAAAGTCTTCTGTTGCCTGCCGGCTTATTGAGGATGATGATGAGGCAGTCGTTGATTTGTTAAAAGATAAGCTATCTGAGGGCGGCTGCGCTGGAGTTATTTGTGATACTGTAGGGAGAGCACAAGAGCTTGCTAAAATACTCCGAAAAGAATTCGGTAGTGGAGCAGTTAAGCTTTCACACTCCCGTTTTCTTGATAGAGATCGTATGGAGAACGAAAATGAATTGCAACGAAAACTTGGTGCTGAGGCATCTGTAGCAAACGGTCAACGGCCGGATAGATATATTGTTGTAGGCACTCAGGTTTTAGAACAATCGTTAGACATTGATTTTGACCTTCTCATAACTGATATTGCTCCTATTGATTTATTATTACAGCGTCTTGGACGTATGCATCGTCATTATCGTGGTGAGAATCAATCAGATAGGCCTGTAAAACTTCGACAAGCGTACTTATATATTCGCGGTATTACGGAATGGGCTGATGATGGACCACCTACTTTTGCTAAAGGGCTTGACAAGATATACTTTGCCGCCTCACTATATGAAACTTTAATAGTTCTCAACTGTACTGAATCTTCTGATATGTGCGAAATATGCATACCTGATGATATCGCCCTTTTAGTGCGAACCGCATATGACAAGGAACTGATTAAAGAGCATATTCCATTACAGTGGGGAGAAGCATATAAAAATGCGTGTGAAAAGCGTCATGAATTAATTATGCAGCAGGAAACAAAGGCAAAGACATACTTATTGTTTGATCTCGTTCAGCTTAGGAAAGAAGGAAATCCTTTATTACTGGACGGAAATGATTCTCAGACTGTCGATAATTCGATTAAAAGGCTGAATGAGGAGGAGCGTGGAAAGATGGCTGTACGCGATACTGAGGAGACTGTAGAAGTTCTTGTAGTACAGGCCGATAACCAAGGCATATCTTTACTTCCGTGGATTTCTGATGGTGAGAAAAATATCCCTGTGGATTGTGAGCCTGAGGAAGAGATGTCAAAATTGCTTTTGCAATGTGCAGTTAATTTACCTGCATCGCTAAGTGTGCCATGGAAAATTGATGGATTAATAGATGACTTAGAAACGCAAAGTGAGAAGTATGTTAAGAACTGGCAAAACTCACCATGGCTAGCCGGAAAATTGCTTCTAATCCTTGATAGCGATCGTCAGTGCAATATTAATGGGACAACTGTTATGTATTCTCAAGACGATGGCTTGGAAATATGTCCATGAAGGTTCTATACTTGAACTATGAGAGCTGATGGCAACAGGCATATCCTAAGAATGAACTTACTGGACGATCCGTGGATTTTAGCTATTGATAAGAGCGGTAGTGAATGTGAGATATCGCTTACAGAAGCGCTTGAGAGTGCACAAGAATATAAGGAGATAACGGGTGATATACCTCAGCAAGTAATGCCTATCCTTCGGCTCATGCTAGCAATTCTTTATCGAGCTTATCAAAAGGAAGGTATAACACAGTCTGAATCTATGGATATTTGGGTGCGAGCATGGCAAGATAACCATTTTAATATGGGTATTGTTGGTTCCTATTTAGAGCGTATTCATGACTTATTCTATTTATTCGACGAGAAGAGGCCTTTCATGCAGGAGAGCGGTATCAAGTATGCTTTGAAGAAAGATGGTAAAGAGAGGGATACCGGACTTGACGGTCTTGTTGCGGATTTTCCTAAAAGTGAGAAATTTTTGTTTACTATGAGGCAAAAAGGCTCTCTTAATTCTTTAACGGCTGCCGAGGCAGCACGATGGCTTTTGTATATACAAAACTATGATATTGCGGGGATCCATCCGCCTCTTAGTGATAGTACTACTTGGAGAGAATATGCTTTATCTGGACAGATACAGACTGGATTACTCGGTTCATACGGAGGGATTTTCGTTCAGGGGAAGAATCTTTTTGAAACGTTGATGTCAAATTGGGTTTTGTACCTCAGCATAAGTTCACCTTCATTTCTTTCTCTTACTAATGATGCCCCATCATGGGAGAAGCCTCTTGAAAATGAGCTTAAAATGAGGCCAGATTTTACAGGTCCTGCTGATTTATTTACTTTCCAGAGCCGGCGAGTGCGGCTTATCCCCTCTAAGAATGAGGTGACAGGCTTTATTTGTAGTTATGGCGTTTATCCAAAAGTTAGCAGCATACCAAGTTTTGAGACAATGACCATGTGGGAGCGAGCTAAAAAGAAGCAGGCGAAGGATTATGGAATTAAAGAAGGGGCATACATCCCTAGGCAACATGATCCAGAAAGATACCTATGGCAAGGTTTATCGTCATTATTGCCGGTTGAAGATGAACTTAAACCAGGTGTTTTGAGATGGGTGTCTGAAAGGCAAAATAAAGAGATACTTGATGATCTTCTAACTATTCCTGAGATTGTTACGATTCATGCGCAAGGGATTATTTACGATCGGCCGATGAAAAGTAAAGTAGAAAATGGGATTAATGATACGCTAGATATAGCGCATGCAGTATTAAACAAGGAAAGTCAGTGTATTACAGATATACTTGAGGTACTATGTACAATTGATCGGTCAGTTAGAGATGTGGCTGCTACTGTATGTTGTATTAGGGGATTGGCTAATAAAGCTAATATGAAGAATAGATATCAGTCTTTTTCTAATTCGATAAAAGGCGAATTATATTTCGCGCTTGATGAATTATGCCGTACTCAAATTGCTCATTTTGATATGAAAAACAAGGCTGAGTCAAAAAAACAGTGGTTGGAATCTGCCCATAGGATTTTACTCAAAATATCGGAACACCATTTTGATAGTATTGGTGGTTCATGGAATCAGGAGCGGATGGTGGATCATTCATCAATGTATCTTGGTGATAAGTATTGCGAGCTAAAGAGAGAACTAGATTGTAGGTTGGGCGTATTGGAGAAAAAAGAATAATCCGTAAGGAATATCAATGAGACTTACAACCAGTAGCTGAATTAATGGAGGTGATGATGGCTACAATATGGGAAAGAAAAACTGCAGTTGAGAATTTTGTTAGAGACAAAATAGTAAATCTGCAGAGGATGTATTGTACGGAAGGAGAAAATTCTACAAGTTCGCGGGCAACACTTGCTATACTGCGAAGAGGAAAGTTTCTCTCTCCATGGCAGGGTGTTGGGGATTCATTCCTTGAATCTATTTTTGATGATTGGGATGAGGAATTATTGGGTAAAATTCGAATGGACAGTAAGGAGATGGAATCCATACGTGCAGCATTACAATTGTATGCGCTCCATCAGCAATCTTTGAGTGTAGGAGTTTACTCTGCCGAAAATGGATCATCTTTTGGAGAGGTATGCTTTAAAGCTGCCCTAGATGATTTAGAAAAACAAAAAGCTATCAGGAGGCGGATGGCTTTCACTGATTCTGCACGGAGCATTTCGGTAAGTATCAGCGGAATCCGTGCTATTATATCTCTTATTAAGGGTTCTGGCTCTCCGGTAAGGTTGAATTATAGTGCGCTTGCTGGTGATATATATTTACTTCAATTTCCCAGTATGAAGAAAGGAGTCTCACAACGCTGGGCTGAATCATATTCTAGGGCCAAATATGGATATTCAAAAAATAATAAAAGAAAATAGTTAAAAGGAAAAAAAGATGTCAATCTATATTGATTTTAATGCAATTCAATCAGTACCATCAAGCAATATCAATAGAGATGATACTGGAAACCCCAAAACAGCATATTATGGCGGGTATTTAAGAGCGCGTGTATCTAGCCAGGCTTGGAAACGTGCTATACGTACCTATTTCGGAGAAAAGCTTGAAGCTGCTAAGCTTGGTGTCAGAACAAGGAGGATAGGCAAATGCATTGAAAATGCTATTGTCGAGAAAAAACCTGAGCTGGAAGATAAAGCATCTGAATACGCATCGGCCGTGTTGGAACACTTGATAGGTAAAGGTAAACTTGAACCTTCAAAACGTGCTGGAAGTGAAAAAGATTCAGGCGAACAGGTTGCAAAGTATTTGGTATTCATGGCCCATCAAGAAATAGAATCACTCGCTGATATTGCTATAGAGGCTGCTAACAATGGACTCAACCCCGAGCAATTAAAAGGTGATGAGGAAATTGATAAAAAGATAAAATCAATTAAGACGGATAAACCGCAGGCAATTGATATAGCACTATTTGGCAGGATGCTTGCTGATATACCTGATATGAAGGTAGATGCTTCATGCCAGGTAGCTCATGCGATTTCTGTGGATGAACTGGCCCCGGAATATGATTATTTCACAGCTGTTGATGATTATGCAGCTTCAGATAATGCGGGTGCGGGGTATCTGGATACCGCTGGATTTAATTCAGCAACATTCTATAGGTTTGCAACGGTTAATATTTCATCGTTATTTGAGCAGCTCAATGATATAGATACTACTACAGATGCGGTCTCTAACTTTTTAGAGGCATTTCTATATGCGATGCCTTCGGGGAAAATTAATTCATTCGCGAATGATACATTACCAAGTACTGTTTTGATTTCTATTCGGAATACTAGGCCGATTAATCTTGTTTCAGCTTTCGAAGATCCGGTACGGAGTGGCAACGACGGTTCGATTTCAAAGAATGCTGCGAATCGCTTGCTTGAAGTATCGCAAAGTTATAATAAAACGTATAATGAGGAACCTGTGAAAAGCTATCTCCTTACTGTAGATGAAGCAGTAAGTAATTCTTATAAAAATTTGGAATCTGTAACACTTGAAGAAACACTTGAAGAGCTGAAGGATAAGCTTGTAAATGAAGTTAAATGCCAATTAAATTCTTAACTTAAGGGAAAAAGAATGAGTGCATTACTGTTAAAACTTGCGGCTCCTCTACAATCTTGGGGTGCAAGCTCTCGATATACTACACGTGAGACTCGAACTGAACCGACGAAAAGCGGGGTTCTTGGGATGCTTGCATCTGCTCAAGGCTGGAATCGTGATCACGATATAACTGATTTGCTTCAATTAAAGTTTGGTGTACGTATTGAGCAAAAAGGACAGCTTGTTAGAGATTATCAGACAGCACACCCTACACAGTTTCAGGAAGAAAACCGGAAAAAGGGTGAGTTGCCTGATATGCCTTTGACATATCGTTACTATGTTTCTGATGCCTGTTATCTGGTTGTACTAGTGAGCCAAGCTAGATCAACCTTAGAAATAATAGAAGGGGCTCTTAATCATCCGAAATGGCCTCTTTTCCTGGGGAGAAGATCTTGCCCACCGGCTGGGCAGCTTGTATTGGGTATACGTGATAGTTACGACACTGTGGAAGATGCGTTGGCCAAAGAGCCGTGGCACGCTTCTTCTTGGTATAAGAAACGTTCGTATTATGAAAATAGCTATAAGTATGAGGATTTAGAAATTGTTTACGATTCTGAGGATAAGGCTTTGTATACACAATCGGATGTACCAGTAAGTTTTGATATTCGGCATAGACGGTATGCTTTACGTAGTATTGGACGCAGGTTTATACCGAATCCTGATAATAAGAATATATCAGGAGCTCTTTCGCATGTACATTTTGATCATGATCCGATGGATTTTTCGTAATAGGATGAGGAGGATAAAATAAGATGTTTATTTCGCGCATTCCTTTGAATATGTCGCGCATTGAGACTCAGCATTTAGTATATTCACCTTACCGGGTACATGCGGCTGTCGAGAAAGCGTTCCCTCCAAACGCTGTGAGGAGTAATGACGCGGGCCGTATCCTTTGGAGGCTTGATTCCAGGGAGGTTGACCATTCGTTATGGCTCTATGTTGTAAGTATTGAACACCCAGATTTTTCTCATATTGTCGAACGGTATGGTTGGCCATTGAACCCCCAGTGGGAGACCAAAATGTACGATCCGCTGCTTAATAGTGTGGCAATAGGGCAAGAATGGGCTTTCCGGTTACGCGCAAATCCTGTTCGTCAGGTTTTAGAAGATAAGGGAAGGCGGCACAGGCCCAATATTATTGGTCATCGAATTGGGCACGCGACTATAAATCAGCAAATTCAGTGGCTACTTCGACGTTCTGCTTCATACGGCTTTGAGGTGATTGGAAGTAACGATAATCCTGAATGCATTGTTAGTCAGAGGCGTAAGGAGAAGTTTACGCATAAAAATTCTACAGTGACTCTTGTAACAGCACAATTTGATGGAAGACTTAGAATACTTGATGCGGAAAAATTTGTCTCTGCTCTTACGCATGGCATTGGGCGTGCTAAAAGTTTTGGATGCGGATTATTGACAGTAGCACATTGAGTATATTTTGTATACAAGTTATGGGAGTAGAACAGTATGCACAGTGAAATAAATTCTGGTGATCAAGCTGCAGCCCAGGGAGAAAGGCTTTTACGAAAAACTGGTAATAAAATTCCTGGCTCACCTCCGCCTGAGGTGAACGAGTTAGCAAGAGTAGAAGATAGGTTATCATTCGTTTATTTTGAGCATTGTATAGTCAATAGAAAAGATAATGCTGTAACGATTACAGATGATACAGGAACTAAACATTTACCTGCTGCGACGTTAGGCGTTTTATTACTTGGCCCAGGTACGGATGTAACGCATCAGGCGATGACTGTGTTGGGTGATAATGGAGTTACAGTTATCTGGGTTGGTGAAAGAGGTGTACGAATGTATGCTTTTGGGAAACCACTGACTCATTCGTCTATATTACTTCAGAGGCAGGCTGAACTTGTTTCAAATGTCCGGTCGCGGCTGCGTGTAGCGAGGCAAATGTATCAAATGCGATTCCCGGGAGAAAATGTTTCTTCGTTAACTATGCAGCAGCTTCGAGGAAGAGAAGGGGCACGTGTCAGAAGAGTTTATCGTAATTGGTCTAAGGAAACGGGGGTTCCTTGGGACAATCGAACATACGATCATGAGGATTTTTTAGCTGGGGATAAGATAAACCAGGCTTTGTCCGCCGCTAACCAGTGCCTATATGGGATAGCGCATTCGGTTATTGTAGCTTTGGGATGTTCTCCTGGTCTTGGTTTTGTGCACGTTGGACACGAGAAATCCTTTGTTTATGATATTGCGGATTTGTATAAAGCTGATATATCCATACCAGTTGCTTTTCAGACTGTAGAAAAAGGCTTTGAGGATATTGGTTCAGCTACGAGGCATAATATGAGAGATGCTGTATACGACGGATCTTTATTAGATCGCATGGCTACTGATATTAAGTTCTTACTAACCAAAGATTCTGATGGATCAATAGATGCTTTGGAGAATGATGCAAAGAGCGATTATGTAGGTTTGTGGGATGAAAAAGTTGGGGAGGTCTCTGCTGGTAAGTTGTATTTTTAAAGACAAAAGAAAAACAAAAGGAAGCACGGATATTTAAGGATGATATTATGGTTGTTGTTGTGCTTACAGCATGTCCAGTGGGGTTACGGGGAGATCTTACCAAATGGCTATTAGAAATCTCTTCAGGAGTTTTTGTAGGGCATCTATCAGGAAGAGTTCGTGATAAGTTATGGGAAAGAGTCACTGGCCAAGTTCGGTCGGGAAGGGCGCTTATGGTGTATTCTGCGAGGAACGAGCAGCATCTTGCATTTAAAGTACATAATGCCGAGTGGATTCCTACTGATCATGAGGGTTTAGAATTAATTGTGCGCCCTAATAATGAAAGTGGTGCGCAACCAAATGTGCTAAAACATGGCTGGAGTAGTGCTAGTAAATACCGGAAAGTTAGGAGGGCTTCTTATAAGCGCTGAATTAATTTCTGATAGCATATTATATAAACTGAATCAAAGTCGATACTTAGTGAAATATTTGGATTGGGATTATTGGGATTTCTTAGTGTGTTCCCCGCGCATGCGGGGATGATCCCCTCTCCGTGAGTTTTACTGAAAGCGAAATGGCGTGTTCCCCGCGCATGCGGGGATGATCCCCGCTTGTCCGGGCAACTGCCGGCACGCTTGTAGTGTTCCCCGCGCATGCGGGGATGATCCCTTGTTTTACTTTCACGCTGAATATCATAAAACGTGTTCCCCGCGCATGCGGGGATGATCCCTTTAGCCCACACCTACTGAGTAATCACGTTAAGTGTTCCCCGCGCATGCGGGGATGATCCCTGACGCAGCAGCTTACGAGCCGATGTCTCGCTGTGTTCCCCGCGCATGCGGGGATGATCCCTAGCGTCAGCCGGCGAATGCTGGAAACGTATTGTGTTCCCCGCGCATGCGGGGATGATCCCAAGCATAAAGCCCTTTTTATCATGATAAATAAGTGTTCCCCGCGCATGCGGGGATGATCCCAGCTCGTAAGGGTGCGCAGCTTGTTGTGGGGAGTGTTCCCCGCGCATGCGGGGATGATCCCCTTGTTGATTGATATAACAATCATAACACACAGTGTTCCCCGCGCATGCGGGGATGATCCCCAAAAACGTTTTGAATAGCGTCGTCAAAATATGTGTTCCCCGCGCATGCGGGGATGATCCCTTTAGTCCGCATTTGCTGAGTAATCATGTGAAGTGTTCCCCGCGCATGCGGGGATGATCCCAGCACGCTGTCTCAGAGTATTAGCGGCGAAGCGTGTTCCCCGCGCATGCGGGGATGATCCCTGGCCTAACCTGGTTTTTCGTGCGACTTCCTGGTGTTCCCCGCGCATGCGGGGATGATCCCTTGTTTTACTTTCACGCTGGATATCATAAAACGTGTTCCCCGCGCATGCGGGGATGATCCCTATACTGGTATTAATTTGTCGACAAATCGTCTGTGTTCCCCGCGCATGCGGGGATGATCCCTTTTCCGGCGTGTCGCAAACAATTTCCCTCACGTGTTCCCCGCGCATGCGGGGATGATCCCAATCGTGTTCTCGGGCATTATTCCAACCGGTAGTGTTCCCCGCGCATGCGGGGATGATCCCAAAAAGGATTAATTTCTCATGGAAACACCACGGTGTTCCCCGCGCATGCGGGGATGATCCCTCCTGGGAATCCATGAGATGACTGTGAAGAACGTGTTCCCCGCGCATGCGGGGATGATCCCAACACCTTTACCCTTCACGGGAAGCGTGAGAGGTGTTCCCCGCGCATGCGGGGATGATCCCTTTTAGTAGGTTATCGGAAAGGGGGGTTAAATGTGTTCCCCGCGCATGCGGGGATGATCCCTATCATAACACACAACCACAACTTTTGCAAACGTGTTCCCCGCGCATGCGGGGATGATCCCGTAAGTACGCGGATATCAGCGAAGCGCTGCTTGTGTTCCCCGCGCATGCGGGGATGATCCTAAGATATGTCCAAGTAAAACGCCCCTTATATGGTGTTCCCCGCGCATGCGGGGATGATCCCTTATGTTACCAATCTTTTCGATTGATATAACTGTGTTCCCCGCGCATGCGGGGATGATCCCTGTGCGGATACACGTTCCGCAACCAGGCGGGGGTGTTCCCCGCGCATGCGGGGATGATCCCTGGCCATCGGACCCTTTAGCGAGTTTCATTTTGTGTTCCCCGCGCATGCGGGGATGATCCCTATGCTATACGGTACCTAGACTTTCCGTACGGGTGTTCCCCGCGCATGCGGGGATGATCCCCAGCTCACCGGGTACACCGATGAGAAGACACTGTGTTCCCCGCGCATGCGGGGATGATCCCGGGCGAATGCTGGGCTGTGTATCGGGCTTCGTGTGTTCCCCGCGCATGCGGGGATGATCCTCTGCACATACGCCTGAGCCAGTTCAATAGCCAGTGTTCCCCGCGCATGCGGGGATGATCCCAACGCAATAGTTGACCTGGATCAGAAAGGTTTGTGTTCCCCGCGCATGCGGGGATGATCCCTATGGGTATAAACACGACAGTTACCGGCATGGGTGTTCCCCGCGCATGCGGGGATGATCCCTGGACAATATACTATTCCAGCAGCCACCAAAAGTGTTCCCCGCGCATGCGGGGATGATCCCGACGGGGCATGCAGTTTCCCAGACATATCCACGTGTTCCCCGCGCATGCGGGGATGATCCCAAAGTAAAGTGAGTGTGTCGCGTGTCTGAATAGTGTTCCCCGCGCATGCGGGGATGATCCCCTACGAGGTTTTCGGGGAAAGGCGTATTCTGCGTGTTCCCCGCGCATGCGGGGATGATCCCGGCATAGCCTACGATGACGATTCGCAGATTGTGTGTTCCCCGCGCATGCGGGGATGATCCCGAGCAGGAATCCTCCCCAACGAAATACACGAAGTGTTCCCCGCGCATGCGGGGATGATCCCGGGAGTCTGACGTTCCGTCCATCCATGCGACAGTGTTCCCCGCGCATGCGGGGATGATCCCTTGTTTGGACTATTTGGAACTTTTTTGCACGTGTGTTCCCCGCGCATGCGGGGATGATCCCACAACCGCAGAAGGCACTCAGCTCACGGTAGAGTGTTCCCCGCGCATGCGGGGATGATCCCTTCTTACCACACTCTAAACACTGCATGATCGGGTGTTCCCCGCGCATGCGGGGATGATCCCCACCCACGCTGTTAATATTTGCATGTTGATAGCAACTGCAAAAACCCTTTTTCTGTTTCTTTCTGTTCTGAATTCTTATAGATTAATCTTTAGATATATTTTCGTTTTTTATAATGAATTTAGTTTTATTATGAAAAATGATTTATTCGTGGCATATTCGAAACAGAACTCTATCCTTTAAATTGGCGGTATCTGTACGTGCTAGAATATCCCCGATGGTCCGTTACTGTGCGATGCAGATTATCAAATAAGCACAATGGCAATGGGGAAAGGGCGGTACGGGACTATGTATAACGCTAAAAATAAAAAATTACTGATCAACGGCAGTACAATGGATTACATAACATTCGGGAAGGGGGGCAGATGGCTTGTGCTGATTGCTGGTTTAAGTTTGCAGGGTATCAAAGGCAAGGCGCAGCAGATGTCGTATTTTTATCGGCAATTTGGAAAAGAATATAAAGTGCTGCTGTTTGAGCGCAAAGAAAAACTGCCGGATAACTATACTATCAGACAAATGGCTCAGGATATTTATCAGGCATTATGTCAGTTAGGTGTCCGTAAGGCAGATATAGTCGGGGTTTCACAGGGCGGTATGATTGCACAGGTTTTAACTGTCGGGCATCCTGAGATTGTCAGCAGGCTGGTTTTAGCGGTGACTTTAGGCAGGAATACTGAGACCAGCAAAAGTACGATGGACAAATGGATCAGTTTGGCGGAACGCAATGCTTTGTATCCGCTGGCTTACGATTCTTTGGACAGAGCTTACTCCGAACGTTATGTGCGCCGCCATAAAATATGGCTGAAGATGTTAGCTGGTCTGATGAGCATGCTTGGCCGCAATGCTGATCTTCCGCGTTTTATTATCCAGGCTAAGGCCATTGAAAACTTTAACTGTACTGATAAGCTGCGTCAGATCACATGCCCTGTTTTAGTTATTGGCGCCGCCGGGGATAAAGTGCTGGGAGTCAGCGGTGCCAGGGCATTGAAAGAAGGGATTGCTGATGCGGAGTATTATGAGTACAGGGATTTCGGCCATGCTGCCTATATAGAGGCAAAAGATTTCAATCACAGGATTTTGGAGTTTTTAAAAAAGTAAATCCTGTGCCGGAAGGATTTATGTCGCATCTGCATATATACGTATATGATGCCGGTAACCCTACATATTGGATAAGCTCCATCGGAGCACTGCTATTGCCTCGCCGAGCAGGTCAATGTCATCTGTCAGCCGCGGCTTGCGTACAGTAACAGGGAAGGTTGCCAAATCCCGCTAGCAGCAGCACGATCCAATGGATGCAGCTGCTGCCGACAGGCGGGACTGATGGCTACAGCGGGTTACTTCTCGCACGCGATGCCGTCTCCATCGCGGTCAAGTTGCGGACGGTATCCGGGCTGGCCTCTGTATAGCGGCGCTGCCCCTGCTGCCCTTGCTGCTGCACAGTTCCTGTAGTAAACGTTCGACCGCTGCGGAGCAGAAGGTGCGGTACGCCGCTGTGTGCGCTTCCTCGGTGCGGCTGGGGTCGAAGGTGCCGGTGCCGGGGCAGGGGCTGCAGGTGAGGAAGGGGCCTCAGACGAATTATTATTTTCGGGATTGGAAGTATCCGGGTTCTCCTGGGATGGGGTGCTTTCCTCCTGGGTGCTCTGCTGTGTATATGGGACGGAATCTGATACAGTACCGGGGTCCTTGGGCATCTTCTGCGCAGGGCAGGTCTCCAGCACCTGTGACATCGCATCTTTCTCAGCCTGTGTTACCCACAGATTGTACTTGTACTTTACGCCGATCTGGCGTGCCACGTACTGGCAGCGGTAGCTTTTGTTGCCGGGCAGCCATGTGGCAGCGTCCCCGTCTGACTTCTGAGTATTGGCCTCGCCCTGTACAGCCAGAAGGTTGTAAGGGTCATTCGCGAAGTTCTTGCGCTGGTCTTCGGTAAGCTGCTGCGCACCGGTCTGCCAGGCATCAGAAAGGGCTACGACATGGTCGATCTGCACTTTAGTGCTTGTATCGTTCCCGCGCTGGAAATCTATCGTTGTCCCGGTGTAGGGGTCGTTCAGCGTACCGGTAAGGACGACACAGTCGTGCGTGCCTTTGCGGTAAGTTTTATTGGTCAGATCCCTGTTGAGGATATCATTTCTGGTATCGCATCCATTATGGTCAACGTCCTCCCAGCCGTGGGAGAACTGGTCGCGTGAATATCCGGTTTTGGGCGCGCGGCCTTTGACCGCAAGCTTTGCAAGGGCATCCGTAGCGTTCTCATCTGTTGTTTCAGGGGTACTGGCAGTAGCAGACTGAGTGCTGGCCGGGGAGCCGGAAGGCGCTGATGATGATGAGCTTTCTGAGCATCCGGACGTAATAAGTGCGGTGCTCAAGCACAGAGCGGTAAAAATACCGATATATTTTCCCATAGGACGCGAGTTTTTAATTTTTTTATTATTTTTTTCAGTTTGATTTATCATTCTGATTCCCTTTGTTCTCACCAATAAGTGGACACTTAGAGTATAGTTCCTGTCGCTGAAAATAAAGTACAACGGCGATTCGTGGTTATCCTGGATACTCTTATGCAGCTGTTGGTGGTAAAACACGCAGATACAAAATCAAAAAATATGGAAAACCGCCGAAAGTAATTTTATATTTGCGTGTTTTGCCACCAGGAGCCAAGATAAGGATATATAAAAGATATATACATGTATTAGAGGTTAGTTTCCTTTCCCCTGTGTGCTATAATGATGAATCGGATCCGGTGATCGTCCCGCATGGGGACTTTTACCGGATCTCTTTTTTACATATGAGCGCAGAAACGTGTATTAATGGGCAAATTAAGAGTGCCTTAAGCTGGTGCTTGGATATGCATCTGGTTAGTAACGTTTATCAGAGGGGTGTAACGGGAACTCATATAAGCGTTATTCACACGCGGAGGTTCTTGTGACACATGGTTTATTCGTAATCTTTATTATTGGATTATTTTTTTGGGGGGAGAGAACCGCGAAGAACGTGCGATGCAGTATCTGAAGGCCGATCTCAGCTTTGT